>Ga0154020_10000906_pt1 | contig 36513 bp, 29 predicted proteins | sample Klosneuvirus_201_FD_109709 | JGI IMG/M metagenome (GOLD analysis project Ga0154020, IMG submission 109709) | Active sludge microbial communities from wastewater, Klosterneuburg, Austria - Klosneuvirus_20160825_MG | ecosystem: Engineered > WWTP > Aerobic digester > Activated sludge | place...
CCGGTGGACCTGCACGAACTGCTCGACGACCTGATGCGCAGCGCGTTGCCGGCCTCGATGGATCGCCAGCTCGAGACCACCGGGGACGTCGGCCCGATCGAGGGCTACTACGACCCGTTGCGACGCGCCTTCCTCAACCTGCTCCGCAACGCCGTCGAGGCGTGTGGCGGCCAGGGCAAGGTGACCGTCTCCCTGCGGCGCGATGACGGCCAGATCGAAGTGCGGCTCCACGACAGCGGCCACGGCGTGCCCCCGGAGAAACGCGACCTGATCTTCCAGCCCTACTTCACCGACAAGGGCGACGGCACCGGCCTCGGGCTCGCCATCGTTCGTCAGACCATCGAACAGCACGGCGGTACCATTGCCCTCGCCGAGACGGATCGCGAGGGCGCCACCTTCCTCATTCGGTTCCCGGCATGACGACACGCGTCCTGATCATCGACGACGAGACCAACATCCGGCGCATGGTCGGTGCGCTGCTCAAGTCGGAAGGGTTCGAGGTCTCCGACGCGCCGAACGGCAACGCGGGTCTCCTCGCGCTTCCCGAGGTCAAACCGGACCTGATCCTGCTCGACCTGATGATGCCGCCGGGCCCCGACGGGCTCGCCACGCTCGAACAGATCCGCACCACCGACGCCGACATCCCGGTGATCATGATGAGCGGCAAGGCGCAGCTCTCGGATGCCGTGCGCGCCGTGCAGATGGGCGCCTTCCAGTTCCTCGAAAAGCCGCTGGCCCCCGAGTCACTGCTGGTCGCGGTCCGCTCGGCCGAGGCGCTGATGCGGACGCAGGCGGAAAACCGTGCGCTGCGCGCCGCCCTCGGGCCGCAGCCCACGCTGGTCGGCGACTCTCCGGAGATTGCCCACGTCCGCGAGTTGATCCTGCAGGTGGCGCCCACGGAGGCACGCGTGCTGGTGCTTGGCGAATCGGGCACCGGCAAGGAGCTGGTGGCCAACGCCATTCACCGTCACTCCCCCCGGGCGCGCGGTCCGTTCATTTCCGTGAATTGCGCTGCCATTCCGCGTGACCTGGTCGAGAGCGAGATGTTCGGCCACGAACGCGGCGCGTTCACCGGCGCCACCGATCGCCGGATCGGCCGGTTCGAGCTGGCCGATGGCGGCACGCTCTTCCTCGACGAAGTGGGCGACCTGCAGCTCGATGCGCAGGCCAAGCTGCTGCGCGTGCTCGAGAGCGGGGAGATCCAGCGGATCGGCGCCGAGCGCAGCCAGCAGGTGGACATTCGGGTGGTGGCGGCAACGAATCGTCGCCTCGAGGAAGCCGTCGCCACGGGCGCCTTCCGCGAGGACCTCTACTTCCGGCTCAACGTCTTCCCGATCGAGCTGCCGCCGCTCCGGCAACGGCTCGGCGACCTCGGCGCGCTGGTGACGCACCTGGCGGCGCGTCTCCGCCCGCGACGACCGCCCCGCTTTGCCCCCGACGTGATCGCGGCGCTGGCGGCCCATAGCTGGCCGGGCAACGTGCGCGAGCTTGCGAACATCGTCGAGCGCCTCTCGATCATCGGGGGCGACGACGTCACGGCCGAGATGGTGCCGCGCGTGCTGCGGATCACCGCCCCGACCGCGTCGCCCGGTGCGCTCGAACCCGCGCCTCGACTGGTCGAGGATGGACGCGGACTCACCGACCGACTCGATGATTTCGAACGTGACCTGATCAGCGCCGCGCTCACCTCCGGCAGCGGCAACATTGCCGAGGCCGCGCGACTGCTGAAGACGGACCGAGGGAACCTGTATCGTCGGATGCGCCGTCTCGGCATTCGCGGAGGGAACGACGGATGACGCCCACTCGCCTGGTGCTGCTAGCGACCCTGATGCTCGCGCCGCCGCTCGCGGCGCAGGATCCGGTCGGCATCGACTTCTCCCGACCGGCGGCCGACAGCAGCCGTCGTCGCGAGATCCCTGACTCGGTCCTGGTGCGCGCCATGGCGCACTACAACGACCCGAGTACCACGCGCGTGAGCGGCAATGTCGAGCTGCCGCTCGGGAATGTCTGGCGAGGCACGCAGGCACTCCACCGCGGGCAGCTGCGTATCGACGGACGCGTCGAGGGCGACCTCCTGGTGATCAACGGCGACGTGCGCATCACGGGCAGCGGCGTGGTCACGGGCAGCGTGACGGTGCTCGGCGGTCGCATCCTCGTGGACGGAGGCGGCACGGTAGGCGGGGCACAGGTCGAGTACCCCGAGACCGCACCGCTCACGCTCACGCCGGATGGACGCCTGATCCGCCAGGCGCCGCGGCGCTCGCTGACCGACTTCACCTCGGCGTCGCGCACCTTCACCTGGCGCAACTTCGAGACGACGCTCCGGGCCGACCCGGGCAGCTACAACCGCGTCGAGGGGTTCCCGCTCGAGTTCGGGCCGTCGATCGTGTGGCACCGCAATGAACAGAGTCGCCTGATCCTCGACCTCGTCGGCATCGTGCGCACCGCGTCTGATCCGACCGAGAGCCGGCGCACCCTGGGCTGGCGCGGGCGCCTCGCGGTCATGCGGAATGGCCAGCATCCGATGACCATCGGGCTCCGGGGCGGCTCGGTGATCGCCCCGGTCGCCGACCAGCCGTACCAGACCATCGAGTCGGGCCTCGGCGCCTTTCTCCTGCGTCGTGACTGGCGCGATTGGTATGCCATGCGAAGCATCGGCGTCTTTGCCGACCTGACGCTCCGTCCGACGCTTCACCTCTCGGCCGGCGTGGACCAGAGCCGCGAGCGCACCGTGAGCGCGGTGGACGCGTTCTCCCTGCTGCGCGGCAACGAAGCGTGGCGCCCGAATCCGCTGGTGGACGACGGCAAGTACCTGACCTTCTCGGCGAGTGCCACCCTCGACACCCGCGACGACCGTCGCCGCCCCACCAGTGGCTGGTACCTGCGCAGCGACGTGCGCTATGTCACCAGCGACGAACTGACCCCGGCCACGCTCCCGCAGGAAATTCGCACCGCCATGCCGACGAGCAACTACGACGCGCTCGAGATGGATCTCGACCTGCGCCGCTACCAGCGACTCGGCCCGGAGCAGAGCCTGCACGTCCGCCTCACCGGCGGTGGATGGCTCGCGGGCAATCGCCTCACCATTCAGCGTCGCCGGGCCATGAACGGCACCGATCCACTCGCGGGCTACGGCTTCCGCTTCGTGAACTGCGATCGGCGTCGTCGTCCGGACCCGGCGCTGCCGGCCCTCTGTGACCGGCAACTCGCGGTGCAGGTCGAGTATCGCCGCACCCTCGACCTCAACCTGAGCAGCCGCATCGGCAACACCACGGTCGGGTTGCAGCGCCCAGATCTGGTGATCTTCGGCGACGCCGGTTCGGCGTGGTTGGCGGGCTCGGGGGCCGGCCGAGTGCCCAGCAACCGAATCCAGTCGATCGCGGAGTGGCGCTCGGACATCGGCGTCGGGCTCGACGTCGGCACCTTCGGCGTCTACGTCGCCAAGGCCCTCGCCGACCCCGAGCCCATCCGCTTCGGACTTCGCGTCACGCGACGGTTCTGACCGCGCCCGTGCGCCGGTTCCTCGCCCTCGCCCTGCTTCTGCTCGGCGCCGTGTCAACGGCGGCGGCGCAGCGCGTGCGCGTCGAGGCGACGCTTGAGAACGGGACCAACCGGCCGCGGGTCCGCACCATCAACCTCTTCGACGACCCGCAGTGGCGCGAGGCGATCGCCTCCTCCTATCCGATCCGGCTCAACTACCAGCTCGACCTCTGGCGGTCGCGCTTCCTGTTCGCAGAGAACCTGAACAGTCGGAAGTGGGCGTTCGTGATCTCGCGGCAGGCGGTGCTGGATGTCTACACGCTCACCACCATCATCGCGGGCCGTGAACCGATCGTGGAGCGCTTCGCGTCGCTCAACGACCTGCGCTTGCGGATCGAGATGCCACTGCCGATCTCGGGTGTCGGGCCGAGTCGCGACGGCACGTTCTGGTACTCGCTTAAGCTCGGGATCTCGACATTGAGCGCCGATGAGTTCAGCGAATTCGAGCGTTACCTGCAGGGGAACAGCGGCGGCGGTGGCGGCGGCATCGGCGCGGCCCTGCTCCGGATGGCGCTCCCCAAGGAGAGCCTCGTGGCGGAGACCGCGCGCTTCACGGTGGGAGGGCGTCCGTGACCACCGGCGACGAGTCGGTGACCGCGATCATCACGTACTACCGCAACGCGGACTTCTTTGACGAGGCGCTGGCGAGCGTGCTCGCGCAGACCCGGCCCGCTGACGAGATCCTGGTGGTGGACGACGCGTCGCCCGCCGCGGATGCGCTTCGGCAGGATGCGCTGCCTTCGGGGGTCCGGCTGATCCGCCTGCCGGTCAACAGCGGCCCGGGGGCCGCGCGACAGCGCGCGAGCGCGGAGGCGCGTGGCAGCCTGCTCGCGTATCTCGATGCCGACGATCTCTGGGCGCCGACCAAGCTCGAGCGTCAGGTGGCGGCAATGCACGCCATCCCCGAGTGTCCCGCCAGCCACACCGGCACCGTGATGTTCCACGACGACGGCCGCGAGCGGAGCTTCCTGGTGAAGCCGGCGCGGCTGAGCGGGGCGGAGAGCGCCCTCGGCGGACACGCGCTGCCGTCGTGCCTGATGGTCCGTGCCTCGGCGCTGGCGGCGGTCGGGGGATGGTCCCTCGATCGGTCGATCATCGAGGATTGGGACCTCGAACTCCGCCTCACCAGCGAGGTGGGCCCGTATTGCTTCGTGGCCGAGCCGCTGATGCGCTTCCGGCGCTTTGCGCACGGCAACCTCTCTTCCCAGCACGCGCGCAACATCCGACGCCTGATCACCACCATCCACCATCATCGTCGACGGATCGACGGATTCCATGGACGCGGCGCGTGGCGTGGCGTCATGCGCCGCGAGATCCGGGAGCACGGCGAGGCGATGGGCGGGGTGATGGGACGGCTCGTGGCGCTGGCGGCGACGCTTGGCGGCGTCGGGTCGCCGAGGCTACCCCAGCGCGCCTGACGTGCTAGCGCGGCAGGATGGCCGCGAGCGCGGCGTCGCCGTAGAAGAGCCCGATGTACTTCATCTGCTTGGCCGTGAGCCGACGGATGGCCCACGAGAGGTGAACAAAGTGCGGCTCCATCGGCGTGTGGAGCGGCACCATCCCGATTTCCGCCGGCAAGTGGCTCCCCTTCTTGGTGTTGCAGCTGCTGCACGCGGTCACCACGTTGTCCCAGGCGTTGGTCCCACCGCGTGACTGTGGCACCACGTGGTCGCGCGTGAGGCACTCGCGCGTCCGCAGCTGGTGCTGGGTGCGCGCACAGTACTGGCACGTGTAGTGGTCGCGGGCAAAGAGGAAGGTGTTGGTGACCTGGCGACGGAAGCGGCGGGGGACGTGCACAAAGCGGACGAGCCGGATGATGGCGGGGCGCGGCATCTGCAGCCGCGCACTTCGTATCAGCTCGTCGCCGTCGGCCTCGACGATTTCGGCCTTGCCTTCGATGACAAGTCGCAGCGCCCGACGGGTGGGCACCATCGTGAGCGGTTCGAATGAGGCGTTGAGAGCGAGGCAGCGCACCACGGTGGCTCCGGTCGGCGACACGTACGGATACCCAGTTCCAGCGGGGAGTTCAAGGGCGTGCCGCGCCACCCCCGAAAACGGTCCGTCCCCCCAGCCACGTCCCCTGCACCGACCCGGGCGCGCTGGCCAGCACCGCTTCCTCCACATCCGCCCCAACCGGCACCCGCACCGCCACCAGATCGGCCCACTTCCCCACCGCCAGTGACCCCGTGTCCGCCGCCACGCCGATCGCCTCCGCGCCGCCCAACGTGAGCGCCCGCATCGCCTCCCGTGCCGTCCATCCGGCGAGCCGGCGCGCCTCGCGAGCCTCTGCCAGCAGGTCAAGCGGCGCCACGCTCACCTCGGAGTCGGTGCCGATGCCGAGACGAAGTTTGCGCTCGGCATAGCGGCCGAGCGGCGGCTCCGCACGATGATGGCGCATGTTGGAGCGTGGGCAGGTGGCGACGGCGCTGCCGTGCCGCTGGAGGATGTCGGCATCGGCATCGTCCACGTGGATGGCATGAATGCAGAGTGTCCGATCGGACCAGACACCGTGGCCATCCATCCACGCGACCGGCGAGATCGGCGCGAGCGTCGGGCGCGGCACCCCGCGCGCCATGAAGGCATCGGCAAAGATCCCGGTGAAGTCGGCCAGCAGCGCGGACTCGCCATCGGGCTCGGCGGTGTGCACCGCGATCGGCACGCCATGCGCCCGGGCAAGATCGCACGTCGCCCGATACAGCGGTCCGCTCACCGTGTAGGGGGCGTGCGGCGAGACGCCGAGGTGGACGCGCCCGGTCGCATGATGGGCGAGGCGCTCGAGGTCGCGGGAGAAGGCCTTCATCGCGCCGGCGCACTCGTCGGGGTGGGCGCCGAACACCTCGTGGTGTGCCACCCCGCTGGCGCCGAGGTGCCGCAGCGCGGCGATCACCTGGCCGGTCGAGCCGGTGTCGCACACCGTGGTGACCCCCGCCGCCCACCCGGCGCGAATGCCGGCGCAGGCCTGCAGGAAAAATTCTTCCTCCTGCCGCGCGGCCTTGATCCGGATCACGTGGAGGATCCACTGCCAGAAGTCGTCCTCCTCGACCATGCCGGCGAAGCCGGTCAGCTCGAGGTGGGTGTGGCTGTTGACGAGGCCAGGGAGGAGGGCAGCATCGGCAAGCGCAATCGGCTCGGCGCGCTCGGGCGTCGGAACGGCCTCGTCCGGACCAATGGCGAGAATCCGCCCATCGTCTCCAACGAGGAGGGCGCCATTCGGGATCGGGGCGCCCTCCACCGGAAGGAGCCACGGCGCGGTGAAACGCCGCATCAGTGCGTGCCACCTCCGCCCGGACGGAACGGGGAGTGCGTAGGGCAGAAGTCCTTCGGTTCCTGACCCTGCGGGTAGGTGCGCACCTCGCGCACGTCATCGGGGCAGAAGGGGGTGGCTCGCAGACCGGTGGTCCGATCGATCTCCATCGTGACCGTGCGCACTTCTGGCGCGCTCCAGTCGCCGGGCGTTTTCCGCCGCTGGTAGATGTCGAGCATCATCTGCGTCCACGCCGGCGCGGCGAGCTTGCCACCCTGCGCACCGGGCATGATCCACTGCGGCGCGTCGAAGCCGATCCAGACGCCGGCCACCACGTCCTTGGTGAAGCCGATGTACCAGACGTCGCGATAGTCGTTGGTCGTGCCGGTCTTGCCGCCCGAGGGAATGGTGAAGCCGGCGCGATAGACCGACGCGTTGCCGGTCCCGTTGGTCACCACGCCACGGAGTGCGGTGGTGAGCGTGAACGCGGTGCCCTCGTCGAGGACGCGCGTCCGCTTCGGCTTCTCCTGATAGACGATCTTGCCGTTGCGGTCCTCGACGCGGAGGATCGCGATCGGCGTGACCCGCTCACCCAGGTTGGCGAAGGTGGAGTAGGCGGCGATCATCTCGATCGGCCGCACGTCGGCCGAACCGAGCATCATCGCCGGGACCCGCGCCACGCGGCCGGTGATCCCGAAGCGCCGCGCCGCATCGTACACCGCGTTCACCCCGACCTTGAGACCGACCTTCACCGCGATCGTGTTGGTGGACTGCCAGATCGCCTGGCGAAAGGTCATCGTCTCGTTGGTGAACTTGTTGTCGTAGTTCTTCGGTTCCCAATTCGGCTGGTCGGGAATCGCGATCGACACCGGGGTGTCCGTCTCGGTATCCTCGAGCGTCATCCCCGCTTCGAGCGCGGCGGCATAGACAATCGGCTTGAAGGTCGAGCCCGGCTGGCGCTCACCCTGGACGATCCGATTGAACTTCGAATCGTTGAAGTCACGGCCGCCGACCATGGCCATGATATGCCCGGTCTCGGCCTCGAGCACCAGCGCGCCGCCCTGCAGGTAGGGTGTGCGCCGCAGCTCGCTGACGTCGGTCCCCCGCTTGTCGTGGAACTCGCGGTAGCTCTCGTGGGGGAACTTCCCGAACTGGTTCGCCTCGATCCGCTCGAGCTGCGTCTCGAGCGCCTGCTCCGTGGCCATCTGGGCGTTGAGATCAAGCGAGGTGAAGATCTGGTAGCCCTTGGTGTAGAGATCGTCACCAAAGCGTGCCAGCAGCTGCTGCCGCACGTAGTCCACGAAGTACTCGGCAAAGATGCTGTTGTCCGGGCGTGCGGAGAGGGCGAGCGGATACGCCTTCCAGCTCTCGGCCTCTTCGCTGCTGAGCTTCCCGTCCTGGTGCAGCAGCTCGATGATGGTGTTGCGGCGCCCCACCGCGGCCCGCGGGAAGCGGCGCGGGTTGTAGCTGGTGGGCGCCTTGGGCAACGCGGCCAGCATGGCGGCCTCGGCGACGTTCACCTCGGAGGCCGACTTGCCGAAGTAGCGCTGTGACGCGGCCTGCACGCCCCAGGAACGTGAGCCGAGGTCGATCTGGTTCAGGTAGAGCTCGAGGATCTTCTCCTTGGGGTACTTCCGCTCGATGGCGAGGGCGAGCTTGGCCTCGCGAATCTTGCGCACCACGCCGGCGACGCCGCGCCGCTCGCGCCGGTTGATGTCCTCGGGGAAGATGTTGCCGACCAGCTGCATGGTGATGGTCGAGAAACCCTCGGACATGCCGAGCTTGAGGATGTTGGCCTTGATGGCGCCGAGAAAGCGGACCCAGTCGATGCCGTTGTGCTCGTAGAAGCGCTTGTCCTCGACGGCGAGGAAGGCCTGGGGGATGGTCGGGGCCATCTGCTGCAGCGAGACGACGGTGCGCCGCTGGGTGCCCAGCTCGGTGATCAGCCGCCCGTCGGCGGCATAGAGCTTGGAGGTCTGGTCGGCGTCGTACTGCTCGAGCGTGTTGATGTCGGGGCAGGCGTCGTTGGCGCAGGCGCGGGTCCAGGCGCCGACGAGCGCGGCGGCGCCAAAGGCGCCCATCGCGAGCACGACAACGACGGCACGGCGGCGGAGGGACGCCTTGCGCCACCAGCGGAGAACGGGACCGGGGGATTTGGCCATGGGATGGAAGGTATCCGGGTCGCTGGGGTGGCGCGATGCTGTGGCGCGGCCGCCACCAAGGCGGCAACCGCTGGCGACGGCGGTCGGGAGTCCCTATTCTAGTGGCTGGGATTCCCACCCCCGCCGGGAGAGGCAGTCTGAACGAAGTGCTGTTACGGAAGGTTCTCTTCCCGGCGTACGAGACTCTCGTCCGCCGGCGGGGCACAGCCGGGTACGTCGCCGAATACGCCACGAGCCAATGGCTGCCGCCTGCCGAATTGCAGGCCCTGCAGCTGCGCAAGCTCAACGCCCTGCTGGCGCACTGCTGGGCGCACGTGCCCTTCCTCCAGGAGCACTGGCGCGCGGCAGGCTGCCGCCCCGGCCCGCTCCAGCACGTCGACGACCTCGCCCGCTTTCCCGTCCTCACCAAGCAGCTCATCACACAGCACTACGCCGACATGATCGCCGTCCCCTGGCGGGGTCGGACCATATCCAAGACCACCGGCGGCTCCACGGGCGATCCGTTCCGGTTTGAATACACGATGGAGGTCTACGCCCGTCGGACCGCCGTCATGTGGCGCGGCTATGGCTGGGGCGGCGCAGGCCTCGGCGTTCGTGCCGCGTATCTCTGGGCCATCGGTGCCAAGCCGAGTCTCAAGGAACGGCTCTATCATCGGGCCTTCAACCGCCACTACTTCGACGCCTTCACGATGAGCGAGTCCAGCATTGATGCGCACATCGAGGCCATTGCCCGCTATCGGCCCCGCGCAATCGTGGGCTATGTGACCCCGCTCGTGCTGGTGGCCCGGCGGATGCGCGAGAGCGGGCGACGGCTGCAGGGCGTCCAGGGGGTGATCACCGGGGCGGAGGCACTCTTCGAACCCGAGCGGCGCGAGATCGAAGCGGCCTTCGGCTGCCCGGTGTTCAACACCTACGGCTCGCGCGAGGTGATGTTGATGGCGGCCGAATGTGATCATCATCAAGGCCTCCACGTCAACGCCGACCACCTGGCGTTCGAGACCCTCGGGCCCGACGGGGCGCCCGTGCACGGCGAGGCCGGTGACGTGGCGATTACCGACTTCCACAATTTCGGCATGCCGATGGTCCGCTACCTCAACGGTGACCGAGCCACCTATGCCGGCCAACCGTGCGGCTGCGGACGGGGCCTGCCGCTGCTGTCGTCGATCGACGGGCGCATCCTCGACCTGATCCAGACCCCGGATGGTCGCCATGTCCCCGGGGAGTACTTCGTGGTGGTCATGCTCGACTGGCCCGACGTGAAGCAGTGGCAGGTGGTGCAGACCGCGCCCGACTGCGTCCAGTTCCGGCTGGTGGTGCCCGCACCCTGGACCGACGAGCGGCGGCAGAAGCTCACCGCCAAGGTGCACGCCAAGTCGGGGCCAACCCTCCGCGTCGAGATCGTCGAAGTGGAGGCGATCCCCACCACCAGCACGGGGAAGCGGCGGCTGACGATCTCCCTCGCCAACGCCCACATGGTCCCGCCGCTCGCCCCGACCGACGGCACCCCGTAGGACCTTGCTCCGCACGCCCGGGGGATGGTAATTCCCCCGATGACCTCCCTACTCGACACCCTCACGGCCCGCGGGATGGTGCACGACGCCACCCCCGACCTCGGACCACGCCTCGCGATGGGGCCGATCTCGGCCTACGTGGGCTTCGACCCCACGGCCGACTCGCTGCATGTCGGCAACCTGGTGCCCGTCATGGCCCTCGCCTGGCTGCAACGCCTCGGCGGTCGCCCCGTGGTGCTCGTGGGCGGCGGCACCGGCTTGGTGGGCGATCCCTCAGGCAAGCGCAGCGAACGGCCGATGCTCTCTGAGGAACAGGCGGCCAGCAACGCCGCCGCCATCCGCAGCCAGCTCTCCCAGTTCCTGACCTTCGGAGAGGGCCCTAGCGATGCGCGGATGTGCAACAATGCCGACTGGCTGCGGCCACTCGGCTTGCTCGAGTTCCTTCGCGATGCGGGAAAGCACTTCACCATCAGCTACATGCTGCAGAAGGATACCGTGAAGAGTCGGCTCGAGACCGGCATCTCGTTCACCGAGTTCACGTACATGCTGGTCCAGGCCTACGACTTTGCCCACCTCGCGCGGCGCGAGGGGTGCGAGCTCCAGATGGGTGGCAGTGATCAATGGGGCAACATCACTGCCGGGATCGAGCTCGGCGCTCGGCGCGACGGCCAGAAGCTGCACGGACTCACGCTGCCGCTGCTCACCACGGCAAGCGGAGCCAAGTTCGGCAAGAGTGAGGCGGGCAATGTCTGGCTCGACCCTGCCAAGACCTCGCCGTATGCCTTTCACCAGTTCTGGCTCCAGGTCGAGGACGCCGACGTCGAGCGGTTGCTGCGTTTCTTCACGTTCCTGTCGCTCGACGACATCGCCGAGGTGATCGCTCGACATCTGCCGGACCCTGGCAAGCGGATCGCGCAGCGTCGACTGGCCGACGACGTGACCGCACGGATTCACGGCGCCGACAGTGTGGCACGGGTGACATCCGCGGCGGCCATCCTCTTCGGCGGGGGCGACCTCGTCGAGGCCGATGCCGAGACGCTGGCGATGGTGACCGAGGCGGTGCCGAGGGTGGCAGTCGCGAGGGAAGCGCTCGAGGCCGGACTGCCGGTGGTCGACGCACTGGTCCAATGCGGCCTCGCCGCCTCGAAGGGAGAGGCGCGTCGCGGCCTCGATGGCGGCGGCTTCTCGGTGAATGGTGTGGTGGCTGACGCCGCGCGCGTCGTCACCGGGGCGGACCTGCTCGCGGGGGGCGTGGTCCTGCTCCGCAAGGGGAAACGCAGCTGGGCGGCGCTGACCGCGAAGGAGTGACGCATGGGGAAGTCCCGGGGAGTGACGATCGCGGCGATGGGGTTGGTGCTCATCGCCGCGTCGTGTGCGGAGGGGGACGCCGATGGGACGACGCTCCCGATTGTTCCCCCTCCCCCGGTCGTTCCTCCACCAGCTCCCGTGCCACTGACCCTCACGGTGAGCCCGGCCGCACATCGAACGACCGTCCAGGCGGGCCAGAATGCCGCCCCGGCGGCGGTCACGATCACGATCGCCGGCGACGGCTCCGACAGCACCCCCTGGATCGCCGTCGCACGCAGCAATCGCACGGTGGTCGACGGGCCGGCGGGCACTGGCTCCGGACTCCTGCACTGGACACGGCAGGTGGCGCAGCTTCCCCCGGGCGTCTGGGTGGACACCATCGTCGTACGGCTTGAAGGGACGAGCGTGGACGCGGTGGTGCTGGACTCCGTCATCGTCACGGCCGCGCCCGTTCCACTCTCTGCCACGATCACGCCGACATCGCGACGCATTGCGTTCGTGGCAGGCGACGTGGTTCCGAGCGACTCGGCGCTCCTCGGTATCGCGGGCACCGGGAGCGAGACAACCCAATGGAGTGCCGCAGCGCGCCGGCCGTGGACGGCGCTCGGTACGACCACGGGAAGTGGCAGCGCCTTCCTGCGCTGGCAGCGCACCGGCGCCCTCCCCGGTCCCGGGACCTGGGTGGACACCATCACCATCACCATTCCGGGGGCACTCGGGTCGCCGTTGCAGCTGATCGACTCGCTGATCGTGACGCCCCCGCCGCCACCTCCACCTCCACCGCCGCCGCCGCCACCTCCACCTCCACCTCCACCACCGCCGCCACCGCCGCCCACGGTTCGGCCGGACTTGGGTCTCAACGGGTCCTTCCACGGCCTGCGGCTCTTTCCGGCAAGCGATCCATGGAATCAGCCCGTCGATACCGCGCAGGTGGACCCGAATTCCGGGGCGATCCTCGCGGCCATCGGGGTCGGTCGGAACCTGCACCCGGACTTTGGCGCCAACTGGAACGGCGGACCGTTCGGCATTCCCTACGTGGTGGTCGCCGACGCGACCGCTCGCAGCGCGGTCACCTTTGAGTACGCGGGCGAGAGCGATGCGGGGCCCTACCCGATTCCCGCGAACCCGCCCCTCGAGCCGGGCGGGGATCGCCACCTGCTGATGGTCACCCAGGACGAGTTCAAGCTCTATGAGCTCTTCTTCGTCAACGGGGGGCCGGGGGCGTGGACCGCAGGATCGGGGGCAATCTTCGACCTGGCCAACGGCACCCTGCGGCCGGCCGGCTGGACGTCGGCGGATGCCGCTGGTCTGCCGATCCTCCCCGGGCTGGTGCGCTATGACGAGGTCCATGAACTCGGCGAGATCCGCCACGCCCTGCGCTTCACGGTCTCACGGACGCGTCGGGCGTACCTGCCACCGGCGCGCCACTGGGCCTCGAGCAGCACCGATCCGCTCCGCCCCCCCATGGGAATGCGGGTCCGGCTCAAGGCGGACTACGACATCTCCGCCTTCCCGCCGGCGGCGCAGGTAATCCTCCGTGCGCTGAAGACCTACGGCATGATCGTGGCCGACAACGGCAGCGACTTCTTCCTGTCCGGCACGGCGGATGCTCGCTGGAACGATGCCGTCAACAACACGCTCAAGCAGGTCAAGGTGGGCGACTTCGAGGTGGTGCGAATGGTGGGCATGGTCACGCCGTGACGCGGGCGGCGACGCGCCTGATCACTTGCCCGCGAGCGAGCGGCGCAACAGGCGGAGCAGATGTCGATGGGGAAGCGGTGCGGCACGCCCGGTCCACTCCAGGACTTCGGCACGCCACGACCGATACGCCTGCCATCCCTTCCCGGACGCGATCCAGCCGGTCTCGCCGAGGGTGAGTGTCAGGTGGCGCTCAAGTGCCGCCACCTCGTCCGGCGTGTGCCCGACCCCGAAGCGGAGCAATTGCGCGATGGTGCGGAGCAGGTGCCGCTCCGACCACTCGGCGCGCGCGGGGGCAGAAGCGTTGCTGCCGTGATCGCGCTTGCGGCCGGTGACCTGATTGAGCCATGCCCCGCGTCCGGCGCCGAGCAGGCGCCAGAGGAAATCGAGGTCCTCGCCATAGGGAAGCGTGGTGTCGAAGAGCCCCGACCCGGCGACCGCCTCGCGGGAGACGATGCAGACACTCGGGGCAATCGCCGCGCGCGTCAGGTAGAGTCGCCGGAGTGCCGTGCCCGCCAGCTGCATCCCATCGTCGCCCAGGGGCGTCGAGATCGGTGCGAGCTCCTCGCGCAACGCGCCGAGCACGCTGCCGCGATCTTCACCCTCGTGCGCAAAGCGCATCATGTCGCTGAACGCGAGCACCACGTCCGGCGCACGCTCGAACGCCGGTACCAGGAGCTCGAGGTGACGCGGCAGGAAGTAGTCGTCACTGTCGAGCAGCGCCACGAGCTCGCCGGAGGCCGCGAGGATGCCGCGATTCCGGCTGGTGCTGAGGCCACGGTTGGGGCCGCCGAGGAGGATCAATCGCGTGGTGCCGGTGCGGCCTTCCCATGCCCGCACCCGAGCGCTGGTATCGTCGGTGGAACCGTCGTCCACCACGATGACCTCGTGGGCCGGTCGCGTCTGTGCGACGACGCCAGCCAAGGCATCATCGATGAACGCTGCCGCGTTGTAGGCCGGGATCACCACCGACACCCGAAGCGACGTGGCCATCAGTGCGGCTCCTCGGTGATCAGGGCAAGCACCCCATCGGCGAGCGCCGCGGCCGCGTAGCGGTGCCGCGCGGCCTCGAGCCCCTCACGATAGGTCGCGAGACCGTCGCGTTCCCACGCGGCAACAAAATCGAGGAGCGCCTGCTCGAGCCCTGCGCGATCAGTGGCGATTCCGATCCCGGCCTCGCGCACCAGCGATGCGGTGGCGCCATCGGTGAGCGCAAAGATGGCGCGCCCCTGGCCGATGTACTCGAACGTCTTGGCCGGAATCTGCAGCGGCTGCCGTTCCGCGAGGAGCAGCCCAGCCGAGGATTCCGCGATCACCTTGAGCGCATCGGCCTGGGGGACCGCGGGCGAGTGGGACACCATCGATTCGAGGCCGAGTCGCGCGATCGCATGCGCCAGCGATTCCTCGGCCTGATTTTCCTGACTGCCGACGAAGCGCAGCCGGAGGGCCTCCTCGCGCAACCGCCCGCTCGCGCGCAGCCGTGCCACCGCCTCGAGAATCGGCAACGGCGAGCGATGGCCGTAGAGCGTCCCGACATGGGCGAGCACCAAGGGGCCGCCGGCCGGCGGCGGGGCGAGCGACGGGATCTCATCCGGTTCATACCCGCACGGAAGCAGTGCAGGCGCCGCGATGTCGGGATAGCGGCGCTGCAAGTCCTCTCGGAGGGCGTCCGTGGTGACCAGCATCCGAGTCGCGCGATGCGCCACGGCCGCATCCCACCGTTCGATTCGCCGAGACCACGCGCCACTCGACGCGGAGATGAACGGGTTGCCGACCATCGGGTCGTGCGACCAGGCGAACCACTTCGTCGTCGCGGTCGGCAGTCCGGCGCGCAGCGCCACGAGGTGCGCCGAGAAGACAGGCGCCACGGTGATGACGAGGTCGGCGGGTTCGTCGCGCAGGGTGCGGCGCAAGGCGGCGGCGGCCGGGACGATCCAGCGGCCCGCCTCATCCGGCAGACGCGACAGGGCGATGAGGAAGCGGACGATGCCTGATGGCGCGACCGGGGTCGTGCCGCCGGTGGGGACGGCGGTGGCTGTGGCTCGCGGTGCGGCCGTTTCACGGCCAGAACGGAGCGAGCGCAGCCGGTTGCGCGCCCGAAGCAGCGCGGCGTACCAATTGGGCCACGCCGCCACCTCGACCCGGCGCAATCCGCGCGGCACGTCGCGGGCGTAGCGTTCATCACGCGAAGGAAACTCGGCGGTCGGTGGTACCAGGACCCGCACGTCGGCGCCGGCCGTGGCGAGTCGACGCGCGAGTCGCCAGACCACCTTCCCCGCCACCTCGGAGGAGGGCGGAAAGTGCCAGCTCACCACCACGATGCGGCGGGGCCGTGCGGTCATGCCACGCCGGGGACGAAGGCAGGGCGCATCAGGCGCCCCTCGAGGAGGATGTCGGCAATCCGGGCGCTGGCGAGACCGTCACCATAGACGGTACGTCGGACCGCCATGCTGGCGTACGCCGCGGGATCGGTCAACAGCCGCTCCACCTCGTGCACGATGCGCGTCTGATCGGTGCCGACCAGGCGCGCGGCGCCGGCGGCGACCCCCTCGGGTCGCTCCGTCACCTCGCGCATCACCAGCACCGGGAGTCCGATGCACGGCCCCTCTTCCTGCACGCCGCCCGAATCGGAGAGCGCCAGCGTGGCGTGGACCATCACGCCGACAAAGTCGCGGTAGCTGAGCGGGGCGGTGAGCTGGACCGAGGGCAAACCGCCGAGCTCGCGATGCACCGTGGCCCCGACGTCGGGATTCGGGTGGACCGGCACCACGATCTGCAGCGCCGGGTGCGCGACGGCGATCCGACGAACCGCCGCGCAGATGTCGAGCAGGCCGGGGCCGAAGTTCTCCCGACGATGCGCGGTCACCAGCATGATCGGGCGATCGGGGTCGAGTCCCAGCGGCGGCGGTGCTCCGGCGAGCTGCTGCTCGAGGTAGAGGAGCGCGTCCACCACCGTGTTGCCGGTGAGCACCACGTGCGACGCCGGGAGATGCTCGCGGAGGAGGTTGTCCACGGCACCAGGCGTCGGGGCAAAGTGCCAGTCCGCCACCACGCTGGTGATCCGTCGGTTCACTTCTTCCGGGAATGGCTGCCACTTGTCGCCCGAGCGGAGGCCCGCCTCGACATGGGCCACTTCCACTCGGCTCAGGAAGGCCGCCCACCCAGCAACCGCGACAGTGGCAGTGTCACCCTGGACGAGCATGGTCCCGGGCCGGACACGCTCCAGCAACTCGCCGAAGGCCGTGAACAAGCGACCATGGAGCGCCGGAAGCGATTGCCCGGCCGCCATGGTGTCGAGTGCGACATCCGCCGCGAGGCCGAAGCTCCCGATGGCATCGGCAAACAGGTCCTGGTGCTGGCCGGAGTGACAGACCACCACCTCCCGAGTGCCGCGTCGCCGCAATTCCTGCACGACCGGAGCGAGCTTGACGGCCTCGGGGCGGGTGCCGATCACGACAAGGATGGGACCGTTCTGGGGGGAATCACTCACTGCGGCACCAGCTCGGGCATTCAGGGCTCCAGAGGTCGAGAAACGGACCGACGATGAGGCACGCTACGCATCAATCGGCGATGAGCAAGCTCCATGCCCTCCATCGAGGCGGGTGAAGGATGGCCGATTCTGCCCGACAATGATATCGTCCCCACCCGGCGGCGCGAGGCTTGCGCACCAAGTCGCCCAAGCTCGGCCCGGATCCATCACCACCATCAGGAGTCGCATGTCGCCGTCCGTCGGGCGCCCCCCGCGCCGCCGCGTTGAGCACCGCCCCCCCGCCAGGCAGGGGGCGTGAACAACGCACGGCCGCAGGACAGCGCCGACGTCGGGATGATCTGGAAAAACGCCACGTGGCTCGGCGTGATCCCCATCCTGCTCAACGTCGTGGCACTCTTCAGCACGGGCTTCATCACCCGGCGGGTCGGTCCGGCAGGATTCGGCCAGTTCAGCATCGCCCTCGCGCTCACGGGGCTCATGCTGAGCATCACCGATCTCGGGCTTCGCTCGCTCGCCGTCCGCAACCTGGCCCGGAGTGGGCCGGGGGCACGACACGGCTTCCACGACCTCTTCTCGCTCCGGCTGATCACGTCCACCATCGCCACCGTCATGGCGTGGGGCCTCGCGGCGATCCTCGCTGCGCTCTCGTCCGACTCCCGACTGCCGCCGGTGCTGCTCGTCAGTTCGTTGGGGATCATTCCGACGGCCATGGTGGGGGTCTTCACCGATGGGTTGATGGCGCGTGACCAGGCGCGTGCCACCAGCGCCTCCACGTTCTGGAGCGGGGTCCTGCTGACGATCGCGTCGGTGGTGGCAGTGGCCCTGATGCCGACGGGCGAGATGCTCGCGGCCTCCTATCTGGTCGGACCGCTGGTCAACGTGGCGATGCTGTCGCGCCGTGCCCGGGAGTTCTACGGTCCACCCCGATTCCGCTGGCGGCCGAAGCAGTGGCGGGTGCTCACGTCCCGATCCTTCGGCTTCTTCAAGGTCGCCCTCACGGGCCAGGCGATCGGCCGGATAGAGACGCCGCTGATCGGCTGGCTCTTCGGCGAGAAGATTGCCGGCATCTTTGCCGCCAGCATCTCGCTTGCCGACCGCCTCGCGGCAGTGATCGACAGCGTCACCACGGCCGCGCTGCCCACGCTGATGCGGCTGCGCGGTGATGCCAATCGGATCGGCGAGATGCTTGCCCGCATCATGCATCCCCTGCTGACGGCGTTGCTGGTCGGCAGCATCATGGCCATGCTGGGCACGACCGCGGCCGTGACGGTGGTGTTCGGGGCGGCGTATGCGCCGGGTGGGATCGCCCTGGCGGTGGCGCTGTTCGCGCTGCCGATCAATGCCGTCAACGCGATGTTGAACGAGGGCTTCATCGCCTATCGGCGGATCGAGTTCGTGGCCGCCACGGCCCAGCGTGGCCAGATGGTCACCGCGGCCATGATGGCGGTGCTGCCCTGGGCGCTCGGGGTCGCCGGCGCCCCGCTGGCCCGACTGCTTGGCGCGCTCACGGTGAACGTGATCAACGTTCGTGCGAGTCTGGGCCCCTTTGCGATCCTCTGGGAGCGGCAGCGACTCCGCCAGTTGCTGCGCGCGGTGCTCTGGGCGGCGCCGATGCCGCTCCTCCTCTGGCTCGGCGATTTCCGGCCGCTGGTCACCGTGCTGGTGTCGGGCGGCGGCTTCCTCTGCTGGCTGGCCGCCACGGCCCACGCCAACAACTGGGTTCGCCTCCTTCGGCCAGAACGCGACACGGTCGAGGCCCCGGTGTCCGACCCGAGCACCTCGACCTGATCGACCGCTGGTGACACCCGATGGTGCGGCTACTGCAACCGCACCGCCTCGGTCTCCGACAACGCCACCACCACACGACGCCCACCAACGGTGACCGTCGCCTCGCCCGCCGTCACGACCGCCGACGGCAGTGGCGGGGGACTCGCGGCGCTGGTGCACTGCAGCACGGTCACCACCACATCGGTCGCGCGGCCTGCCATCGACACGGTCACCGCGTGACTCGTGGTGGTGGCGCCGTTGCCCAGCGCGTACGTGTCGGTGCCGAGCACCACGTCACCCGGCGACAGCACGGTGCCATAGCAGCGCGCGCTGGCGCTGGGGTTCTGCAGACGGAAGGTGTTGCCGCTGACCTGCGGCGCATCCTTCATGTGCCAGCGCCACACCTTGGCCAGCGCCGGATTGTTGATGGTGGCGCGGTCCACGATCACGAAGGCATCCTCCTGCGGGAGGTAGGCCACCGTCCGCAGGTAGTCGGTCACGGAACGGGTGTTGACCCACTGGTTCTGGTAACCGTAGCCGTTCTTCGCCTGGCCGCGGATAGCCACCAGTTCGTCCGAGACCTGCGGGGCCATGGTGATGGTGCCGCCATTGCCGCCATACAACTGCTGCCCCACGCCACCGATCGTGAGATTGTTGTAGTTGCTGGTCGCCCCTTCGATCCCGGAGTGCGAGTAGATGTTGGCCGTTGCCGAGATCCAGAAGCCCCCCTTCCAGATCATCAGGCCGTTGGCGTTGCGGGCACCATGGTCGCTCGTCGGGCCCGACTCGAACGCCATCACCGTGGCGTTCGGGTCGGTCCAGCTGGTGCGATAGACAAAGAAGCCGGCACCGGACGCGAGGTAGTGCTTGGGCAGCGCGGAGAGGTCCGCCGCCGCCACGGCGGCGGGGTCATAGCGCAGCAATTCGTCGGCGAGCGGCGCCGTGGCGTTGAATTCGGTGGTCGGCACCTGGCCGATGCGATCGAGCCAGTGATAGACCTGCGACAGCAGCGTCCCGCCGGCGTTGGACGGCGCGATGTTGTAGAGCGCCGCGAGGCGATCGTAGGTGAAGAGCGAGGCATCGCTCACACGCGGCTGATCGCCGAATGGCACCTTGTGCTGGCCGCTCGGCATGGTCGAGTGCAGCCGCCACCGCAGACTGGCCTCGAGAAACGGCGTCGAGACAGGAAGCCCTGCCGTGAGGAAGCCGTCGGCGAAGCTGCCCACCCGCCAACTGCTCTCGTAGTTGGTCCCCTCGGCCCATGCCCCGCCGACACCGCCCCCCTGGAAGAACGGCACGGCCTGGCTGTTCCAGCGCGCCAGTGCCACCTGGCGATGGTAGGTCGGACGATCCGAGCCGCTGATGGTGCCAGTGCCGAGGTCGTCGCCGGCGGCGGCGAGGGCGGCGGGGCCGGTCATCATGAAGCCCCAGAAGTAGTTGTTGTCCACCTGGTTGGTGCCATAGCCCCCGGTGCGTGCCGGGTTGGTTTCCGGCCAGGTCCAATCGGCGCGGTTCATCAACCACGTTGCCGCCTGCTGCCGCTGCGCCACCGTGAGTCCGTCGTAGCACCAATCGAGGCCCATCGTCACCAGCGGGACATTGAAGCGGATGCCGTATCCCGAGTCGCCGATCAGGTTGTTGGCCTCGACGGCATAGCCGGTGAGGATCACGCCGGCGCGAGTGGCATAGCGCGCATCGCGCGTGGCCAGGTAGACGAGGCAGAGATCGGGCACCTTGTCGAGGTCCACCACGTTGTAGCTGGTGCCGCGACCGAGTTGTCCGTCGGCGGCCGCCTTGACGCGACTCCAGCGGATGCTGTTGGCCGCCGCCTGCGTCTCGAGATGCCGGATCCGCTCCGGCGTCATCCAGACGCGTGGGTGAGGCCGCATGCCGGCCACGTCGCCTTGGCGATACTCGACCGAGACGGTCGCGCTGCCGCCGGCAGCGACCGCGACGGTCTGCACGGCGACCACCGGGAGGTAGGCGAAGGGCAAGATCGTCGCGCCGCTGGCACGCACTTCGTAGCTCCCCGGCGCCAATGAATCGAGCACCGCGTTCGCGGGGGCCGGACGCGAGAAGCCATTCGGACCGTTGACCACAATGGGAGCCGGCGTCCCAGCGGGAAGGCCGGCAATGGCGACGGTCAATCTGGCGGGACTCGGGGCTGGCCCGGGTTCGGTGGACGTGACGCGCACGGTGACCGTGGCCGTGTCCGCCACGCCGCAGGCGCAGCTGGCGATGACCTGAAACGTCCCCGGCGTTGGTCCGGCGCGGAAGAGCCCCGCATCGGAAATCTCGCCGCCGCTCGCGGACCAGGTCACTGCGGCGGGGCGTTGGGATGCGTCCGACCAGACGACGGCCGTCACAAACTGGAGCGTCGCCGCAGTATCGACGGCGGTCGAATCCGGCGTGAGTTGCAGACTCTGCGCGAGGACGGGCGCGTTCGGCGTGACAAGGTCTGTTGCGCAGCCGAACAGTGCCAGGAGCAGCAGGGACGAGAGATGACGCATCGGGACACCTTCAGCGTGAAGCAGGAGAGCGAGCGACCAACCACCGGGTCGAATAGTGAGGAGAAAAGCACCTTTCGGGCCGGGGACGCCCGAACCACGCCGGGATGGCACACACTGCAACCTGATCGAAGGATCGGCGACTGGGGCGGGCTTTTCAACCGTGGGCACCGGGCGATTTGAGACCCCCACCGTCAGAGAGTTGGTCGGCTCGCGCCGAGCCCGAATGGCGTTCTACCACTCGTTGCCTCAAGTGGCGGAACCCGGGAGACGGCGCCAAACTTGCTATATCCTGCCTTTTCCGACCGTCCGCCTCCATGAGAACCCCGCGATGACCCCAGCACCACCACCGACCGCCGAGGCAGCCAGCTCCCCTGGGGCACCGTGGTCGCGCCCGAGCGTCGTCGTGCTGGGCGTGGTTCTGATGGTGGGGATGTGGCTAGGCTGGTTGAGTCGCGACGCCGCGCTCACCGTATACGGTGACGATACCACCTACCTGACACTCTCGTACGAAATCGCGACCGGCCAGTACCGGGACAGCTTCCTGGTGGGCGCTCCGCCGCACGCCCAATACCCCCCGGGGATGCCGCTCTGGCTGCTCCTCGTGCGTGTCCTCGCGGGCCCGAGCCTCGATGCGGTGCTGGCCGGCAACCTCCTGCTCGTGGCACTCACGGCGCTGCTCGTTGCCGATGGGGTCCGGCGCGTGGCCACGCCATGGCTTGGCGTCACGGTCGCCGCCATGATCCTGTTCAACGCGCCGCTGTTCGTGCTGGTGGCAGAACTCCGCTCCGAAATTCCCTTTCTGGCCCTGGCCGCTCTCGCGCTCTGGTGGTCCCTCAAGGACAGCGAGCGCACCGCGCCGGGGGCGTTGACGTGGTTGGCGCTCGCGGCGGCCCTTGCCGCGTTCCTGACTCGGAGCGCCGGCCTTGCGCTCTTCCCCGCCGTATTCGGCGCGATGCTCCTGCGCCGCCGGTGGCAGGCGCTGATCGCCGGCGGGACGATGACGCTCGCAGTGGTGGTGGCGTGGTTCAGCTACACCCGCTGGGCTGCGGCGCAGACTGTCGGGCACAGCTACGCCACCGACCTAGCCGCCGGCGTCTCGTCCGCCTCCGCGCCGCTGCTGATCGAGCACCTGGCGGCCAATGCCAAGATGTATATCCTCCACCTCGCCAACGCGCAGTTCAGCATCCCCGACCTTCCCGAGCAGCCCCTCGACAACCTGCTCGTCGGCCTCTTCCTCGCGGTCCCGGCCGCGATCGGCGCGTGGCAGGTGCGAAAGCGGTGGCCGGCGCTGGGCCTCTTCCTCCTCGGCTCCGTCGCAATTCTCCTGGCCTTCTCCTGGCCCATTCGGCGACTGTTCACGCCGCTCATCCCGTGGGTCGCTGCCGCCATGCTGCTGGGGTGGAGCGGCCTCGCTGCGGCCGCGGGGGTGCGTCGACCACACCGCGTGGCTGTGGGCCTCGGCCTGGTCCTGGCCAGCCTCGGCCTGATCCACCGAGCGCAGGCGGCGGTGCGCGAGCAAGGCTGCCGCGACTCGCCGCCCTTCGTGGACCCGGCGTGCTATGAGGTCCAGTATCGCAGCTACGCCTCGGCGGTGCAGTACATCCGGGACAGTCTCCCGAATACGGCCGTGATCGCGGCCGTGCGGCCGGCGTTCGTCCATCTGTCCACCGATCGACTCACCATGCCGATCGATCTCTTCGAGCGGAGTGCGTTCGAGGGGCTGGTGGCCCCGCAGGGGCCGACCACGCATATCCTGCTCTCGAAACTGTACCGTCTGGAGCGACGACTCGGCGAAGGTCGGTTGCGGGACGTATGCGGCTCCCTGGCCCTGTTGAAGCGGTATCCAGCAGGGACGCTGCTCTTCGAGGTGCGGCCATCACCGACCGCGGATCTCAACGCGTGTGACGCCCTGGACCGCTACGTCCAGGACCGTTCCGACTCCCTCCAGACCATCCCATAGTCTGCGGGATGCTCCCCGCCGCCGCTGGCTTTCGCGAACAACACCGCGGAACGGCGCCATCGATCGACCCGGCACACCCCGTTGGTGTTGCGCCGACGCAACAGTGCCACACCAAGAGGTGACCCCGTCCTGATAGCCCGGCGCCCCATCAGGACCGCAATACTCGGCGATTCGCTGGGGGCGTCCTGACTCGTACCATGCGCAGCAGCTGGGCAGATCGCACAATGAGACGTGGGCACGTGCCTTGCTCCTTGCCCGCTCTGGCAAGGCGCAGGTGACCCGACCAGGAAGGTCCACTGATGGAAATTGCCGCATCAACGACTCGCACCGTCACTCCCCTTCGCCGGGGGGACCGCGTCGTTGTCATTGGCGCCGGACCTGCCGGCCTGACCGCCGCCTACCTCCTCGCCAAGGCCGGACACGTCGTCACCGTCCTCGAGGGCGACACGATGGTCGGCGGGATCTCGCGGACGGCGCAATACCGCGGCTTCCGCTTCGACATCGGTGGGCACCGCTTCTTCACCAAGATCGAGCCGGTGCAGGCCCTGTGGGAGGAGATCCTCGGCGACGATTTCATCAGCGTGCCGCGAATGTCGCGCATTCACTACGACGGCAAGTATTTCGACTATCCGCTCAAGGCGTTCAATGCGCTCAGCGGCCTCGGGCTGATCAACGCCGTGCGCATCATGCTGAGCTACCTGCATGCGCGCATCCGCCCCTCGCCCGTCGAGGAGAACTTCGAGCAGTGGGTCAGCAATCGCTTCGGGAAGCGGCTGTACGAGATCTTCTTCAAGACCTACACCGAGAAGGTGTGGGGCATTCCCTGCACCGAGATCCGCGCGGAGTGGGCCGCCCAGCGGATTCAGGGGCTCTCGCTCGCGCGCGCCATCCTCAACGCCACCTCGCTGCAGCGTCGCAGCACCGCGATCAAGAGCCTGATCAACGAGTTCCGCTATCCTCGCCTCGGCCCGGGCCAGATGTGGGAGGCGTGCCGCGACCGACTGCGCGAGATGGGAAGTCGCGTGCTGATGGAGCACTTCGTCACCACCATCGAATGCGCCAACGGCCAGGTGACCGGCGTGCGCGTCAACACCGCCGAGGGTGAACGACACTTCCCTGCCGACCACGTCATCTCGACCACCGATGTCCGGTCGCTGGTGCGCGCCATCGAGCCGCCGGTGCCCGCCCCCGTGCGGCAGGCCGCCGAAGGACTGCGCTACCGCGACTTCCTGGTGGTGGCACTGATCCTCGAGACGGAGCGGCTCTTCCCCGACAACTGGATTTACATCCACACGCCGGGCGTCCAGGTCGGGCGGATCCAGAACTTCAACAACTGGAGTGCCGCGATGGTGCCGGAGCAGGGGCGCACCTGCCTCGGCATGGAATACTTCTGCTTCCAGGGCGACGGGCTCTGGGAATCGAGCGATGCCGAGCTGATTGCCCTGGCCACGCGCGAGTTCGAACAGCTCGGCCTGGCACCCGCCGGGCTGGTGCGCGACGGCACGGTGATCCGGATGCCGAAGGCGTACCCGATCTACGACGCGGAGTATCGTGAGCACCTCGACAACGTGCGGGGCTGGATCGACCCGATCCCGAACCTCCACACCGTCGGCCGCAACGGGATGCACAAGTACAACAATCAGGACCACTCGATGCTCACGGCCATGATGGCCGTCTGGAACATGCAGGGCGCCGAGCACGACATCTGGGCCGTCAACACCGACTTCGAATATCATGAGGAGCAACGTCTCGAGGCGCCGGTCGCCGAGGCCCAGGCCGAGGCGGCCTGATGCGGGCGATCCTCACCTACCACTCCATCGACCGCACGGGCTCGGTCATCTCGGTGACGCCGGAAGATTTCGCCGCCCACGTCGCCTGGGCTGCGTCCGGCGCAGTGCAGGTCGTATCGGTGGAGGAATTGCTGACGCTCCCGGACGCGACCGACGCGGTGGCCCTCACCTTCGATGACGCCCTGGCCTCCGTCGCCACCGAGGCGGCGCCACGGCTGGCCGAGCACGGCCTTGCGGCGACCGTCTTTGTGGTCAGCCAGCACGTGGGCGGCGACAATCGCTGGGGTGGCCGGACGAGTGGGGAGGTCCCGACGGCGACGGTACTCGACTGGGATGCGATCGGGGCCTTGGCCGAGGCGGGGTGGGCCGTCGGGTCGCACACCGTGCATCATCCCAAGCTGACGCAGTGCGGGGATGCCGAACTCGAGGACGAACTGGCCGGCTCCGCGGCGACGATCGCCCAGCGCGTCGGAACGCGGCCGCGGACCTTTGCCTACCCGTATGGCGACGCGGACCCTCGCGTGCGCGCGGCGGTCGGCCGCCACTACCGCATCGGCTGCTCGACCACGTATCGCCCCGTCAGCTCCACGACGGACCCGCTTGACGTGCCACGGCTCGACGCCTGGTACTTCCGTGGACGCGCACCGTTCCGCGACTGGGGCACGCCCCGGTTCCGACGGGCGGTGGCGTGGCGCCACACCTTGCGTCGGGCGCGACGGCTGTGGGGATGATGACCGCCGACGACCGCCCAGCACCGGATTTCTCGGTGATCGTGCCCGCACACCAGGCCGCACGTCTCCTGCCGGACACGCTTGCCGCGCTGTGCCGGAGCACGCTGCCGCGCGCGCGCTGGGAGCTGCTGGTCGTGGACGATGCAAGCACGGACGATACGGCCCTCGTCGCCGCCCAGTGGGCCGACACCGTGATCCGGCTGGACGGCGTCCCGCTCGGCCCCGGCGGAGCCCGCAACGCGGCCGCCGCGCGCGCCCGGGGCGCGTGGCTGATTTTCATCGACGCCGACGTGCGCGTGCACCCCACCACCCTCGAGCGCTTCGCCGCTGTGGTCACAGGGGACTCGGGACTGGTCGGAGTCTTCGGGAGTTACGACGATGCCCCGGAGGTGCGCGGACTCCTCAGCGAGTACCGCAACCTGCTGCATCGGTACGTCCACCTTCGTGGCGCCGGTGATGCGGAGACCTTCTGGGCGGGATGCGGTGCCATTCGTCGGGACGCGTTCGAGGCCGTCGGGGGATTCGACACGGCGCGCTTTCCCCGCCCCCAGATCGAGGACATCGAGCTCGGCTACCGCCTGCGCGATCGCGGCGGCCGCATCCGCCTGGACCCCTCGATTCAAGGCACGCACCTCAAGCGGTGGAATCTCTGGCCCATGTTCCGCACCGACTTCCGCGATCGCGGGGTGCCCTGGATGCGGTTGCTGCTGGAGCGGCGCGGGCGGACCGCACCAACGCTCAACACAGGTCGCTCGGAGCAACTGCGAGTCGGGCTCGCGGGACTGGGCGTGGTCGCCATCTTCGGGAGCCTGCTCCTTCGGGAACCCGCGCTCGCATGGGCGAGCATCATGATCTGGCTGGTGTTGGCGATGGCCAACGCCGACACCTACCGCTGGTTTGCCAGACAGCGCGGCCTCGGCTTCGCCATCCGGGTGGTCCCGTTGCACCTGGCGTACTACGCCAGCAACGCGCTCGCGGCGGCCACGGGAATCGTGCAGCATCTGGCGGCCACGCGACCCCCTGCCGGCCAACGCGGATGAACGCGAACGACCTCGCGGGTGGGCCGGGACGACCGCGTGCGGTTCATGGCACACACCGGCGGTGGAACGCGTACGTCGACTGCTCCGCCGGGTGTAGTTTTCCCGGTGTCAGCACCGCCATGGTCACCGGCTCTCGTTCCGGTCCTGTGCGGACTCCGGCGGCCGCCGCCGACCCTCGTCTCTCAGGAGCGTTGCGATGAGCTCGCACTCGGCCTATCCCGACGACCCGATCGCGCTCGCCTTTGCGCCGGCCCACAAGGCGGCGATGGGCGTGGCCATCGGCATCACCGCCGCGGCGTGTTGCTTCCTGCTGACCGCCGTGCCGCTGCTGCGCGGACGCCCGCCCGAGCTGCAGCTGGAGCTGCTGGCGAATTATTTCTATGGCTACGACGTGACCTGGGGCGGGGCCGTGGTTGGCGCGGCATGGGCCGGCTTCACGGGCTTCGTCATGGGATGGTTCTTCGCCTTCCTCCGCAATGCCCTGCTGGCCTTCAAGCTCCTCGTGCTGACCGCGCGCGCGGAACTGGACCAGACACGCGACTTCATGGATCACATTTGACCGCCCGACCACCCCGGAGAACCCCACGATGCCAGAGCTGACCCCGGATGAAGCGCGCGACGTCCGACGAGCGATCCTCAAGCTGAACGCCCAGGCGTGGGGCACCTCCTTCGGCATGATGCTGGGCACCGGATTGTTCCTGGCAACCGCCGTCCTGGTGATGAAGGGCGGCGTGAACGTGGGCGAGCACCTCGGACTCCTCGCGGTGTATCTCCCGGGCTATCGCGTCAGCTGGCCCGGGGCCTTCATCGGCTTCGTGTACGCGTTCGTCCTCGGCTACGCCATCGGGCGCCTCGTCGGGACGGCCTACAATGCCTTCGCGTTCCGCGGCGACTGAATCCGCCGCAGCAACGCGGGGGCATGCCCTCAGCCCTCGAGCACGGCCGCGACGGACGCCACCTCGCTCGGCAGGGTGAAGAGGTGCGGACTGAGGCGCAGCGCCCCCTCGCGCAGCGAACACATCACACCATGCGACTGCAGGCGCTGATAGGCCGCTGCCACATCGCCGCGCGGCTTGAGGCAGAGGATCGCGGAGCTGCGCGCCCCCACCGGTGAGGTGACGGTGGCCCCGCTCCGCTCGGCCCATGCGAGCAGGGGCCGATGCAACGCCTGCACCTGCTCCGCGATCGCACGAATCCCCACATCGAGCAGCAACGACACCGACGCGTTCATCGCGGCGAAATCCTGCACCGGCAACGTGATGATCTCGAACCGGCGGGCGTCGTCCCACGGATCCGGGTCATACGCCGTGAGCCGCGAGTAGTCGTCCGTGCCCTTGAAGGCAGCCCACCCGGCGAAGGTCGGCGGAAAGCGCGTGATCAACTCGCGCCGGACATACAGGAAGCCGGTGCCCCAGGGCGAGAGCAGCCACTTCTGCGCACCGCACGCCAGGAAGTCCACCGGTGTGGCCTGCACGTCCACCGGGACGTGCCCCACGGCCTGGATCGCATCGACCACCAGCCACTTCCCCATCGCCCGCGTCGCGCGCGAGAGTGCCGCCAGGTCCACGGTGTAGCCGTTCGCGAATTGCGTCAGCGACACCGCCACCGCCTTGACCGCCGGGTCGGCGAGCCGCTCATGCAGCCGCGCCTCGTCGGGCCATCCCTCCGCCGTGCGCGGAATGCGCTCCAGCACGATCCCTTCACCGCCACGCGCGAGCCAGGGATAGATGTTCGACGGAAACTCACCGTCGAAGGTCAGCACCACGTCACCCGCCCCGAGTGGCAGCGCCCGCGCCGCCACGTTGAGCCCGGTGGTGGTATTTGGCATGAGCGCGATTTCGTCTTCCGCCGCGTTGATCAACCGGGCTGCCAACCAGCGTGACTCGGAGAGGATGGTGTTGAGCCGTTCGACGGGCCAGAGTCCTGGCCGTGCCCGGTCGCGGTTGCACGCAGCCAGCAGTGCCACACTCCGTGCCGGCATCGGCCCGATGGAGGCACTGTTGAGGTAGACCCCCTGACCATCGAGCGCAGCGAACTCGGTGCGACGCAGCTCCTCGAAACGGCTCACCCACCCCTCCTCATTGTCGGATCCAGCGCCTCGCGCAGTCCATCGCCCACCAGATTGAATCCCAGCACGGCCACGCCCACTGCCAATCCAGGCGCCACCGACACCCACGGAGCGACCCGGATCAGGTCGCGTCCCTCCGCCACCATCGCCCCCCAGCTCGGCGTCGGTGGCTGCGCCCCAAGACCCACAAAGGAGAGCGCCGCCTCGGCCATGATCGCCCCGGCGATGCCGAGCGTCGCGGTAATGATCACGGGTGCGCGCACGTTCGGGGCGAGGTGGCGCCAGAGGATCCAGCGGTCGCCGGCCCCGAGCGCGCGTGCGGCCGTCACGAAGTCGCTGCGTCCGAGCAGCAGCACCTGGCCGCGCACCAGCCGCGCCATCCCCGCCCACCCCACGGCACCGATCACCAGAAAGATCACGGGCAGCGAGGGCTTCACGGCGGCCGCCACGGCGATCAGCAGCAGCAGCGACGGAAAGGCGAGCGTGATGTCGGCGAGTCGCATGATGAGAAGATCCACCCAGCGCCGGTAGTACCCTGCGAGCAGCCCGAGCGTGAGGCCGAGAGTCACGGCAACGACTTGGGATATCACGCCGACCATCAACGAGATCCTCGCACCGTAGAGCACACGCGAGAGCACGTCACGACCCTGGGCATCGGCACCAAAGAGGAAGCGCCCTCCCGGTGGCGCGAGCGAATCGTTGGCGAGGTCGCCGAGGTAGGGATCGTGCGGTGCGATCCACGGTGCCAGCGCGGCGGCGGCGAGCACCACCGCCACCAGCACCACGCCACACTTGAAGAGCGGGTCGCGCTGAAAGCGCTCACGCAACAATTGCGCGGTCGGTGTGCCGCTCACGACCGCCCCAACTCGGCGGCCACCTGCCGCAACTCGTCCACCACGCGCGCCCACGTGAAGTACTGCAGGACCCGCGCGCGTCCGGCCTCGCCAAGTCGCCGTGCCAGCGCAGGATCACCGAGCAGGTGACGCACCGCGTCCACCGCCTGCTGCGGGTCGAGCGGATCGACCAGGACCCCGGTTTCGCCCTCGGCCACCGCATCGGCAATCCCACCGCTCCGCCCCGCCACCACCGGCAGCGCCGTCGCCGCCGCCTCGAGCAGCGCGATCCCGAAGCCCTCAACATCGAGCCCGGCCTCGCGGGAGAGGCCGAGGTAGATGTCGGCCGCGGCATACGCGGCGGGAAGCTCGGCGTCGGTCACGTCGGTGCAGAGGTGAAAACGGTCGGCCACGCCGAGGCTCGCGGCGAGTTGGCGCAGCGAGGCTTCATGGCCGCCCTGCCCCACCGCGAGGTATTGGAGATCCGGGTGTTGCGGCGCGAGTGTGGCCATCACGCGGAGCGCCGTGTCGATCCCCTTGTGCGGCACCAGGCGAGCCACGGTCAGCAGGTAGCGACCATCGGGCAATGATCGCGCTACCCTGAAGCGTCGGCCGGCCTCCGCGTCGGGGTGCCAGCGCGCGGGATCGGTGCCGAGCGGCACCACGCGCACGCGCCCCTCGTGCGGCAGGTCGAGCGAGGTGAGCAGTTCACGACAGCGCTCGGCGGTCCAATGCGAGTTGGCCACAAACACGGCGGCATCGGCCAGGATGGGGCGGTAGATCTCCCGCTTGAGGCGCGAGCGCGCCAGCTTGGGCGCGAGCGCCAGAATGTCTCCGCCGTGCACGAGAATCCCGTAGGGCAACCCGGCGCGCTCCCAGGCCCACTTCGCCGGAAAGGCAGCTGGACGGAGATTGCCGACCCACGCGAAACGCGACCCGGGCGCGCGCGCCAGGCGCGTCGCGCGATGGGCCCAGCGCATGAGGCCTGGTGCGGTCTTGAGCCGCCCCGCAGGCACACCCACTCGATTGACTGGGTTCGGGAAGGACGCGTCGCCCGCCTCCGCACCCGGCAGGATCCCGGTCGAGACCACGAGCGTACCGGCGGGATAGCCGTGCGCCAGCTCCGCCATCCAACGCGCGATTCCGCCGCCCATGGGGGGGAAATCGTAGGTCAGGAGGAGGTCGTGGGGTTGCGTGGCTTGCGGCACGAGTCGTTGGAGAGGGAAGCCTGAAGATAGCACGGGCGCTCGCGTTACACCGTGAAACCTCCACCGGCCTCTCTCCGTCTGGCGGTGTTCCAATCGGGGACGCGGTCGTCCCCGCTCGGCACACTCACACTTTGGAGCATTCTGATGCGTCGTCATCTGCCCCTCTCGCTCGCTGCCGCGGCCCTTCTCGCCCTGGCCCCCCTCACCTCGGCTCAGGCCCAGATCGGCTACGGCGCCATGGTCGGCGGCTCCCTCGCCAACGTCACCGGTGACCTGGTCGATGGCTCGAAGAACACCACCACCTTCCTCATCGGCGGCTTCCTGAACGTCCCCGCCGGCGAGTTTGCGATCCAGCCGGGACTGCTCTTCACCCGGAAGGGCTTCGCGGCTGATGACATTGGCGGCGTCACCCCGAAGACCACGTTCGACTACCTGCAGATCCCGGTCGTGGCCCGCATCGGCATGCCGGTCGGCCAGACCGGTCGCTTCTACATCGGCGTCGGCCCGGCGTTCGGCATCAAGATGGGCTGCCGCCTCTCGGCGTCGGGTGGCGGCGTCAGCGCCAGCACCAACTGCGATGATCTCGAGACCGACGAGGGCGGCATCGCGCTCAAGTCGACCGAGATCAGCGGCATCGGCGAAGTGGGCCTCGAGTTCGGCAAGTTCTCGATCGGCCTGCGCGGCGACCTCGGCCTGACCAACATCTACAAGGCCACCTCGGGCAACGTCAGCGTCGAGCCGGATGTGAAGAGCAAGACGATCTCGGCCGTGGCGGCGATTCGGTTCTAATGCGCTGAAGCGGTGAGCCGTGACCCGTGAAGTGTGAACGGTGAACGGTGAACGGTGAACAAAGGGCCCCGCATGGGATGGTCATCCTGTGCGGGGCTCGGCGTGGGGTGTTCTTCGCAGCGGCTCCAAGGGCGGCGAGCCCTCACCCTGGGGCGGAGGGCCGATTGCGGCGCCCCCGGCGTGCCGTATAGGGGGCGACGCGGCGAGCCGCTTTGGAGTCCGCGAGAACGGACACCCCAGGCCGAGCCCGGAGGGAGGTCCTTCGACTGCGCCGCCCTGCGGGCTGCTTCGCTCAGGATGACAAACCTAGGGGCATCGCTTCCCGCCTCTCGCTTCTCGCTTCTCGATCACCCGCAGATACCCCTCCTCCATCTGCCGCAACGCAAAGTGCTCCACGATCCGTCGTCGTGCCTTTTCGCCGAGCGCCGCACTCCGCGCGGGGTGGTCGAGCAGCTCCGTGATGGCGGAGGCCATCGCCTCGACATTTGCGGGCTCGACGAGCGTTGCAGCGTCACCGGCGATCTCTGGCGCGGCGCCCGCGTTCACCGTCACCACCGCGCGGCCGAGCGCCATCGCCTCAGCCACCACGTTGGGGAAGATCTCGCGCGCCGAGGGGAGCAGCACCACATCGGCCGCGCGCATCGCATCGGCGGTGGCGTCCGTTTCGAGGGCCCCGAGGAACCGGACGTGCGACGGTGCGCTGGCACGCAGCGCCACCTCGTCCTGGCCATCGCCGACGAGGCAGTGGACCAAGGCGGGGTGAGCGCGCTGCGCCAGCTCGCTCGCGGCGATCGCCGAGGGGATACCCTTTTCGGGGGAGAGCGCCCCAACCGTGAGTAGCAGCGGGACGTCGGGCGCGATGCCGTACGTCGCACGAAAGCGTTCGGCGCGCTCCGCCGAGGGCGCGAGTCGCTCGACGTCATAGCCATTGGCAATCTGGTGCAGCGGCACATCGGCCAGCCACGGCGCGCCGGTGCTCACCAGTGCCGCGGCCCATTCGCTCTGGCACACGATCCCGTCGAGCCGTCGGAAGAGCGCGCGGGCCAGCACGTCACTCGGCACCGGCCGGTTGGGCAGGTTGAATCGCCAATAGAGCCGCGTGGCGCGCCCGAGCGTGGCGAGCGAGGCGAGGCGCACATCTCGCGGCGCGTCGGCAATCACCACGTCGGCGGTGAGTGCGCGCCGCAGTCGCAGCGCGCTGCCCACGCCGGAGTTCGGCACGTCGAGCGCGATCGCATCGAGGCCCAGCGCGCGGAACCCCTGCGCCACCACTTCTGCGCCGGTGAAGAGCCGCACCGAGTGCCCGGCATCGAGCAGGCCGCGCGCAATCTTGGCGAACGACGTGGCCGATCCGCGCCACCGGGGCGCCGTCAGCAGCAACGCCACGGAGGCCATGCCGGTCACTGCTCCGGGCGTGCGTTGCGCGCGCGCTCGAGGGCCCAGAGATGGGCGTACTTGAGGAACGCGGTCTGCGCCCCGAGCAACGATGTCACCAATCCGAAGCGGCCATCGAGGCAGTGGCCGGTGAGGAAGTACGCCTTGCAGAAGCGCCAGAGCGGGCGGATGGTGAGATCGAGCGGCCCGGCCCGGCGGCCGCGGGCGTAGAGCGCCTCGGCGCCCCACCGTGCGTACTGGTCCATCTTGGCGAGATGGTGCGAGAGGTCCCGATACGGCTCGTGCCAGAGCGCGGCGCGCAACTCGCCATGCGGGGCGGGGGCAACCAATTGCTCGTGCACCTGCGCCATGTCGTAGCGATGCGCCCGACGTGCCAGCCGGAGCACCCAGTCGCGCCCCCACGTCCCGCGCGTCTGCTCGCGTCCGAGGTAGCGATTGCGGCGGCGAATGCGGTAGGCCTCGTGCGCCGGCGCGGCGATCACCGCGCGAAGCTCCTCGGCCAGTGCGGGCTCGGCCACTTCGTCGGTGTCGAGCGAGAGCACCCATTCGTGCGCCGCTGCCGCAATGCCGACGTTGCGCGCCTCGCCGATCGTGCCCCCCGGCGCGTGCAGCACGCGCGCCCCGGCGGCCTCGGCGCGCGCCACGGTGTCGTCGGTCGAGCCGTTGTCCACCACGACCCGCTCGGCCGCCCACTCATGCGCCGCGAGGAATGCCTCGATGCGCGCGCCCTCGTTCCGCACGGGGACCACGATGGTGACGGGGACGCGCATCAGCGCACCAGCGTGTAGTTGCGGTACTCGAACGGCCGCCAGCCGGTCAGCCGCTCGAGACCCAGCGAGATCGAGAGACGCAACGCCTCGCGATCGTAGCGTGGCGGCTCGATATACGACGTGGTGTCGCGACGCGCCGCGATCCATTCCGCCACGGGCGTCGGATGCGGTCCGTCGTAGCGGCGCAATCCCGGAAACCACGGCAGCAACGGGCGCTCCGGGTCCTTGCGTCGCTCGGTCGGATAGATCTCATGGTCGAGCTTCCGCTTGGCCTGCAGCGCCCACGTGGGGCGCGCCCAGCCGTAGTGGAACATCGTCACGCCGCTCTGGCGGCAGCGCACACGCCGGTTCTCGGTGCCAACGCGAAAGCCCTGCGCGTCCCCATGCGAGTGCACGCCGACGCCGAGCCGCACGGCGCGCACCTCGCGCCGATACCAGCCGCGGCTGACGCCGATGGTGTCGAGGCCGCCGTAGAAATGGCGATAGGCCACCACGAGCCCTTCGACCCGCGGCGTGGCGTCGGCGGCGAGAAGTTGCGCGCGCAACGCTTCGGCACCGCCGTCACCGAGGACCTCGTCGGCCTGGATGTAGATCCCCCAGCGGCCGCGACACGCCGCCATGGCGATATTGGTCTGGGCCGAGAGGACCGTGGCGCCCTGCGAGGTGTCCCACACGGTGTCGAGCAGCCGCACCTTCGGCTCGGCAGCGGCGAGCCGCTCGGCGCGGTCCCGAGTATCATCCTCCGACGCGCCGACCGCGAGGACGAACTCGTCCACGCCGGGCAGGACCGAGCGCACGCTCGCCTCGAGCGGGAAGTCGAGGCGGGTGGCGTTGCGGATGATCGAGAAGCCGCTGACGGCCGGGTCTGGCATCAAGCCTCGTGGGAGCAGTTCAACGTCGGGAGGAATATATCCGCCGCATGCACATCGCCCTGCTCACCGACGGCCGCATCCCGGTCCGCAAGTACGGCGGCACCGAGCGCGTGGTCGCCTGGCTGGCACAGGGACTGGTCGAGCGCGGTCACACCGTCACCATCCTGGCCCGCCCCGGCTCGACCTCCCCACACGGCCGGGTGATCGAGGTGGCGCTGCCCAAGGGGCGCGAGCGGAGCTTCGACCCCCGTCCGCTGCTGCCGCCGGGCGTCGACCTGCTCCACTGCCACTTCCCCCTCCAGCCGGTCGCGGACCTGCCGGTGCGATGGACGCTGCATGGCAACGCCCGCGACGGCGAAGTACTGCCGCCTGGAGGGATTGCGCTCTCCGCCGACCACGCCGCCCGTCACGGCCTCACCGAGTGGGTCCACAACGGCCTCAACCCCGACGAGTATCGCTTCTCGCCCACCAAGAAGCCGCACGACCTCTTCCTCGGGCGCCTGCACACCGTCAAGGGATGGGACTGGGCGGTGCGGGGATCGCGGCTGGCAGGGCGGTCGCTGGTGGTGGCCGGCGGGTGGCGGCCGTCCATCAGGCCGGGGCTCAAGTTTGTCGGCGAGGTGGGAGGCGAGGAGAAGACGGCACTGTTGGCCGAGTCGGCGTGCCTGTGGGTGCCGGCGCAATGGGACGAGCCGTTCGGCCTCACCACCATCGAGGCGATGGTGAGCGGCACGCCGGTGCTGGGGACGCATCGCGGGGCGCTGCCCGAAGTGATCACGGCCGAGACCGGCGCCATGGGCGATTCGGTGGACGAACTCGCGGCGCTGCGTCCGACGCTCGACCGACTCGACCCCGCCACCATCCGGCAGCATGTGCTCGACCGCTTCACGCTGCACACCATGGCGGCCCGCTACGAATCGGTCTACGCGGGGAGCATCGGCCTCGGCTGATCGAGCAGCAGGTGCCGCATGCGGTGCATGTAGGTGTGGTCGCGCAGCAGGCGCGCCCGCGCCGCCTGGCCCAATCGCTCCGCCTCGGCCGGATTCTCGACCAATTCGCGCACGTGCTCGCGCAGCTCCGCGGCGTCGTGGAAGGGCAGCACTTCGTCGCCGCCGCGGAAGTAGCGCGGCAGGTCGCCGCGCTCGTCCACCACCTGCGCCGCCCCCATCGCCGCGAGCTCGAAGAGCCGCTGGTTGCAGGCCGCCTCGTGCGGATCGCCCTCCACCAGCACGTGATGGATGTTGATCGCCACGGTGGCCCCGCCGTAGGCGTTCACGTAGTCCTCGGTGCTCGCCGCCTCGCCACGGCAGTAGTCACGCAGCGAGGTCTGTCGCCAACCGGGACCCCAGATGGCCAGGCCGAACTCGGCCACCTCGCTCAGCAGTCGCTCGCGCCTCGGCGTGGCCGCCCCGGCAAAGACGACGTTGGCCCGGTACTGGTCCTTGGTGCGAATCGGACGGTACACGGATGGATCGGCCCCCACCGCCAGCACGTCCACGGTGCGACCGAGCCGATCGGCGATGTCGGCGGCGACATCGGTGCCGATCGCGTAGATCTGGTCGTAGGGACGGGCGAGGGCGGCGGCCGTGTGCGCCGTGCGCAGGTCGTCGGGGAGCCAGGTGACCCACCGCGCCCGAGATTGCGCGCGCAGCCGGTCCACCAGCGGCTCGTCGAGGAGCGGCGAGCCGAAGGCGAGGATCAGGTCGGGCGCCGCCTCCTGAATGGCACGCTCCAGGCGTCGCGGGAGGTCGCCGGCCCGCAGCCGCTCGAGCAGTGAGGGCTTGGCCGAGAGATCGAAGGTGGCGACACGCAGGCCGAGTCGCTCCA
>Ga0154020_10000907_pt1 | contig 36513 bp, 31 predicted proteins | sample Klosneuvirus_201_FD_109709 | JGI IMG/M metagenome (GOLD analysis project Ga0154020, IMG submission 109709) | Active sludge microbial communities from wastewater, Klosterneuburg, Austria - Klosneuvirus_20160825_MG | ecosystem: Engineered > WWTP > Aerobic digester > Activated sludge | place...
CAAAATGCGATACACCGCGGGGTGCAAGTTATCGGCCATGTACGCCGGGTCAAAAAGGTCGCCCTGCGCAGTTCCTGTCCAAACGAGCCGCTTCATTCGGCGGTCATACACATTCAGCGTTATTGTACTTTCGGCGTAGTCGAACCGTTCCGTGACATAGGTGGTGCGGCTGTAAAAAAAGGGCGAGTGGTAGTAGTAATTGTTGGGGTGAGGGTAGTAGTATGGATTGTACCTGCCGCCCGCCGGCGAACCATACACAGCAGAAGTCATGGTCAGTTGTTTTGAAACGCTTCGCACGACTAATTGGAGCAGCACGTCCGGGGAGTCCGGCTCGGCTTGCAATGCACGCTCGCCCATGCAGTGGGTGAAATAATTGAGCGTGTTATTGCGGATGATTTGATTGTTGAAGGTCGTATTGGCGGTGTCGCGGTCGGGCAGCCAGGCGAAGGTTTTGTACCGGCCAAAATTGGCCGTACGGTCGTAGTCGCTGTACACCTTGTTATAAGCGCGGCATCCGGCCATTGCCAGGGTTAGACCCGCAAGTGCCAAAAGGCCAGTAATTTTGAGTGTGTTCATAATTTTAGTTTTATTCGTTAGCGCGTTTCATCAGCGTTTCATTCAAGTTGACCTCAACGCGGTCATCGAAGCCCTGTTGAAGCAAGCCGGGGTTGAAATCGCTGAGCAAAAAGGAAAAATTGGCCGATAAGCGGCAGGCCATTGTGCCCGCAAATACATGCCGGATACTGGCGTTGAGCATCGCGGGGTATTCCTTGCCGTTCAGGTTGAGCAATCCCTCTATTTTGAAGGTTTGCGTCGGGTGGTCTTGGGTGCTCACAAACGGCACATCCATTTTCCCTTTGAATACCAGTTCCAGTTCCGGGTGGGCGCGGGCCAACACGTTGAACGAGTCACAATTGCTTGTAAAGGTTTTCAGCGCCACCCGGAACTCGACTTCCGCCGTCTCGTAATTGAGTCTCATCTTCAATTCATGGCTCTCGGCCACCAGCGCGCTGTCCATATGTTTGCCCCAGATTTGAATATGGCCGTCTGGGGCGCCAAGAATTTGCTGGGCAAAGGCTGCTTGACTTACGAAAAGCAGGCTGGCGATTATCCAAAAGATTTTCATGATGTGCTATTTAAAATGACGAATTGCATCGGATTCAGCATTAGTTTTACATACCGGATATTCCTTTCCGGTTCATCGCGGCCGAGGATGGGTACTGCTTCCAGCCCACCGTACAAGCATTCCATAGCCGTTTTCTTTTCATTCAATTCAAAATCAATCAGCACACATTCCTCTTTCGTCCTGGTCATGGATGAATTGAAAACCACCAAAATCTCGTCTTTGAAAAGTATCCGAGAAAAAGCCAGGGTGCATTCTTCACATTCCGGCAAGTGAAAGCGCTGTCCGCCGCCCGAAATCTCGCGGATGAACATCCGTCCGAATTTCAGCACCGGGCTTGATTGCCTGATTTGGGCGATTGCGGCAATGGATTGATAAATCGGAGTGTTGGGATTGAGCAAATTGGATTTTTTATCCCCGGGGTTGAACAGGCATTCTCGTATCGCCCAATCGCCGTCGCCGCTGCCGTCCAATCCTTGCTCCGTACCGTAGTAAATGCAGGGTGTGCCGATAGCGCAAAGCAGGAAGCCCATAGCGGCCACGATTTGTTGCGGCGTGGCATCATGACCAAAACGGCATTTGGGATTTTGGCCGACCTGGTCGTGGTTGTCCACGAACGTCACCAGAAATTCGCCGTATTCCCCCCGACCCAGGGCATTGCGTTGAAGGGCGGTGTACCGTTCGATGAGTCTTTCCGGCGAAGCGATTCCCTTTATCACCTCTGAAAGGACGCCATATAAGGGGAAATCCAGCACGGAGTTAAGTCCGTAATACACATTTTTGTCATTGACCGATATGGAAGTTTGGGGGCCGATATAGCTGGTGCTGACTTCATCCGGGCCAATCAATTCCCCGAACAGGAAGAAGTTTCTCTTACCTAAGGTATAGGCGTATTCCCGCACGGCGGAGCAAAAACGACTGACGTCAATTTCACTCATGTGTTTCGCGGCATCCAATCGGAACCCGTCCACATCCGCTTCCCGGATCCAATAGCAATGCAAATCAACCAGCAAGTCGTGTACATATTCTGCCTCCGGCGAGCCGTCGCTCCGAAAGGCTTTCAGGTTGCAAAAATCGCCATCCCGCGCTTCCGGGTAAGTATCGAAGTTGCGGATTTGCCCCTGACGATTGTATAATTCCGGGTTGCGCAACTCAACCGGCAATGGACGATTTTTGGAACGCCAGCCGCCAAAGGGGAATCGTTCACCCTGAAAGTAAAAATAGTCGTTACCCTCTGCGTAAAACCAGTTGTCGCCCGAATGGTCCAGCACGATGTCAAGGAAAACCCGCATATCGCGTTCGTGCGCCGCGTCCACCAGGGTTTCCAAATCATCCTTCGTGCCCCAGCGTTTGTCCACTTCTAAGTAATTCTGGATGGCGTAACCGTGGTAGGAATGGAGATTATTCTCAAAAACCGGACTTAACCACAGCGCCGTACAGCCCAGGTTTTTGATATAATCAAGGTGTTGCAGGATGCCGCGAAGTGTACCGCCGCAACTTTTCACCAATTGCTCTTTGGTTCCGAACCCAGGATGCCGGTCGGCAAACGCCAGGGGGCTACGCTGGGCGTTGTCGTGAAACCGGTCCACCAGCAGGAAATAAATGAATTCCTCGCGCCATTCGCGATGGCAGTTTTTCCAATACTGTTTGCCGGGCTTGGGGGACAAGTTGATATCTGTTATGGATTTCATGACAGTGTTGTTATTTAGTATTCAGGTACAACCTGTTGATGCGCATCATTTTATGCACAGGGTCATACCGGGATAGTTCTCCATCGGTTTTAAACTCGGCTATTATCGCATCGTGAAATGCATGGTTATCGGGGAAAGCGCCTGTCAGGTTACCTATCGTGAGCGGTTGGATTGACCAGGCCGCATCTTTACTGAAATACCAATTTGTTTGAGCAGGTGATTTTCCGATTGCAGGGATGGTGACTTTGTAAATCAAAATGGCTTCTCCCGGATTGACCATCGGATAAACCTTGCCTTGAAAAAGCCGCTCGACGGCCCCCGAACAATATCGAACCGCATACACGCTGTCCTTGTCCAGTTTGTAGGTTTTACCATCGTGTTTTACAATCACCCGGTTTCGTTTGAACAAGGGGTCGGTTTTGATTTTATGCGATTGAGTATCGCAACGGATGGCGAATTCCAGGCTGCCCTTCATGAAATCTTTTGCAGTTCGGAATATGCCGCTGCTATCGGTTTGGGCGCTGAGGGTGGCCGTAAAAAGGACGGCAAGGAGCGGTGCAAGAAGTGTGCGTTTCATAAAAAGTCAGATTTTGAGAATGATTTGAATCCCTCGCAACACCGGCAGATAGACGCTGTCCACTGCCATCGCCGATGAGCAAAAGCATGGACACACGTTTACGCCCGTTCAAAGGTTCAACAGTATGAAGCCCGGGAAAGCACTTACAAGAAATTTGGAATGAAGGTCAGATGCCAACGGCAATACCTGCAAAGCCCGGTTTCATCAGAAAAGGGACTCCGTCAGAGTAAGCCGGCTTGTGGCCATAGAAGAGAAAGTCATCTAATTCCGCAGAACCAGATAAAGAAGGAAAAGCGGCACCTCATAACAATTTCGCCACTGAGAGAGGGTGAGTTTAGGCGAAGATTTGGCCGAAAAACGGGGAAATAAGTTGAGGGCAATGACGGGTGCAGTCGTAACCGGGAAATCTGCCGGAACGGGCTGCCCCAATGTCGCTAAATCCGGCGTGTAACCATCGTCTGTTTTCGAGACAAGCACCTTGTGCTCGCAACAACCCGATTTTTCCGACTTTTCCCCGCAAAGACACGGGTTTTTCCGTTGACTGTACAAATCCATCGAGGCCAGTTTCCCGCTGCAGTAATGGTAGTGAACCGTCACCCCCGACACTGCGAGCACGTAATATGCGGAAAACAATATGATGGATAAGCGTTTCATAATTTCGTACAAAAATAATCCATCTCCGATAGCCGAAGAATGATTGGTGTCAACGCAAGAGGTGATGCTCATCAATGTTTCGAACCAAGGTTGGAACATACGACACATGTATTATGTCAACGACGATGGTTACATGGGGAAGCAGTATTCAGGGTTCCTGTTTGACTTTTTGTTCCAATTTTTTAGAAAGTGGCGACACGGGATTTTGCAAATACGGTGCGATTTTCTGCCAATCTCTTAGTTGTTCCTCCATAGTCCGGTTCGCCAACCCCAAACCGCCGCAATGCGACATGGCAAACAATATCCTTTTGCCGGGTAAATGAAACGGCGGGCATTTCAGCAATCCGTTCATAGACTCGTAAGGCAGGGAAGGGAAAATAAGCCGGAGCGCCTTGAAAGCGCTGATACCTACTGTGACTATGAGCCGAGGTTGGACGATTTCAATCAACGGCGCGGTAAAATGCACAGAACTGTGCCGCAACCAATCATGCTTCAACTCCGCCGACATCCCACCCGACTTGATGCCCAATACAGCGTTGGTAAAAAACAAGGGCTGTGTTGTCGGCGCCGACGGCAGCCCAGGATCAAGGCCAATGTTGCTCAGCAGTTTTCGCAAACCCCGGTTGGTCGGATTGTCATCCGTGTCGCGCCCTTGGTTTCTGACGAAATAATTGTCGTCGCCCCAATCCTGCCCGATTACCAGTAAATCGGCATCCAGATTTCCCTGCCAAAGCGACCAGGGGCCGAGCTGCTCGCAGTCGAATTGTCCGGCGGCGATTTGCGAAGGGTTTTGCAGCCCTGCCGGAAATTCAGCGGCCTTGCGTTTTTGTACCAATTCGCGGTATGCCTGCTGTTTGTCCATGATTATCAATGTTTTGTGCCGAAAACCGAATAAATCCGCATGGTGCCGAGCAGGGTATCTACTTTACCCGCTTCCTGCACCAGGGCAAATCCCGATTCGTGGAAAATCTGTGGCAACAGGCCCTGCGCGTTTTCGCGGGTGGTTTTGAATCCGTCGAGCAATTGCACGAGGTAGAAAGCCAGTCGCATCCGTCGGTTGGAGGGTTTCCCCCAATCAGCTACATGCAGGCTGCCGGAAGGTTTCAATACACGGCGCAATTCGCGCAGACTCCTGCGTTTTTGTGCCGGATCCAGGTGATGCAGCACCAAGCAAGTTACCACCCGGTCGAACGTAGCGTCGGGGTAGGGGAGCGTCTCGCCGTTGTATTGCGCCAACTCCAAATAAACGCCGGCTTTTTCCACTTTTTTTTGCGCTATTGCCAGCGCCTCCGGGTCCACGTCCACCCCGACCACCTCGGGCATCGGGTGGCGTTGTTTGAGCCGAATGGCAAGAGAAGCCGTGCCCGTGCCAAAATCAAGAATCTGTTGGCCAGGCCGAATGTCCGCGCTATCAATCAGCGCGTCGCGCACCTGGGCTTCGGGGAATACCCGTGCCATCAGTGCATCGTACCAGCGCGTGAGCCAGCGAAACCGCAAGGCCGGGACATAATTGGCAGTGGTTGCCGTTTTCATTGGCAGCATTTCTTTTTTGGAATGAACCATTTGAGCACTTTCAAAATATTGGACCACATAGTATTTGAAGTTGAAAAAGGAGGTTGTCAAAATCGGCGGACGCCCTTGCGGCAGTCCGCCTTCATGTTGAAAAACCTACTTTTTGAAAATGACGATTACTAACAAAAAAACTATTGCAAACTCCGCCGCAGCAACTGCGCGTTCAGCGCCACGACGATGGTGCTGACAGACATCAATACTGCCCCAAATGCGGGAGAAATCATCAGTTTTGGATAAAACAGCCCTGCTGCGACTGGAATCGCAACGAGGTTGTAAGCCGTCGCCCAAAACAGGTTCTGTATCATTTTCCGGTAAGTCGCCTTGCCAAAGCGCACGAGACGGAGGATGTCTTGCGGGTCGCTGTTGACCAGAATGATGTCGGCGGTTTCGGCAGCCACGTCGGTACCGGAGCCGACGGCGATGCCTACATCGGCTTGGGCAAGCGCCGGCGCATCGTTTACCCCGTCGCCGGTCATGGCCACGAATTCACCTTCGGCTTGCAGTTCTTTTACGATTTCGACTTTTTGGTGCGGCAGCACCTCGGCAAAGACTTCGTTCAGCCGCAATTCGCGCCGCACACTTTCAGCCACCTGCTTGTTGTCGCCGGTAGCCATGATGACTTTTACGCCGTCGTTTTGAAAAGCGGCGACCGCGGCGGCGGAAGTGTTGCGCAGCCGGTCGGCCAGCGCGATGAATCCGGCCAATTGGCCGCTTACCAGCACAAACACCACGGTTTCAGCCGTCTTGCTTTGAACTGAATCCGGCAGGATGATATTCTTGTTTTTCAGGTAATTTGGACTGACCACCAGCACATCTTTCCCGCCGATTTTCCCCTGAATGCCTTGCGCTGTGAGCGACTGAAAATCGCGGACTTCGAGCAACTTAACGCTCTTTTCTTCCGCGAAGCGCACAATTCCCTGCGCTATCGGGTGCTCGGAGTTCTGCTCTAAGGAAGCGGCAAGTTGCAGAATGTCCTGTTCCTTGTATTTAGCTGCCACGGACACCACGCGATTCACGCCGAAGGCGCCTTCGGTAAGCGTGCCGGTTTTGTCGAAGACAATGGCCGTGATTTTGCGGGAATTTTCAAAAGCCGTGCGGTTGCGGATAAGCAATCCGTGCTGCGCCGACAATGCGGTGGAAATGGCGACCACCAGCGGAATGGCCAGCCCCAGCGCGTGCGGACAAGCGATGACCATCACTGTCACCATACGTTCGAGCGCAAAGGCTGTCGTCTGGCCTGCCCAAAGCCAATAGCCCATCGTCAGCAGCCCCGCGACAATGGCTAAGTATGTTAGCCAGCGCGCGGCTCGGTCGGCTAAGTTTTGAGTTTTGGATTTACTGGCCTGTGCCTCCTGCACCATGCGCACCACTTTTTGCAGATAACTGTCCTGCCCGGCATTGGTCACCTGGATTTTCAAGGTGCTGCTGCCGTTCACCGCTCCTGCAATGACTTTTGCGCCGATCACCTTAACTACCGGCTGCGATTCGCCGGTCAGCATGGATTCATTGACGTAGCTCTCGCCATCTATCACCTCGCCGTCTGCCGGTATTTTTTCGTTGGCTTTCACCAACACCACCTGTCCGACTTGCAGGTGTTGCACCGGATGGTCTTCCACCGTTCCGCTGGCTTGCACCACATGCGCCTCGGCGGGCATCAGGCTGACCAGCATTTCCAGCGCCCGCGACGCGCCCGACACGGTTTTCATTTCAATCCAGTGGCCGAGCAACATCACCACGATAAGCGTGGCCAATTCCCAGTAAAAATCCATCCCCGGCAGCCCGAAGGTGACCGCCACGCTGTACACAAACGCTACTGTCGTGGCCAGCGCGATCAGCGTCATCATGCCGGGGATGCGGTGGCGCAATTCGGCCACAGCCCCGGCCAAAAACGGCTGGTTGCCGTAGGCAAACAGGATGGATGAAAGCCCAAACAACACCCATTTCCGACCCGAAAAATCAAGGTGAAACCCGAAGAAGTGCTGAATCATATCGGACAGCAACAAAATCGGCACGGTCAAAGCCAGCGACAACCAGAATTTGCGCCGAAAACCGTCCACCGAATGGCCTTTGTGTTTGTCATGCTCGCTGTGAACACCGCCAGCCGGGGCATGATGAACATGAACGCCATTGGCGGCAGCCGGTGATAATCGGTGCTCTTGCTTTGGTGGTGGGGTGGGGTGGTGGTGCTCGTGATTTTCCATACGTTTAATGTTTATGTCCGGCGTTGTTTTTTTGAAAGTCCAATTTCAACACGATACCGCCGGTCAGTCGAAAAATACGGCTGACATTCCGCCCTCCCGAGATTTTTCCAAAACTTATATAAAAACCGGTTTTTCCGTTGTCCGAGTAATAGGCAGTGCCGCCGAATTGCCAATATGAAACCCCGTAAGCCTGCGGCAAATCCGGCACATCAGGCGTAAAATCCGCTCCGCCTTGCGTCACTTGCCGTTCTATCCAGGCATCTAAATAATAATGTGCCGCAGGCAGACCTATTTTAGCCAAAAACGTAACGTAGTTTTTGGGTTTGATGACTTGATAATCCGGGCGTTGTTGGAGGACAACAGATAGGTCGCGCTCCGAAACTTCGTCCAACCGCCAGTTGTATCCACCGCTCAGGTTGAGAAAAATACCGCTTTTGGACTCAAACTGAAAAATAGCCCGCACCGGCACTATGACTGCCTTTTGCCCCAATGCCCCGGCCGTCACAGGCTCGTAATCGCTCAGCGGAAAGCTGCTGCCGATGCCTGCAATACCGTTAAAATATCCTGCTTCGCCGAGCGCGACTCGCACCGGGCGATATTTCAGGTACACTCCGCCATCTTGCAAACCGCTGTTTTGACTGGTGTACACGTATGGCACAGCGACGACCACATCCAGCCGATCTGTTACCCCGTATTCTGCAAAAAAACTGAGCAGGTTGCCTCTATAAGGCAAGGTGAATATGCCGCCGTTTGCTCCGCTGAATTGTTCGGCCTTCATCCCCGAATATGAAATCGCCACATCCAAATGTTTTGCGCCTTTCATATAGCCATCCAGCGGCCCTTGCGCCCGGGCGAGCGAAAAGAAAGCAGCCAAAGTGACAAGGAGGGTTGCGAGCATTTTATTCGTCATTTTCTTGAAAGCCAGAGATCCATCTGGCACACTTTTAATGTCTGTGGCCGCTGTGGTCATCGAACGGGTCTCGATAAACTTCTTCTTTCAGCCACTTCACGTCACTGGTTTCGAGTGCCTTACGAATGTGTCCCCAGTTGTGATTTTTCGGCCCGGCGGCGAGATATTGCAACACTCCGTTTTGGTCAGCCAGCAGCCGGTCGAGCATTTTCTGCTCGTTCAGCGACTCGATGGCGAGTTCGGCGGCTTTGGTCAGGCTTTTATAGGCCTTATCATGCTTCTTTTGGGCTTCGTAGGCGACGGCTTTGTCGTAGTGAAAAAACCAGTCGGTCGCATCTCCGGCGGCAGGGGCGGGCGCCTTACTCGTGGTGCAATTCTCGCCAAGAGCCAGCAAAATCAACAACAAAAGAGCATTTTTCATAAAAACTTCCTTTAAGAAGGTGGCGCGAAAACCGTTCCGCGCCACCGGACATAAACAAAAACTACTAACCTCCCCAAACCTGCTTTTTCTTTTAAAAGCCGGGCGGAAGGTGTGGAACTCCCGACCCGGCCAAGTGCCCTGTAAGCGACTTGTTTTCTCTTTGACAGCGCCCTGTTGAGGCGGTTTTATCGGATAATGACTTTCCTGACCGCGATGACGTTCTCATCGGTCTGGACTTTCAGGATATAAACCCCTGTTGGAAGCAAGGACGAGAGGGGTATCTGTTCATTAAGCCTGGTCACATCGTGCAAATGGATGGGACACAAGGGGCTTGCCCCCCGCGCGTCCGCCATCGAAATAGAAACATTTGTGGGGTGTTCGAAATCGGCTTGTATGCTCAACTTGTCGGTGACCGGGTTTGGCCAAACATTTACTGCTACTTCATCAGGTGCAGGATTGGGCGTACTTGTCGTGATGAAGGCAGGGCTAAACCCTGTCTGCATCACTTCTTTGCTCGTTTCATTCTGTACAAATGCAACAACCTCCAATTGCGCCCAGTCGGGCGTTGGGTCTCCGCCGTAAATCTCCCATTGCTCTTCAACGACGACCGAATCCCCGACAGCCCAATCCGCCGGGAGAAGGGTGCCGGTCGCATCCGGCAACAGTTTCCGCATCACGTTCTGAAAATGATTCTCGCCGTTGTACGATGTGAAGCCCGTGATGTCCTTCTCCGTCACTGCAATCTTTGCCTTCAACTGGGGCATCCCTGAAATGGCTTGTGTAGCCGTTATTACCACATGGGTAAAAACAGTGTCGTGTGCATTGGAAAAATCGTGTGAAACCGCGATGGCAAACGGCGATGGCACGGCATATCGGGCATCCAAAATTGCCTGGTTAAAACCGAACACGGGGCCGCTCCACGCATTACCGTCCATGTGACCATACGGGGCGGATGAGTTGGAATAATAGATGCTCGCATCGTCCACATCCGAAGGATTGTAATCGTACAACTTGGGCGTACCGAACGGTATGTTCGTTTGGTACTTGATAGAGACAATTTTCTGAGCGTTGGCGTCGAGCAGTTGATTCAAGCCGGGGTTGTAAATGGCGCATGGCGGGCAGTTTTCTCCCGTGAACTCTTCAAACAACATCAACCGCTGCGATTGACCTTGCGAAGCGAATGAAAAAAACATACCGGCGACCAGCAGCATTGACCTTCTCATATTGAATATTTTTTGACGCGGGCATCAAATAATTTTGACGTACAACAACAGGGTCAGCCGGGCGGGAGCTGTGGAACTCCCGACCCGGCTACGCACCCTGTATGAAAGCCCCTCAACTATTTATTTCACAAAGTCAATTTCCACCTCCACGCTGTCCACCGTGTTGCCGATGCGCAGGGTATTGCCTTCAAGGTGGTGAATCGTCCACACGTTCCCGGACAACGCGAGTTTCATATTGGCCTCATCTGCTGCCCATGTGCCGGAAGTGGGATGCGTGAAGGGCGTGATATTGGTGGTAATTTCGTAGTTGCCGCCCGTTTGCAGGTGCAGAAACATCGTCGTCGAAGCCGGTGCTGCTACGCCGTCAACCTTGATTTCGGTGGAATTCCACTCGGCGGTCAGGTTTTCGGTCAAGGTTGGGTCGTCATTTTTACAGGAGTAAAAAACCCCGCCGAACAGGAACAAAGCGGCGAAGAATAAGGGCATGATTTGCTTCATGTTTGCAAAATTTTATGTTTGAATGAATGAATTGGCGTGTCACTGGATTTCATAATTGAGCATCATCCCGCCGTCCTCGTGTTCGAGGTTGTGGCAGTGAAAGACGAACTTGCCTTTGAGGTCAGGAAAACGGACGATGATGCGCACTTTTTCGCCGGGAAAAGCCAGCACCGTGTCCTTCCAGCCGCGCTCCCAGGGCTCGACAGCGCCGCGCCCGCCTGTGCGGGAAAGCACCTGAAATTGCCCGGCGTGCAGGTGCATGGGGTGCGTCTCCGTCCCGGCGGAGTTGTCAAATTCCCAAATTTCGACCGTGCTGGCCTTCACCACTTCGTCGCGGCGGTCAGGGTCGAATGTTTTGCCGTCTATTGGATGCATCACCATGTCGCCCATATTGCCGCCGTGCTGCATCATGTGTCCGATGTTGAACGAGCGCGTGGCGACTGCCTGCGGCTCCGGTATTTTTTCCACCGGCATCAGCGTGCCGGGCAGGGAAGTATTATCGGATTCTTGCCGCACCACCTTCATTTTCAGGATATAAAACGCCTGCTGCCCTTGCGTTTCCGTACCGGCAAAAGCGTTGCTCTGCAAGTACAATTCCGAGCCGATGGCCTGACCGTCGAAATCGAATAGAATATCGGCCCGCTCGCCGGGCGCAAGCATCACGGACGACACCAGCACCGGTGCATCCAGCAAACCGCCGTCCGAGCCGATGAGATGGAACATGGCGCCGCTCGAAAACGCGACGTTGTAAATACGGGCGTTCGAGCCGTTCAGCAGCCGGAATCGGTAGGTGCGCGTGGCGACTTCAAGCACTGGCGAGGCTGTTCCGTTCACTACGATGGACTCGCCAAACATCCCGATGCTGCGGTCGTCGGTGTCAGGATTGTAGGCCAGGCCGCCGTCGAGACGTTTGTCTTGCACCACGAGCGGCACGTCGTATTCGCCAGAAGGCAAGCCTAAGGATTCTTCTTCCGGCGAAGTGACCACGAAGAAGCCCGCCAGTCCGCGCCAGGCCTGACTGGCTGTGGCCATGTCCGGGTGCGGGTGATACCAGTAGGTGCCGGGGCGGTTTTTCACGGGGAAGTTGTATTGGAACGAGCCTCCCGGCGCGGTCACATCGGTCGGGTAGCCGTCCTGCGCGGCGGGCACTTCCAGCCCATGCCAGTGGATATTGGTCGCTTCATTCAAATTGTTTGAAAATGCCAGATTAAATCCTTCGCCCTGCCGTATCCGAATGGTTGGCCCCAAAATGGAAGCGCTGCCATATCCCAGCGCGTTCACGCTCACGTCTGCGCCGAGTTGGGCTGTGCCGGATTTTGCATCAAAAGCAGCATTGGCGCCTTCCACAACGGCAGGAATTGCCAAGGGGTTGGAAAACGCACGCTCCACCACCTTCCGGGCTTTTGCTGTTTCGTTGTTGTTCATTTTTTGGCAGCGTGCGCAAGATAACATAATCAAAACCGCCATCACCGCCAGTCCGGATAATTGAATTCGTAGTTTCATTGTGTGAAAAAATTGCCGTTAAAAAATCATTTTTCAAATCAGTGGCACCTAAAAAAGCAAGTGCGGCGCGGCGCGGAGAAAGGTTGCACGAGCCACCATTTTTTCTAAATCTTGACAAAAATCTTTTGCCTCCAAAGCTCCCGGCACACCAACCAAATCACCGCCGTAAAGCTCAGCGCAAACAGCAACGAGCCAAGTTCGGTGCCAGCGACGGGATAAAACATCTTTTCATAAATCCAGTACATCGCGTTGCGGGTTTTGCCGGCCGGGTCGGTATATTTCAGCGGCAGCATACTTCTGGCCACTACACTGGAAAGCACATAAGCGAACAACGGGTTCGCCCCGAAAACCAGAAACGGCCGGGCAGTCGCCTTCCAACTCCGGACATCGAGCACCCAGATGCACAAGGCCAGAAAAATCATAGCCAGCCCGGCAGTGTAAAGCACGAAGGAACTCGTCCAAAGCAGTTTGATAATGGGGAAAACCGCTCCCCACGCCAATCCGGTGGCGGTAAGCGCCAGCCCGTATTTCAACAAATCGGACACCAGGCTTTTTTTGTCTTGCTTTTTATCCGCGATCAATCCACCCGTGAGATACCCGATGATGACCGTGACGACAGCTGGCAAAGTGCTCAATACCCCTTCCGACTCGAACGGAATACTGATGCCATGATTAAGGTGGGCCGCGCCGAGCACCGCGAGGTCAATTTGCCGCACCAGATTTGTCTCAATCGAGTAGGGGTCTCCCGTGCCGCCAAGCCACAACACTGCCCAGTATCCTGCGAGCAGCAACCCGCTTGTGATGACCAATTGCTTTTTGTTCAGCGACAAACAAAGAAAGGCCGCAAGCCCGTAGGCCAGCCCGATGCGCTGCATCACGCCCATGATGCGCAATTCCGGCCAGTTGGTATGCACAAACGGATAAGCATTCAGTGCCACCCCGATAAGGAAAATCAGCCCCGCTCTACGAAGTATTTTCCGTGCAAGAACGGGCGACAGTTTTTGGTGGTATTTTTCAAACGAAAACCACGCCGACACCCCCACGATGTACAGGAAAAAAGGGAATATCCAATCCGCCAATGTGCAGCCGTGCCATTCGGCATGACGCAATGGCGCATACACATGCTCCCAATTGCCGGGCGTATTGACCACAATCATCAACGCGATGGTAAGGCCTCTGAAAAAATCAATAGCCAAATAGCGGCTTGTGGCAACGGTTTCGGACATTGTTACGCTTTTTTGCAGTTCCTGTGCTGTTCAGTTATTTTCAAATATGGCCAAGCCTCCGTGCGACAAAGGCAAAGGCAGCCTACCCGTGGCGATGACCACGGAGCGGTGTTTTGGCGTTGACCAATCAATTGAAAGGGGGAGTGCGGCAGAAGGCCGCTGACAGAGGGGCGATATGTTTTACCGAGGAAACCTGAATAGCCTTGCAGCTTGATTATCCGCCCGGTTTGATAAACTTGCTGTTGACAAACAGCACATCTGCTTCCACCATTTGAAATTTGTTTCTTTTGCTGGCCCCGATGTGGCAGTATTGATAGAAGCCATTTTCGTAGAGCAGCTCGAAAATCTTGTAAAAAGGCACGGCATTTTTGTAGAATTCGAGGTACTGCACTTCCAGATACAGCATTTTGGTTTTTTCTCTCAGCGTTTGCAGCCCGCCTTGAAGCACATTGTATTCGAATCCCTGAACGTCTATTTTCACAATGTCAACCGCTTCGCTTTCGGCAAAATATTCGGCATACCAGCTGTCCAGGGTCAATGCCTCCACCTGAATCGTCTTGGTGTCGGACAAGGCCTCTTTGATTTCGGGATAACATCCGCCGTAGAGCGCGTGGTTCGGTTGGAGACAAGAATTGGTCGGGGAAAAATCAGAGGTGTAGAAATCCAGTTTCCCGTTCGACTCGGCCAAAGCAATATCGAACAGGAAGACATTTTTCGTACCCTCGTACTTTTCGTACAATTCCCTGAAAATGCTCGGAGTCGGTTCAAAAGAAAAAATGGAAGCATTGGGAAAAAGTTTGGTGATGTAATCAATCGTTTGACCCGTATTGGCGCCTATGTCAAAAAACACGATAGGGTCATTTTTGCCAAAAAAGCCGAGCAATATGTCATCGAGCCTCGGATGCAGAACCGCCAGTTTCGAGTTGGCAAAAGGAATCCGCCGAAGCATTTGCAGCAACGTCATGTCCTCATCATTTGAGCGTTTAAAAAATGAAGGGGGGCGGGAATCGGGATTATCTGCTGTGATACTTGTTGCTGTATTTTTTTCTTAAAATGGTAAGGCCGTTGTTCCACGGCAACGTTGACCATTCCCAAAACTGCGGGTCCAATTCGGCAACAGCCCGGTACGGTCCGCCTTTGGCCCACTGGCCATCTTTGAGCGTCAAATCCGTATGATAAAACGGGTCCGTGTTTCCGTACATCAAATCGTGCAGCAACACCACGCTGCTTGGACCGATTAACCTGTCAAGAATCTCCAACTCCTTTTTTACATGAGGATAGGAATGCCAGTCGTCAATAAAAATGACGTCAATTTTTTTCCGCTCATCCCAGGTTTCGAGAAACTCGATGGTGTCCTGCTGGCAGAATGTGTAATGGCCGGAATCAGGGATAAATTCCGTGGGCGGATTCAAATCAACAGACCACAAATGCCCGTTATTCCTTTCGGCTGCCGTCAGCAACGGTTGGGTGGTGTGCCCCTCTCTTACCCCGAGTTCCACAAAAGTTTTGCCCCTCGACGCCAATGCAATGGCGAAAATGGAAATGATGTGCCTGTCGGAATCTTCCTTGCCGGAGAGCGCCTTGTCGCAAAAAGATTTGACGGGATCCTTGGTTGAGCCGTTCGGGTGCTGTTTTAAGAGATGATTAACGTGAATTTCGGAAACCTCGACCCCATTGGTAGGATCATGCAGCGGATAAGTGTGATTCATTGTCATGAGTTTAAAAAGTTAAATACGGGTCGGAGGGAAAGAATGAGTGCAAGGGATTAAAAAAACTGTGTCAGATAGGGAGGCCGATTAAAAATGATAAAACAATCCGGCGCTGGCAGAAATCGAAGTTTGCCCCCTTCTCCCGGTCAGCAACTGTTCAAAAGACAGTCGCCAACGCGGCGCAAGCCGGTACTCTATTCCTGCTCCGAACAAGTAGTGCAGCACCACTTTGTTGTAGTCAACTATCGTCACCACCGGTATGTGCCCGTCCGGAAAATACAAGCCCGTATGCGCTTTGGAGAATTGCTCCACTTGTGCATTCGCGTGACCTGAGAAGCCCAACATTGCGCCACCGCGCAAGGTGCTTTTCCAGCGGCCATATCCCAAAAGCCTTTGCACACTGAGCGGTACGAGCCATTCAGTACTGCGGAGCCTGGTTTGCATGGTCACGACAAAAGGCTCGTCGTTGGGTATGTGCGAAGTGGGGTCCACCTCTTCCACAAGCAAAACCACCTCTGTGGGAATCCCTCCGTTTGAAGGAAGTGCGTACCGGAATTCGTATTGTTTCGCGCCAGGGTCGTTTGGGTTGAGGTTGACGCCGTCCATGAGGCGCAATGTGGCGATATCGGAATAGATGTGGGTGGTCGTCTGTTGCCAAAGACCAGTTTCCACACGCCAGCGCGGAGTCGGTTGATAAGCTATCGAAATGCCCGATTGCAGGCCCGTGGCCGGGTTTTGTGTGTGTTCGGCAACCGGTATGTGCCCGGTCTGATTCATGCCGGCTAATTTCTGCCACTGCCACACCGGGGCTATGTGCAACCCGACCGACCATTGGTTCGAACGGGCGCGGCGTGGTGTTTCAACTGTCAAAGATGAAAGAGGCTCTGTCGTTTGCGCAATTGCCAATTGCTGTGGAGGCAGCGTAGGCAATGGAGACAAGACGATGGCATCCAGTGCATCGAAAGAATCGGCCATAACTTGTTCCGAGTCGGCAAGCACAGCGTTTATCGGGGCAAATACCTGAAACACTTGCTCAGGGTTTATCGGCGCGGCCTCTTTTTTCAGCATTCCGTGTTTCTGCATTGGCAGCGCATCGTTTGTCGGTATTTGACGGATAGAAACATCGCCGCCGGGCAAGAGGGCGGCATTCGCAGCCGTATTTTCAAAGGCGCTCATGCTGCTGCTCTCAACAGGCGCAACTGCTTGTGGCGCGGCGTCGGTAGGTTTATCCCCCTGCATTTTCTGCATAGCCAACCCGCCAAGCAAAACTGCCAATGCTATGCCCGACAGCCACCACCAAATCACAGGGCGACGGCGCTTGGTCAGGCGCGTCTCGACGCGCTTCCATACCCGTTCCGGGGCGGGTGGCGCATAGTCGCCGAGCGCTTCGCGGAGCAGGCGTTCTATTTCGTCAAAGTGAGCAGAGCGGTTTGTCATATCAACATCAATGTTTTGTTCAATAGCTTTCGCAGATAGGTTTTGGCCCGAATGAGCTGGGATTTTGAAGTGCTTATCGTTATGCCCAATTCGCGGGCGATTTCTTCATGGCTTCGGTCTTCCAGGACGTATAAATTGAGCACGGTGCGGAAGCCCGGGGGCATTTGTTGCAGCAACAGCAAGAGTCGCTCCGGCAATTCTGTGTCGGATTCATCCGTGCTTTCAAACTCGAATCCTTCCAACACGTCCAAATCCAGCGTTTCGGGCAGCTGTCGTTGTTTTTGCAATTGTTCCAGCGCCGTCCGCACCATGATACGCCGTATCCAACCTTCCAAACTGCCTTCGCCCCGGTACTTGCAGATGTTTTGAAATACCTGCACGAAGCCTTCTTGTAACAGATCCTCCGCTTCCGTCGGTGAATTGGCAAATCGCAAACACACGCCGAACATCCTTCTGCTGTACCGTTCCCATAACACACGTTGAGCGTACCGCTCGCCTGCACAGCAGGCGGCAGCCAATACCATTTCGGCGTTGGGCAGATGTGCGTCTAATGCGTTCAATTTTCTAAAAAGAGAAGTGCGGGCTTTGAAAAAGAAAAGCTGCACGAGCCTGAAAAAAATTTACAGAAAATAAAATCCCCCATGCTGTGCGCGCACAACACGGGGGATGCCCTGATTTGAACACTTGATGGGCTGAGCCTATACTGCGCTCACCACCTCCTGTGCCTGAAATCCCGCCTCGGCCAATACCAGCGGTAACTACCTTTGAACAACCTCAATATTTAACAATCTTCCCCCACTTCCAGCCATGATTCACTTGGGTTCGAATCAAATATACGCCTGCTGGGTAATCTCGCAGGTCAACCGAAACGTTAGTGCTGGAAAATTGCAGTCCTTCGGAAAATTGCAGATGTTTCCCCTGTATGTCCGTGAGCAAAAGCGCGGTAATGGGCTCATTCTCTGATATGATGGTGATTCGTTCGGTTGCCGGGTTAGGGAATATCGCCAACTGATTGGCAGCGGTCGGAGTCTCCGTTGTCCAAGTGGTGGAAGTCATGTGCGAAACACCGGTTTCAGTGCCAATCCACGCGGAGCCGTCAGTATCGAACGCGACACTCCGGACGCTGTTTCCTGCCAAGCCAGCGTTGTCTTTGTTGAGTACAGTCCAATTCAAGTCTGTATCCAATATAGCCAGGCCATTCCGGGTGCCAACCCAGGTGCGTCCCGTAGCGTCGAACACAATGCACTGGACGGTATCGTTGGGCAGGCCGGAATTGGAGACAGTGAAATAAAGTTGAGGAATACCGTCAAATCCAGAATAGACATAAATACCTGCATCCGAGGCATACCAGGTACGCCCTGAATTGTCAAAGGCCACGTAATGTGTATTGTTGCAGGCACAAGACGGGGACGAGCAAGGATATCGGTCATGCCCGCATGAATAAACGATAGTGTCCTGCATCAATTCATCCGAATAACCCTGATGGGTGTAAAAATAACCGGTCGGGTTTGCCCAAACATAATAGCCATCGGGAGAAATAAAAAACTGACGAATTTCTCCTGCATTGCCATTACTGCATCCGAAATCAAGGCCTTCGCAAGCTAACAGCGATTGCGGAATAATAAATGATTTCAGGCTGTCATTTTCATGATACCAAAACTCGCTATCGGTCATTGAAGTCTTGAAAATGGTGCGTTTTTTTACCGGGTCCCAACCTATACGGGTAAAAACGCCCAACCCTGTAACTGAGGCTGGAAAAATGTTAATAGAATCGCCTTGTAACCGCGCAAGGTGCACCCCGTTGATGCTGACATTCATAAACCACTTCGTACCGTCCGGCTCAAAAGAGGCATCTAACGGTAAGCCTATCGGGTCTGCCAAACCTCCATATCGAGCAGCCCATAACGTATTGTCAAATTCAGTCCTTCCTGCATTTCCTAAAAACCACTTCCGACCGCTCTCGTCTATCAGTATTTTAAAAACATTTTCAGATTTAAGCGTGTGGTTGCCCGGAAAGTAATGCTCGAAACTCGTCCCGTCGTAAAACGAAAACCCCAAATCACTGCTGAACCGGAACGAGCCGTCGTTTTCAACAGCAAAGTCAAGTGTCGCTCGGAATCCGGGACCGCTTTTTACCTCTTGAATAATCGGAGTTCCGTCATAAATCCATATCCCGTTCTGTGTCCCAATCAAAAGCCTGCCATCAGAAGTTTTCACCATTGCCGTGGGGAAGGCATAAAGTGTGTTGGGCAAGTCAATGAGCAATGATTCTTCTACCGGGGTAAAAACGCTATCGGCGAAAGTGAATAATTTGTAATCCTTGATGACCCACAGATTGCCCTGCGCATCAAACTCGAAGTCTTTAACCGGGTCATAAACATAGCCATCATACGGGTCGTAATAATAAGTATTGTAGTACGTCCATTCCAATGTAAGAGGGTTTCTGACAGCCATGCCTCTTTTCCCTCCAACATAAACTGTATTGTCAGCAGATATTTTAACTTTCAGGTCGTATTCGAAGTGGTCGTATGTAGTCCAAATGCCCGAGACTGCATCGAGCACAGAGGTTTTGTAACCGGCAGCCCAGAAATCGCCATTGGCAGACTGAGCAAGTGACTTGACGTAAAACGGGTGCTGGGTCCAAACGTTAGCGGCATCCAAAACCGAAATGCCGCCGTCAGTTGCGAACCAGCGCCGGCCTTGTTGGTCAATGAGAATATCATAGACGGTATTGCCGGCCAAGCCGTTCGCAGTCGTGTATCTTTCAAGCACATTCCCGGCAAGATCACATTTCAAAACGCCTTCTTTGGGGGCAGAAAGCCAAACCACGTTACCCTCTCGTGCGATAGCCAAGTGGTCAATTTGTTGGGTGTAGTTGGCGATAACCGTTTGCCCGAAGGCGACGGAGAAATGAACGGCAAGCAGGGTAAGGCAAATGGTAAAATTTTTCATGGTTTTACGTTTTAAAAATGAACGACCAACATTTTGAGAACGCTGTCTATGTTCCAAGTGTTCAGGTTGGTCAGTTCTGCAAAACCACCTTTCTGCTCAACACCTTTCCCCCCGTTTCCATTTTCAAAAAATAAACCCCCGCCGGACAGTCGGGCAAGGCCAGCCGCAGGCGCCCGTCTGCATCCGGCGCAAGGCCGCCCGACCAAAAGCCGACGATTCGGCCCGATACGTCCGCCATCGAAATCGAGCGGATGCGTTCATCGCCCGAAAAGGCTGTTTGCAGGAAAATCTCCCGGCTCGCCGGGTTGGGGAAAACGGAAAGTGCCGGCTCAAATGCCGGGCTTTTGACCGAAACCGCTGCTTTCCCCGGCAGTATCCGCACGATTTTCGCCACCGAAGGAATGTCGTCCACCATCGCCCAGAGCAAATACCAACCCGGTAAAGATTTTAAAGAATCGTTGGGGATTTCGGCACTAACGGCTTGGTTTTCAACCGAAAAATTCAAATCGAGAAAACGATTTTCCCCACAATTCATCATGTGAGTAACGGCCTGAGTGCTTTGCAAAACCACCGAAGTAGGCGCGTTGGTGCGTGCCACGTCGAAATGTATCGTCTCACCGCGTTGGTAATCGGTCTTTGCCAAATTGAGGATTTGGGGACGCACACCCCGGAACAAGTACGGCGGCTCGTAAGCTTCAATAATGCTCAAAGGCGGCTCGTTGCCGGGCGCGCCTTCCCCGCCGACCACTACAATGCGACCGTCGGGCACCAGAATCGCCAAAGCGTGGTACTCGCGTTTGCGGGGCATTGGCGCGAGTCGCCGCCAGGTGTCGGCGTATGGGTCATATTGGTCGGTCAGGTCCATGTAGCCCCATTGGTTCACGGGCGTAGGGTCGGCGGGGTCTTCTTTGGCCCCGGCGAGCACGAGGATACGGCGGTCGGGAGTCAGCACCGTCTCGGAGCGCGAACGGAGCGGGGCGAAATCGGCTCCCAAAGCCCAAGTGTCAGCGATAGGGTCGTAACGCTCTACGAGATTGCCGCCGCTGCCCGCCGGGAAGGGTTTGAAGCCTATGGCAATCACATCGCCTTCCGGCAAATGTACCAGTTCATGGTCCACATGGTCGCCGTTGGGCATCCGGTTGCCCTGCACAAAATCGGCGGCCAGTTCCCATTGTCCGGTCTCCGGGTCGAACAGTTGCGGCGGGCGGAACGTCATCAGGGCTTTGCCGCTGTAAAGCGTCAGGATGGGCGATTGCTCCATGCCGATGGCCACCGTGTCGGCCGATTCGGTTTGGCCTGTGAGCGGGTCATACAATTCGGAGGTTTTCACCCGGACGGGGTTGTTCAGCCCGCCTCCGCCCACGATGAGCAGTCGCCCGTCGGCGAGTTGGGTCATGGCAGGATACCAACGGTAGTCGAGCATGAGCGGCAGGGGCTGCCAGGTTTGCGTGGCGAGGTCGAACTGTTTGATTTTCCGCGTTCCGGGGCCGTAAATTTCCTGGTCCGTGCCGCCCGCCATAATGATCTTGTTGTTCCAAAGCAGTTTGGAGGCAGCGCAACCCTGCACCTGCATATCGCCCGGAATGGCAAGCGTATCGTCGAGCGCGGGGTTGAACACGAAAGGGTCTTTGGTATTGTGACAGTAATAAATACTGCCGTCGGGTAGCAAAACGCCGAGGTCGGTTCCGCCGAGCGGTTCGGGCGAATCCATGATCGTCGTCCATTGACCGGGCTGCGTTTCGGGTTCCAGTTGTGCATCGTGAATGACCGTGCCGACGATGCCCGTCGTGGCGTTTTGGAAAAGTTCGAAGCCGCGCGCGGCCACGTTGAAAAAAAAGTAGTAGGGGTCGAGGTTTTCAAAAAGATAGACCCCGCTGGCATCGGTGCGAGCCTCCCGAAACATGGAGGTGTCGTTGAGAAAAATGGTCACACGGGCATTGGCCACGGGTGCGCCGCCAGGGTCGGTGACTGTGCCGGTGAGCGTTTGAGCGGAAACAGAGGCGATAGTCCCAAGAAAAAGGAAAAAGAGTTTGATTTTCATGTCGTTAGATTAAAATGCCGTTGTCTAAAACAATTGGTTTGGGGCGGCCTTTATAGTTAAATACAATTTGTTCAACATCACTTTTTTTTCTGTGAATACCCGGTTGAACGCTAACTAATCGAATTGGCGCATACTTGTTTGAAAAAGGCAATTGGATGAATTTGACGTTCCCTTTGTATTGCTTTGGTTCAAATCGAAATGGATAGTCATCCGTGTTCGCTTTAATGACAAGGCGAATCTCGTTTTCATCCTCAAAGTCTCCATCCACATAAAAGGCGCCCATTTTCGAAATACCGGAAACTGTAAATATTCGTCCAAATTTTTCCATTATCGCTTCACTTATCTGATTCATTATCAACCTTTTTGGTAGCAAAGCCTCTTTGCGGTAGTAAACCACCCGAAAATCGGGAATATTAGGAGTTATTTGAAATTCAAGTTTCACGCCCAATCCATTGTCGGCAAACCTTCTCCAAAGAGCGGATTCTGTCTGGTCGGAAAGTGTCGTCGGATTCGCAAAAGATGCGTAAAAGGTCTCTTGCATGATTTTTTCCCAATATGGTTTACTGCTTCCGTCCTGTTTTTTATCGTAACCAAGCAGCCCATGATCCTCATAAAAAGGCCGAAAATACTCGGCGCTTTTTCGCTTTAACAGGTTAAAAAGCCACAACTGCTTCGAGCCGATGATGTTAGAAAAGTTGTCAAAAGTAGTGAAGTGATAAAACCGCCCTCCTGGGATTCGAGGATAATAATGATCAAAAATTACGGCAGGTAATTTTTTGGTATTTACGCCAAACAAATTGGTTTTGTGCCAATCGCTGTTCCGTAGAAAAGAGCCGATAAACACCAAATCGTCGGCACTTACCTTCTCCTCATTTTGCAAAAATCTGTTGATAATCTCAGCCGCTTCCCCTCTGCAATTGCGATTGAGATGGTCGTTTTCTAATTGTTGTTGGAACAACTTACTGGCTCGCTCAGTCAATTTCATCGTTTATACAATTTGCGTAGTGTTGGCGAAGTAACCATAAACAACGCAAAACCCGAACAAATGGTCAACAATCCCAGCACCGAAAAAGCCCGCAGCAGCCAGTTGCCGATGTGGTCGCGGCTTTCGTAATCCATCACGTGCAGCATCCAAAGCCAGTCGAACCACCGCCATTTTTCATTGCGGAATTTTTCCACCGTGCCCAATTCAGCGGCGACGTACACAACGGTTTTGGAAGGATGTTCAAAAGTGACAGCCCAGGCGGGCAGCGCATTCTCCCGGTACTCGTGGTCGGGAGGCGTTTCATCGAGGTACACCGCCGATTGCAAAGTCGGTGTGCCGTTGAATTGCCGTGCTGCGACTTCCACCGCTTCTTCTTTCGACAAGGCCGGGCGCAGCGCACCGGTTTTCGCATCGGCCAGCCGCACTTTTCGCGGGTGTCGGTGCCGGGCATTTTTTTCGATAAAAACCAACTGCCAGCACACCTCGTCCAATACCGGAACTAAGCGCAGACTGAGGATGCTGTCGGGGCTTTCGCCTGCTGCCCGCAGCTTGGCAATGACCGTCGAGGGAGATACCCAGGCCGCCGTATCTGGCACAAGCAGCGGCGCTGGTCGGCGCTGGTAGTCGCCGTGTATGTCGTCCATGTCCGACCAACTGAAATAAAGCCCCCCGACCGTCCAGAGCAAAAATTGAAGCCCGATGGTCACGCCCATATAGCGGTGCAATCGGCGGAGGTAGTATTGGCGGGTGTGGCGCATGAAGCGAACAGGTTTATTGTTTCACAAAAGAGGTCTGGCCGAGCACTGTGCCGCCCTCGTCAATCACGCGCAGACGATAAATCCCCGCTTCCAAATCTGCCACGGACAACTTGTTTTGAGCCAATGCCGTGCGGCACAGCAAACGACCGTCTGCCGACCAGATTTCGGCCTCGTGGGTCGTTTGCCCACTATTTATGCCTTCGATGGCGAAGAAAACCGCATTGGAAGCCGGATTCGGCCAAAGTCGAAGGCGATTGGCCGCGACAGGCTCTTTCGCACCCAAAAGAATTGTGTCCGGCACGAGATGCACCGTCAGCGTGTAAGTATCGTCGCCGCTCAGCGCGTGGTTGTGGTTGGCGGCCAGCCCGGCGAGGTACAGGGTGATATTGCCCACATTGGTCGCCGGAGCTTTCCAATGAAAGGTCCAGGAAAGACTGTCCGGCGGGGCGGCATCGGCGCCGCAAGGCGTGTGCGACACGTATTTGCGCGCACCGTCGTTGAAAGTCCGGGTGCGCACCATGTCGTCAATCGTAAACGTGCCGATGGTCGTGTTGCCCGCATCTTTCAATGCCAGCCCCACAAATCCAAACTTCTCGCGTCCGGCCTGTTTCATTACAACGGTGGCGTCGAACATCTCGCCAGGAGTATACAGCAGTGTAGTGTCGCTGAGCGTGAGCGTCAGATTGCCGGGGCCGATATTGGCCGTGCCGCCGTGACAACCCGTGCAACTCGTTTCACCTGGCGCGCCGGTGTGCCCGCCCACCAAGGGCGAATCGCAGGGGCCGGAAGGTGGGGGAGGGGAGAAGTTCGCCAGCGCGAGCAGGGCGGCGGCGAGGATTGGAATGAATAACATTTTGAGCGTCATTGCTTTGCTGGTTTTGTTTCTTCTTTTGCTTCGGCTGTATTTGGGGTGGACAAAAACGCTGGATTGACGGACAATGCCTTGTTGGTCGTTTCAATTGATTTTGCCGCGCTGCTTTCAACTCCGGCCAAAGCCCTGATGGCGTCAATATTTTCAGGAATTACAATTGCCTGGTTGTCCACGAGGTAAGCATAGTACAATTCGTCGCCCTCCACTTTCAGCATATCTTCCCAGAGTGCTACTTCCGGCATATCGCCGTGCGGTCTGCCCAGGTCGAGCATCAGCTCTTTCACGGCATTGTTGGCAGAGAGGCCATCCTCGTACCGGATAAGCGCAATGCGGGAGGAAGTGCGAAAAGCATCGAGCACTTCTTCTTTTGTGGCTGAGCGGGTCAATCGGACAACCCAATAATGCAGGTGGCTGAGCGTTTCAGGCACTTTCACGGCGGCAGTCACTACGTCAAGCTCCGGATCAACGCTTTGGGCGTCGGGGCCTTGATGGCTGGGGATGTCTTTCTCCGGGACGAGCGTGTTCATAATGCCGCTCATGTGGCTTTCCCAGGGGTCGGTAGCCCGGCGAAGAAGGGTTCCTCGCGCACTTTTCAATAGCCCGGCTTTTTTGAGTGCCGTGAGCGTGCGGACGATGGAGGTGGTGTTGCAGGATACTACGCGGGTGGCATCTTTGCCAAAAGCGGTTTCATAGTTCGCCTCGGCTACGAAGGAGTGGCCGGTCGTTTCGTGCTTTTCGCCACCCTGCACGATAAATTTCACGCCCGCCCGGCGGTATTTTTCTGCGTTCTGTGCGCCGAGCTTTGCTGGGGCGCAATCCACTACGACATCCACCTTCCGCAGTAGCTCGTCCAATATGCCGGCAGTTTCAATACCGGCTGCCCGCATTTTTTCATCTGCATCGGAGTCGTAAGCGTACACTGGAATTTTCTTGACGTTGGCAATTTTTATCCGCCAGTCCGTCGCTACGTCGCAGACGCCAGTCAATTCCATATCGGGTTGAAGATTCACGGCATCCGCCACTCGTTTGCCGATAACGCCGTACCCGTTCACTGCTACCTTTATTTTTTTCATGATTCGATTTTTAAATCAATAATGCTTCATGGTTTCTTCGCTATTTTGTGCATAATGTGATGGCTGTCGCCGAACTTGCACAGCGCATCACAATGGGTGCGCAGGTCGGGAAACAGAATGTAGCGTATTTCCACGTTGTTTTTTTTGACCGAGGGGCGCGAGAGTTGCAGCATCACGTCCTTTTCCCGCTTGTCGGGTATGACGATGTAAAAAACTTCGTCACCGTCGGCAATGGAATATGAAAGGTCGGCCAACCGCAGGATGCCGCTGTAAATCGAGGTGCTTTTTTCCACTTCAAAAGCGGCCACGACGTTGGTCGTGTCTTTCTCGAACCACAGCATATCAATCAGTTTCACCGTGTTCAGCGTGTCGCGCTCGATGGTCAGTTGAGGGAAAGGTTTGGGGCAGAGAAATGAAAAACTATGCCCGGCATGGGAGCGCGAACGGTCGTTGCTGGCAGGGAACACGTCATAGCCGAGCGCCGTGCCGATTTTGATGAGGTGGTACTGCATTTCAGTGTGCAGGTGCTCCTCCTCGTGGTCGCTAAGCACCTCGCGGCGGCGTTTTTCGATGGCTTTTTCGAACTTCTCGCGGTCGGTGTCATTGAGGTATTCGTCCGCCCCCGTAGCCATTTTTTGCGCCCCGATTTCAAACAACAGCCCGGCCAGACAGCCAAGGTCGTTGGACAGGTCGGCGCCGTGTTTTCGATTGGCTTCCAACACAACCTCGCGCATTTTCAGGTATTCCGACCAGGAGCCGAGTTTGCGTTTTTCGTGAAAAAGTGTGTTGAACCCGTTCAAAATGGCCGTATTGAAAGGTGGCATCAGCGTGGGGTGCAAGAAATACAGGATGGAGGCGACTGCCGGCCCCAACCCTTTGATTCGCCGGGCATCGAGGCGGATGATTTCGTCGAGCAGCGTTTTTTCCGATTTGGCATTGAGGCAGTTTTCCAGAAATTGGCCGAACGCCCGCTTGTTCTCGGCGTTTTCATAAATGTCCGGGATGCGCAATTTGGGTTTCCAGTAAAACGGGTGCGATGCGCCTTCAAACACCTGCTTTTGCTCGGTAACGCAAGTCAGTACGAATTCGAGCGAAGAGTCTTTGAAGTCGTTGGGAAACTTGCCTTCCCGGATGTCCGACACCACCTGCAAAACGCCCCGGCGGATGCTGCGAAAGGCTTTCAACCGCTCGTTGTTGTTGACGAACCAGGTGTTGAAGACCGATTCGGGGTCGGCCTTGTATTGCTGGATGAGAGATTGGAGGTGGTGCATGATGTTAGAATGATGAAACCATCAGGATTTGGCCTTCACAGCCATACGAATTTTCAAAGCTTCCCAAGCCATTGAAATACCGCCATTATCAGCATCATCGGGTGGCGGATCTACAAAGTATTGCAATCGCTCCGTATGCGCGTTGGGTTCAGGTTTGACCTCCACACGCACCATGTCGTCTTTCGGGTCATACTTGTCCGCAAGGTGTTGTTCCCAATTCTTGTTCAAAATCAGCGTCCAGGTTTCCCTTCCGGGAATAGTGAAAAAGGCATATTTGCCTGCTGGCACCACCATGCCGGCCACTTCCGTAGCGCGGTCGAACTCGATGGAGGTGGCATTGTTTGCGCCCGTGACCCACACTTTTTCAAACGGCACCAATTCGCCCCAAATAACCCGCCCGCGCACTTTGGGCGAGGAATACTGAATAGTCACGGTAGCCGTACCGATTTTTCCGACGGTCATTGCTTTAATACTTTTCGTCGTGGTGTCATTTTCTACTGCATTCGGATTGTCGTAAACCACTGCTTGGGTGGCGTCAACCGGCTTTTTTTTCAAAAATTCCCCTTTCGGCCCAATCCCGTAAATATGCACCAGTTGCGCCCCATGATGCCCCGAGATTCCCACCGCCACTGCCGCACCACTCAGCGCCAAAGCAGTGAGCAGCACCAAAAAGAGTCGTTGCCCAAAATACAGTTCCACGCCTTTCAGCACTGCCCCCGCGCCGCCGAGATACACCGACCAACGGGCGTACCACTGATGCTCGTCAAAAATCACTTGTACCGCCGCGTTCACCATTTCCCGGTTGATTTGCGGATGCCGCCATGCGGCGGCGAAATAGGCCGATGCATAGCCCAGCACCGCAAAAACCAAAATGGTGTAGTGAAATCCTTTATTCTTTACACCAAACCCTACCAATTGCATCACTGCTGCCAACACCAGCAGCACGATCGGGAAGTGGACAATCATGGGGTGATAGTTTGGAAAATCTTCCATATCTGTTATTTTTCTTTCATCAACCGAAAGGTCGCTATGCGCCCTGCGGATTCTATTTTTACGAAAAGCAATCCGTTGGGCAGCCCCGCCAGGTCGAGCGTACTGGCAGCGTCAGCGCCGTAATCGTGCAGCAACCGACCGAGGCTGTCAAATACGCGAATGTGCAGCGGTTCGGTCCAGTCGGCTGCCGTCTGTACATCAACACGTTCTTGGGCGGGGTTCGGAAAAATCCGAACGGGCAGAGCGATTTGCCTCGGCTCGCCGGTGGTCGTCACCAAGCCGCCGTTGATTTGAATGTCGTCGAGATACAGCCGGTTGCCGCCGTCTGTCACGTTCACGAAACGGATTTTAACGTACTGCTCGGTTTTGTACTGAAACAGGTTGACCGTCGCTTTTTTCCACTGCGCCGGGGTGGGAATAAACGGCGTGGTCTGCGTGGGTCCGGTCACGAGCGAGTTGCCCGATTTGGTCAGGATGTTGGTGTAATTCACCCCACAGTCTTTGGAAATCTGCACGATGAGTTCGTCCGAATAATTCGGGTCGGAGCGCGCGTAAGCCCACCAAAAAGTCAGCAACAGCGCCGAATCAGGATTGGAAGTGTTCAGGTCGAGGAACGGCAGCACGATTTCGTCGCGGGTGCCGTAGTTGATGTTCACTAAGTTGTCAATCCGGGCAGAGTAAGGCGCAGAATGGGCCGCCGCCGAGTCCAACTTCCAGGTAATGCCCAGGTCGGGGTTGTAGATTTCCAAGCCTGACGGGGGAAAAATACCGTCGTCGAAGTTGGCCGAAAAGGGCAGGGACAGACCGATGCCCGGCTCGGTGACGTTGATGTAATTTTCCAAAAAAAGCGTATCGCTGCCGTTGACTTTGGCGGCAATGAGCGTGACGGAAAATGTACCCAAAGTGTCGTAGGTCACCGTCGGGTTTTGCAAAACGGAGATTGCGGGCGTGCCGCCGGGGAAAGACCACTGCCAGGAAGTAGCCGAGTTCAGCGAACGGTCTATGAAATAAACCTTCCCGCCGAGGCAAATCTGCGGTGTCAGCGTGACAAAATCAGCCGCCACCGGGCATACCGGCGGCGCCACGTATGCGCTGTCACAGCCGGTGGCAACCAGATTGTCGGGCGACCAAATGAGCGTCCGAACCGTGTCAAGCGTGGCCGTGATGCGGTCTTTTTGCCCCTCGGTGAACATATTTTTGCAATTGTCCGGCGAGTAGTCCATGTAATTGCGCACTTGGTCGGGCAGGTTCGGGCTGTCGTTGCCGCAGGAATTGGCGTTCAGATTGCATGAAAAATTGGGGTTCGCCACTGGTGGCGTATCGCACACATAATCGCCATCGGAGCAGGTATCCTGGCCGCAGCCGCCGTTGAACGTATGGTACAGCCCGAACCAGTGTCCCACCTCGTGCGTCGCCGTCCGCCCACCGGCGGCCGCCGCCGTGCCGTTGTCGCCAAACAAATCGTGGCGCACCACGAGGCCATCCTCGTCGGGCGGCGAATACGGAAAGGAGGAATACCCACCCACATTGCCGCTTATCGTCTTAACGACGTACACATTCAGGTAGCGGGTGTTGTCCCAAAACGACAGGTTTTTCAAGGTGGCCCTATCTACCGGCTGGTGGTTGGTCAGGGTCGTTTTCAGCCGCACAATGCCGTCGGTGCAGCGACCCTGCGGGTCTGTTTTTGCCAAACAAAACCGCACTCGTGTGTCCACACCCGCGCCATCGCCGGGGCTGCCGGGCAATTTGCCGTAGTCTTCATTCAGGATTTCAATTTGCCGCTCAATTTGCGCCTTGCCGATGTTTTCAGAGCCGCCATTGTGGATGACGTGTACCACCACCGGGACGATTCGGATGTCGTCGTTATTTTCTGCTACGCCGCTTGGTTTCTGTTTGCCGACTGCCGCGCCGATGCGCGACTCTGCCGCTTGCAGCGTTCCCGCGGGATGCAGCACATCGAATAGGCAAGGCGGCTCGCCGACCGGTATTTGGGCCGACAAGCCGCCTTGCACACACACGAGGAGCAGGAGCAGGGCGTATTTTTGAAAAAAATGGTAGTCTGACTTAGATTGTTTCATGTCAAATTTTTTGCTGTTCTTTTAAAAAACGTACCCCGCTTGCACACACTTTTCGCTATCGGGACGACAACAGCACCCGCTCTGTACGGCTGCCTTTGTCATTGGCGATTTGCACGAAATAATACCCTTCCGATTGTCCGGACAGGTCAACGCGCACCGACGAGCGGCCGGCTACGGGTTCATCTACGACTAATTGACCCAAGGTGTTCAGGACGCGCAACCGGTAATCAGTCGCAACATTGCCTACTCCGAATCTGACCTCGAAAGCCCCGGCGGTCGGATTGGGCGACACAGAAAATGCCGGCCCCTTGCCCGGTTCGTTTGCAGCCACCGTGAACGGCGTATAATCCAATTGATAAACTTTGTTCTGTGTGGTGTTCACGTACCAGATTTTCCCTTCCGGCCCGATTTCGATGCCCATGATACCAGCGGGGCCGGTATCGAATCGGCCCAGCTCTACGCCTTCGTCGCCGCTGCGGTCGTAGAAAATGATTTCGCCGGTGCCGTAGTCCGATACCAGCAGATAGTCGCCGATGACGGCGATGCCGCTCGGTTTATCGAGGCTGTCAATGTACACCGACCAATCGGCGCCGGTCACGGCCTTGTATTCATGCAAAGGCTCGGCGTAGGGTGTCAGGTTGCTGGTTGGCGTACCGGAATGGATGTCTAAGCGAAGCACCCGCTTGTTTCCGTTGTCCACGATGTAGAGCCAGCCACTTTCGCGGTCGAGCGCCAGGTGATTGGCGATGTGGTCGTCAATCCTGTCCACCTGTATTTCCGTGTAGCGATGCACGATGCCGTCAGCATGGTCGTCATTGCCGGGGCCGTGGTCTTCGCCAAAATCGTAGCGCGCAATATTTTGATTGTAGCCGTCATTTACCCAAAACACGTTTTCTTCCTCCCATTCGATGCCCATGCTGAACGGGCTTTGGTGCAGCATATCGAGGTGGCTGCCGTTGCCGCCGGAAGGTTCGGCATACACCGACCAATCGCTGCTCCACAGCGCCGGCCCGGTGAAATGCGAGGCGCCATTTTGATGGTTGGCATCGAGCACGCCGGGCGAAGTGGCAAAGTTGCCGTTGTAACTGAATGCGATGCCCGTCGGCAGCGACATGAAATGCCAGGAATTCTGGTCTTTTTTCATTTGCGCGTCCTGAGTCGGCAAGCCGGCGTCGAAATAGGTGACAGTGCTGCCGCCGCTGGCCTCGGTTTTTTTATTCACGACCCACAAAGTGGGGGCAGGGGTCGGCGCAAAAGCCAGGTCGCGGGGTTTATCCAGACCATCGGCGGCAACGCCGATTGTTTTGATAATCACGGAGTCCGTCAGGTATTGGTCAATCAGCACCGGCTTGGGCGCCCTGAAATATACCGCCTTGCCGAGCGTGTCATTGACCGTGTTCAGGTCGGCGTTGCCGTTGATATTGCCCAGCCAAACTTGAAGGGTATAAAATCCGGTGTCTGCCGGTGTCCACAAATTGGAAAGGCTGAAATGGGCGGATGTGAAGGGTTCGATGTTCAGTCCGGCCAGTGTCTCGGTCAATGGAGCACCGCCGTTCACCGAATAACCCAGGTCAATGGAGTCAATCGCCGAAGCGCCCATGTTGAAAATCTGGCCGTGTACAGCAGTCGGTTTCAAGTCGTTGAAACCGTAGGTGCTGATTCTCGACAAGGCCGCGTTGTAGGCAAGCGGCAGCGTGACGGTGAAACTGTACTGACCGCCATTCCCCACGCTTTTGAACTGGTAAACGGGGTAATCGCCAATCATAATCGTGAATTTCGCGCCACCGTCGCCGTAGTCGTCCACGTGATAGAGTGTGTACGCGGAATCGGTTTTCAGGCACCAGGGGCCGGCGTTTACGGTTGTGTTGTCTCCATATCCGAATGCCGTCGTTGCATCCTGCTGGCCGCCTCCGTTGCAGCCCACCTGATTGGTATTGCCGCCGGTGGCAATGGGCGTTTGGTTGCAAGTGTTTCCGGCAGATACAAGCGACCAAAAGGTCTCATATCCGTAAGTATCGGTCTCGATGATGAGGCGGACTTCCGTCTCGTCGGGCTGACATTGGGCATTCAGCGCTGGGGCGCACAGCAAAAGCAGGAGCGCGTTTAATAAAGTAAGGTGTAGTGTCATTTTCATGGAAAGTAGTGTTCGAAAAATGAAAAATTAGTGTGGTGAATACTCTTTTCGGTTAGGGGGTGTCACAGCAAATCCGGCCGAAAAATGACCAGCCGCCGCCGGTTGTATTTAAGAATCTTGCGTTTTGCCAGGTCGCGCAACACCAGTGTAACCTGCTGTCGAGAAACAGAAACCATGTCTCCGATGAAAGCCTGCGTCATTAAAAGTTTTATTTCCAGTTCACCGGTGACGAGCTTCCGCGAGTCATACTCGACCATTTCTTTCAGGAAAAAACAAACCCGCTCTTCTGTACGATTGAAACGGTAATTGAGCATCCGGTTTTCGGCTTTTTGCAAACGTGTAAATATCAAACCGTTGAACGCCCGGCAAAAGGCGAGATTCTGGCGGATAATTTTTCGAAGCGTGTCCAGTCGAAGAAGCAGAACAACGCTGTCCGAAATTGTCTCTGCGGTATATCCATACGCTCCCGGCTTGTCTATAAGGTGTTCGCCTATGGTTTCACTGTCGCGCATCAGGTACAACACCACTTGCCTTTCGTCGTCAGCTGTTTTAAAAACTTTTAGTCTTCCCTTAATCAATACGTGAAGAAACGTACCTTCCTCATCTTCATCGAACAATACATGAAACCTGGGTAAAGATTGGATCCTCGCCGATTGAAGCAGGGCTGTTTGCTCCGACCGGGTCAGATGCCGCCATAGTTCCCATGATGGAGCGATTGCCGCTAATGATTGTGCTGTCATGCCTGCGCGAAATGTTGAATCCTTAGGGTTTTCGGGAAAGAATGCCCCATGTGTGTCTGCGCAATTCAAACCTATTCCGGCTTCCGATACGCCGGGTTCGTCAAAAATGTCTCATCCGTCAATGTTCTTAAAAAAGCCGCCAAGTCAGCCTTATCCTGAGTGGTCATTTGCAGGCCGCCGGGCTGAATGTTGTACTGCAAGAGTTCATCCATGGTGGCCGATTGTTTCACACCCGTGTTGTAATGGTCAATCACCTCCTCCAAAGTGGCGAAACGTCCGTCGTGCATATAGGGGGGAGTCAACGCAATGTTGCGCAGGCTCGGCACTTTGAATTTGGCTTGGTCCAGCGGGTCGCCCGTCACCATTCGCCGGCCTTCATCGGTCTGTTCGGCGTCGGCGTCGAGGCCGTTGTTCATAAATTCGTCGTTGGTGAAATTGAATCCTGCATGGCAGTGAAAGCACTCTGCCCCGCGCTCCGAGCCGAAGGGGTCGAACTCGGTGAAAAACAACACCCGCCCGCGCTCTTCGCTGTCGCTCAGCGTCGCCTGGCCGTTTTTCCATTTGTCATATTTCGCGTTGTTCGACACCATGGTCAGCATGAATTGCTCCAAAGCCAGTCCCACACGCTCGGAAGTCACCGTAGCGTCGCCAAAAGCGCGGATGAACTGGTCAGTGTACTTTTTATCCGCCGAGAGTTTGGCCGTCACATTGGGCAACGTTTCATTCATTTCGAGCGGATCCTGGATGGGTTTGAGCGCCTGGTCGCGCACGTGCGGCGCGCGTCCGTCCCAAAACAAGCCGTTGTGATGCCAGGCTAAGTTCATCACCGCCATCGCTTGCCGTTTGCCCGGCAGGCCCTCCACGCCGATGCTGAACCGGCGTATGTCTGAAAAAGCGTCTTCCTGTTTGTGGCAGTCGGCGCAGGCTTGCGAGCCATCTTTCGACAGTATAGGCTCGTAAAATAGCATCCGTCCCAGTTGCACCCCGGCCACTGTCAATTTATTGTCGGCAGGCAAATCGGGAGCGGGGAAATAGCCCGCGTCCAGGTTGAAAGGCGTGGGATCGTAGGTAGCGGGTGGGTCAACAGGGTCTTTGGAATCACAGGCCGCAAAGAATAAAGCCGGGAGTATGAAGAGTAGTAGTTTTTTCATGTTAAGGCAAATCAATTTTGACGAAATTTTGGATTGTTGACAAATGCTTCATCGGTCAGGCTGTGCAAAAAGGCCAGCAAATCGGCCTTTTCAGTGGCTGTCAAAGCCAAAGGCCGAATCAGCCCGCTTTTGTTCGGGTGCGGTTGCCCACCTGAATTATAATGTTCTACTACCGCCTCCAAAGTCGGCAGCGAACCGTCGTGCATGTACGGCGCCGTGAGCGCCACGTTGCGCAGCGTGGACACTTTGAAGCGGGCGCGATCGCTTTCCAGTTCGGTCAGCCGGAAACGGCCCGGGTCGGGATAGTCGCTGTAAAGGCCGTTGTTCTCAAAAGCGTAATTGGTGAAGTTGAACCCCGTGTGGCATTGCGAACAGTCGGTTTTTTCTGAAAAAAACAAGTCCATGCCGCGTTTTTCAGCCCCTGTGAGCGCCGTGTTTTTTCCCTGAAAAGAATACTGGTCGTAGCGGCTTTGCCCCGAAATCATCGTTCGCTCAAAACAGGCAATCGAGCGCGTGATGACGAAAGCGTCCGGGTCGCGGCCGTAAGCGTCACGGCTCATGTGGACATAAGATGTGTCGCGAAGCAATCGCTCCGCAATCAGCAAAATGTTGAAATCGAACTCGTTGTGCTCCTGAATCGGCACGAGTATTTGCATTTCCAGCGTAGGCACGCCACCCTCGCGGGTGAAGTAGGGGTGATAACCAATGTTTGCCAGCGTGGGCGCATTGCGAGTTCCGGGCCGACCGGCCACCCCCGGACTGAATCGCACTGTGTCGCTGAACGCTTTGGCGGCATGGTGACACGAAGCGCAGGACAGTGTGCTGTCGCTGGACATCGTCGGGTCGTAAAACAGTTTTTTACCCAAAGCCCAACGTGCGGTCGTCAGTTCATTCCCGTCTGGAAATGCCGGATTGGGAAAGCCCGGTGGTACGGCCAACAGCGGTTCAGGCTCCACAGGCGGAGCCTCCGGAAGTTCTTTCCGGCAAGCGGCAAGCGCAATTGCCAGACATATCGTGACGAAGCAGACTTGTTTCATTGAAAAAAGGGGGGCGTACAAGCGGAAACACGGGTATCCGCCGCACGCCCCTGCCTATAAAACTTCTTTTACTGCGTGATGACCAATTTTTCCACCACCACCGGGCGTTCGTTTTGCCACAAGTGGACGAAATACACGCCCGCGTTCAGGGCCTGGTCGAAGGCAAACGACTGGCTGCCCGCCGCTATCGGCTGGTTCAGCACCACGCGGCCCGCCAAATCGGTCAACGAAATGCGGTAGTCGAAGCCCGCAGGCAAAGCCATCGCGGCCACGGCCTTGCCGGCCACGGCCGGATTGGGCGACACGCTGAAAGCGCCATCAAACGCTGGGTCGAGCGTGGCCGAAGTCTCGGCGGTGAAAACGACATTTTTCATGTTGTTCATCAGCGTCACGGCTTTGCCGGATGAGCCATGCACAATCAAGCCTGCCGACACGTTGATGCTGTTCAATACCTGTGCATAGTCAGCCACCAGGTGAATGGTTTTGTCACCGTTCGGGTGGGTTTCAGCGGCTGTCGAGAGCGTTACAGTCTTGTAGTTTGCATCGCCGAGCGCGTGGATTTCGAAGATATTGGCGAAGTTGTTGCCCGCCACGCCCTCGATGGCCACGAAGCGATAACCCGCCGACCAGCCCCATTGCATAGCGGGGTTTTGCGGCGCCAGCGGGTGATTGGCCGGGTAGGAAGCCGGGTCGAGGTGATTGTGCGCCTGGTCCACGCCCACCGAAAACGTGATGCTTTCCACGTTGGCGATGTCCGGGTGCGAACCGAGGTCGTACATACTATCTACTGCCGGGCGCACCAGCAGGTACATATCCGTCATGGCCGATTCCTGGCCGCCGTCGTGGGTGATTTTGATTTCGGAAATGTAGTATTCCAGCCGGGTGATTTTGTAGTCATACGAACCGGCGGAAACGGGCGTGTTCAGTGCAAAAGGCGCGTTGCCGAGGCGCGGCGAAAGATGCAATTCGAGATTGCTCTGGGCTTGTGCGACCGACCATAAGGCAAGAAAGGCAAGGCAGAAGAGGAGTAGTTTTTTCATAAACGGTTGGTTGTGTGTGAAATAATTGAGTGAAAGCAGGTTAGTTTGTCTTTACAATTTTGAAAACAGCGGTACCCCGTGCGGTATAAATTTTCATCCAGTTCATCCCCAAAGCGAATCGTTCGGCCTGTATGCCTGCGCCGTTCGGCTGCGTCAGCAACAAGCGCCCCAACTGGTCGAACACTTCGACGCGGATTGGATACCAGTCATTGTCGGCGGAAATACGGACGGTTTCCTGACCTGTGTTCAGCAGGGTAGGGGACACCTGCACATGCTGTTGCGCAGCATTTTCCGTCGTACCCGAAGCAGCGGCATTGACAATAAACTGCCCCATCATGCCCGTGTCCTCGTGGCTCAGGATATGGCAATGATACATATAGGGCATTTCCGGGTCGCTGAAATCCTCGAAGCGCATGATGAGTTTGACTGACCCGTTCATCGGCGGGATTGTTACCACATCTTTCCGCCCGCGCAAGTTGGCGGGTGGTGTACTGCCGTTTACGGACAGGACGTAAAATGAGTTTCCGTGAACGTGAAACGGATGCGCCATCATGGTCTGGTTCGTGATGTTCCAGATTTCGGTGTTGCCCTGTTCGGTCGAGAAATTGACCGTTTCCATGTCGAACTTCGAACCGTTGATGAAA
>Ga0154020_10000908_pt1 | contig 36509 bp, 31 predicted proteins | sample Klosneuvirus_201_FD_109709 | JGI IMG/M metagenome (GOLD analysis project Ga0154020, IMG submission 109709) | Active sludge microbial communities from wastewater, Klosterneuburg, Austria - Klosneuvirus_20160825_MG | ecosystem: Engineered > WWTP > Aerobic digester > Activated sludge | place...
CTGCTCAATGCCTGGATGGCGCGCTCCAGCCGCTCCACGCGGGACTCCAGCTCCATCAGGCGCCGGTCCTTCTGGGCCAGCACCTGGCTGAGCTGCGTGACTTCATCCTGCGCAAACGCCAGCTGCGTTTCCAGGTTGATGAACCGTTCTTCAGCATCCATGGACGTCTTGTATCACCGGCGCGCGCGAACACGCACATTCACTGCGGCGTGCCGGCGTTGACCCACGCCTGCAACAGGCACCGGTCCGCGGTGGACAGCTCCGCCGCCCCACCGCGCTCCGGCATCTCTCCTTCGCTCACCGAATGCGCCCCGGCAGACGCATTGCTCCGCGCGTTTTCAAACGTGTTGTAGTTCACGCCAGCCGGCGCGCCCTGGCGCACAATGGGGTTGCTTCCCTCGGTGTGGCACGCAATGCAGTGTTCATCCAGAAACGCCTTCACATTGCTCGAGTAGCTGGCGCTGGTTCCGGCGTTGCTGCAATCCACCGGGGAGACCTCTTCGCCACCGCAGGCAAACACGCCACCCGCCAACATTGCCACCACCACCAGACCCAAACGCATGGTTCCACTCCGCTGTTCTGCCCGTGGTCCCTCAATAGGACCAAGGTCCGATTGACGACGACACCGGGTAGAACCCTCCGGTGCAGCCGTCAACCGCAACCCCCGCGAAATGTTCTCGCGCCCCGCACCACCGCGGCTACTGCATCAGGGCCTTGAGCTTCTCGGCGGCGGCCTTTTCATCCACGCCGTATTTGGTGATGGCGCGTTTTTTGGGGTCCGCGCGGTAGGCAATTTCCAGGTTGTGCTCCTGGGTGGGCGTGAGGTCCTTGAACGTGAACTCAAACCCCTTGGCGGTGCGCACCGCACCGGCGGGGAGCTTGTAGTACTGGAACTTCTCCTTGCTGGCCGGTCCAGGCTGCGCGTGGTTCACCGTCTCAATGGACAACGGGTCCACGCCTTCGGCGGCTTCCACCACAATGCGGCCGGCGCCAATGGGCCCCTTCCACGCAGCCCCGGTGTGCAGGATGTACCAGACCACGTCACGCTCCACGGTGCCGCCGCTGTAGCTCTGCCCGTAGTGCCACTGCGCCACCACGCCGTAACGCACGCGCAGCGTGGTCTGTTTGCCCTTCACCAACGGGACCACAAACACGTGCCAGGTTTCCCGGCGGGTCTGTTCACCCTTGGGGCCCGCCTTGAACTTGACCTCTGTTTCCACGCCCAACGACGCCACCGGCGCGTCGTTGACCCACGCTTTGAAGGCATGCAGCGGCGTGTGGACGGCCCACCGCTCCTGCATCACCACGCCTTGTCCGGGGAAGCCCACTTCCAACGTCTGGTCTGGACCGTCGTGGGCCATCACAAACGTGGCATCCACCACCGCCACGGAAGGAAACAGCTCCACGCGCACCTCCTCGCGCAGCATGCTGGTGTTGGGCGCCTTCTCTTTCATCACGCGCACGTTGCCCATGGCGGCCAACGGGTCTGGCGCAACGTCCGCGCGCACCGCGTTGGACCACGCCGTCACCACCACCAGGACCGCCACAATGTTCTTCATCATTGCTCCCCCAAAAGGACGTGTTGGGTGTTGTGTCTACGGTTCCAGCAGCATGGTTTGCAGGCGCGTCATGCCGTCCTGGGACAGCCCCAGGCGTGTTTGCAGGTACGCCTCCACGCCGCCGTGGAGGGTGTGCACGCGCTGCAGCGCGGTGGCCAGGTACTCCGGACGCGCCAGCAACAGCGGGCGGATGTTGGCGTCCGGCACGCGGAACAGGCTGAGCAGCCGCAGGTTGCGCACCACCCGGTCCAGCAGTGGCGCGCCGTAGTGACCCGTCAACGCGTAGTCCTGTGCCACCACGTCCTGCGGGACACCCAGCGCGTTGAGGATCATGGCGGATGCAAAGCCGGTGCGGTCCTTGCCCCCCGCGCACATGATGAGCGTGGGATGGTTGGCCGGGTCCAACAAAAGCTGGAAGAGGCGCTGCAGGGCAGGCACGGCGTTGTCCACCAGGTTGGCGTACATGCTGAAAATGAGGTCCGGTGGGAAGGTTTTTGTGGGCGCGCGCAGCAACGTCATGGCCAGCCCCACGCTCCCATTGGGATTCTCCAGCGCGGGCATGAGCGAGATGGGGAGGTGCTCGGTGCGTATGGTGTGGCCCTGCGGAAGACGGTTGGGCCGGCGGTCCCGCTCGGCCGCGGTGCGGAAGTCCACAATGAGCTTGATGTGCAGCCCCAGAAAACGGTCAAACGCCGTGGTGGACAGCCGCGCCAGGTTGTCTGAGCGGAAGATGCGCCCGGGCTTCACCGTGCGCCCATCCAACGTGCGGTAACCGCCCAGGTCACGGAAGTTGTAGGTGCCCTTGAGGCGGACGCGGCGATCCTCGGTCATGCGTGGGAACCACTGTTGGTGACGACGCCCGCCGGGTCAAGCCGCCGCATTGACGTTGCGCCGGCGCGCGGAGGACGGTTGCCTCAAGACCAACGGAGGCTTCCATGTGGTGCGCAGCGTTGTGGGTGACGGCGGTGGTGGTCCAGGCCGCACCGGCGGTGGAGCTTGGGGTCAAGGAAGAACGCCCGGCGGATGGAAAGCCCTGCGCGCGGGTTTACACCACCGCGGACACCCAGCTGCGTGGCTGCGGCAACACCATGGAGTTCTGGGTCAACAACGCACGCGTGGGAAAGCCCGTGGCGTTGGGGGACATGAACGTCAAGGGCGTGCGCGCCTTCCAGGACGGCGCGCGCGTGGTGTTTGTGGTGGACGTGGGTGACGAGGGAAACAGCAGCCTCTCCTTCCACGCGTTGGCCGCGGGGAAACACGTGGCGCTGGGAAGTGTGGACTGGATGGTGGATGACGGGGATAGTCCCAGCGCATTGCCGCTGGCCATTGCCGGGGTGAAAGACGGCGTGTTGTCGTTCAGCTTCTCCAAGCCACTGGTCCAGCTGGACAAGGCAGGGATGCCGGTGGCCGTCAAAAACGCGCACCTCACGGTGACCGCCAAGAAGGTTGTGCAGCCCAGGCGTTAGTGTCCTCAAGCAAACCCGGTGACGTGCCGAACCACACCTTGGGGCTGTGGAGGCCGGCGCATGGGTCAGGACGTGTTGTGGGTGCTCATTGTGGCCCTGGGGTTGCGTCTGGCGTTGCAGGGTCTGCGCCTCAAAACTGCGGAAACAAGCCTGGGCATGGCACTGGTGTTGCTGGGCCTGGGCGCGGCCATCCTGCGCCGCGCGTTGGATGACACGGATCCCCGGCTGGCCACCGTGGGACTGGGCGTGTTGACGGCGGGAACCGCCATGGTGGCGTGGTTCACCCAACGCACGTTCCACCCGGCCAACCGGTGGGCCAACGGCGCCACGGCAGCGTGTGTGCTGGTGCTTGGCGCGGGGCTGTACCACCAGCTGTACGCCTGTGGTCTGGGCACCGGGGCGGTGCGGCAGAGCGCGGCGTTGTCTTTTTCGCGCGCGGCGGTGCTGGCCTGGCCCGCCGTGGAAGCGCTGCGGTTCCGCCGCATCTACAACAAACGCGTCAGCCTTGGCCTGGCGGACCCCGTGGTGGCCAACCGGTTTCTGGTGTTCTCCATCTGGACGCTGGCCCTGGCGTTGATGCCGTTGTGGGTCTGGGCGTCCACCACGTTGTCCGGCGTGGCGGTGCGTGACCTGCGCTCCGGCATGTTGCTGCCCGTGCGCGTGCTGGGCGTGGTGTGCCTGGTGGGCGTGGTGCTCACGTTTCTGCCGCCCCGCGCGTACCTGGCGTTCATTGCCCGCCGTCATCCCGCCGCGGGTCTTGCCACATGAACACCGTGACGCCTTTTGACTGGTTGGGGGACCGCATCAGCCAGCGCAGCGCGCTGTCCCGCCCGGAGGCGCGCGGGATGTTGCGCATGGTGCTGCGGGATTGTGGCCTGCAAGCGGACACCGTCACCGTGGTGCAACTCAAGGCGGTGGTGCTGCGCGCGTTGGGCGCCGCGCTTGTACGCGTCAAGGTGGACGCGCCGGAGCAGGTGTGCACGGCCTTGGCGCAGGACCTGGAGAGCGCCCCGTTGGCCGCGCCCAAGGCAGAAGACCCCGCGGATGTCTTTGCCCGTTTGTGACGGTGAATTCTTGTTCCAACGGAGAAAGCACCTCCGCTCCAACAACCGCCTGGAAATCTCGAGCACCTCCTCCGCCAGGCGTGCCTGCAGGGACTACGGGTCGCGGCCAAACGTCCACAACGCCGTTGGCGTGCTGTTCGCTGAAGGCTCCATGACCCAGGAGGCCGTTGTTTCGGGGTGGTTGGCCCGGGGTGTTGGTGGCCCGCACTGGTGGTTGGGCAGGTTAGAGGGGGGCTGGTTTGGGGACGCAATGTCAGCGGCGCGGGGTGGCTCCCCTCTGTATGGACTTCAAAGCGTAATACGCTTTGAAGTGTGGTCCAATAAAATCAAGGAGTTACGTGCAAAAACATCAAAGCGTATTACGCTTTGTTCTGAGAGGGACCCGGCAAGCCCCGGCGCGGAAGAATGTTTGCCGGACCACGTGGGGCTGGCGGTCACGCTGTTGCCCTCCAAAAGCGTTCATCCAAAGACCCTCCCCCCCTAACCAGCCCCTGCCCACCAGTGCTGGCCTGTTCCAACCGCGACAGCACCTCCGCTCCAACAACCTCCTGGTCATCCCGAGCCATCCCGCGCGCCAGACGGGCCAGCAAGGACAACGGCCGCGGCCCAAACGTGCACAACGGGGACGATTGATGTGACAGAGGAGCAGCGTGCCACGAGAGAAAACACCGCGCTGTGTTCACAGTCCGTCACCATGCCAAGTGACGCCGGGTCAAATGGGCGGAATGGTGACGTCATCCAGGAACAAGGACCCATTGCCGCTCACGTTGGTGACCTGCAGCCCGTTGACCATGGTCCCGGGAGGACACGTGGCGCCCAGGTCCAAGGCGACATGGGTCCACACAATGGATACGGCGGGCAGGTCCACATCCAAACACGTGGCTCCCACGCCCACCAAACGCACGCGAAGCACATTGCTGGAGATGGAACCCACGCGCCCATAGAGGTCCAGTGTGGGGACCAGCACCGCCGGAAGATTGTTGTTGTAGTGGAACTGGACCACGCCCGGTCCGGTGAACGGCAGCTGCAGGCATCCCGTTCCAGTGCGGCAGGACGTGTTCACCACGTTGGCGGTGCCGGTGGCCAACGACCAACGCACCTCGCCCTCCTGGCCAAACGTATCCCCGAAGACGTCCCGCGTGGGTTGCCACACGCACGCACTGCCGCCCATGTCCCGGCGGTCCTGCACCTGAAAACCCAGGTCCACATCCAGGTCATCCACAAACGTGATGGCTTGCGCCGCCTCCACCACCTCCCCTTGACCGGTGGTCACGCGTACCTGCCAGGAGGTCCCGCCGTTGCGGGCATCCCCGGTGTAGTCCCAGCCGTTGCCCAGGCTGCGGGTGAATGGCGTCCACGGGTTGTTGGTGTTGACGCCGCTGCCCGCACCGCGCACCTCCACGGTGTTGATGCCCACCGCGTGGTTGTAGAAGCGCAACCGCAGGAAAAACGGTGGCTGGGACAGCGGGTCCACCACCAGGTGGACGTTGCCGGTCACAGGACAGGGAACGCCGCGCACCGACGCCATGTCCCATCCGGACACATCGCGTGCGGTGCTGAGCGTCTGGCTGGCAACCATGCTGGTGCCGGCGCCGTCACAGCCTGGTGTTCCGGACCCCGCACAGCTGTCGGTGACCATGACCACGGTGGCGCCGGTTGCCGTCGTCAGTTCCAGGCATTCGCCGCAGCCACCGGCGGTGGTTCCCTGGCCAGAGGTTCCCTGCGAGTACAGCGCATTGTTGACCGAGACGCGGTGTCCCAACTGGAAAGGCTGCGGCATGTTGGCGGCAAAAGGTGCAAACCCGCAGGTGCCGTCCAACGGTTCGGCGCTCTCTGCCACGTTGATGCGTTCACACATGGCCGGAGGAAGAACCACGCCGCTGCTGCTGCTTACGTCACCAAGTGACGAGGACAATGCCATGGTGGAAGTGGCGCCCATGGCACTGGTGGACGCCGCCAGGGACGAACCCGCGCTGGACCCTCCGGCGCTGGAGGAGCCTGAACTTGCCGCGCTGCTGGCCATCACCGATGACGACCGTGGCGCGGAGGTTGCGCCAGACACAGCACCGGAGGTGGAAGATGAGGACGTTGTTGACGGCGTGCCCGCGTCTGTTTCATCCGGGGCCGGGTTGGGGCAGCCCCCCAGGACAAGCGCCAGGATGAAACAATTCCAGGACCGCATCATGTCTTTCACCTCCATCAAATCCACCGCCCACAGGCCTACCCTGCGTTTGTTGGATTGGATACACCAATCCGCGGCCCGGCCCTGCCGCGCGCAGCGTCATCAACCGCAACCTGCGCGCGTTGACCCGGTGCGCACGCTGCCGTAACGCGGCGGTCATGAACAAGGTGACGGTATCTTGGGTGCTGCTGGTGACGGCGTTGTTGTGGACGGTGGCTTGCGTCCAACGGGTGGCAACACCGGAAGTTGAGGACGCTGGCAACACCGCAACCGGATGTGGCCAGTCCAGCTGCACCGGATGTTGTGTGGGTGACCGGTGTGAGACGGGCACCGTCCCTGCGGCGTGTGGCACGGGCGGTCAGGTGTGTGAGGCATGCAGCGGTGCCACGCCCCTCTGCCAGGCGGGGAGCTGTACTGCCACGGCGTGCGCACAGCAGGATCAGCCCTGCGGAAGCGGTTGTTGTGCTGGCTTGTCGTGCGTGGCTCGCAACGGCGTTGACGCGTGTGAGGCGGCGCCGTGCGGTGCGCGCTACCAGCCGTGCTGCACTGCCGCGGGGGCGGAACCATGCGGGGCAGACCTGGCCTGTGAAAACGGCGTGTGCGTCTCGCGCTTTGGTGACCTGGGCCAGTCCTGTGCATCCAACGCCGCCTGCCAGCAGAACCTGTGCCTCCCGCTGGGCAACGGCTCCAACGCGTGCACCCGCACCTGCAACGGTGCAGTGGATTGCCTTGGTGGTTGGACCTGCGGCCCACTTTCCGGCGTCACCGGCAACGTGTGCCAGTGCGTTGTGGCCCAGGAGAGCTGCAATGGTGAAGATGATGACTGCAACGGCATCCCGGATGATCAGGACGCCGAGCAATCCTGCACCCTGTCCGGGACCGAATGCCGCGGCGGAAGCTGCGTGTGTGAAACGACGCTGCGGGACTGCAGTGGGACCTGCGCCGATCTGGCGCGCAGCAACGAGCACTGCGGAATGTGCAACCGCCCGTGCACCGCCACCGGCGAGGACCAGGCAGAATGTGTGGACGCGCAGTGCAAGACCGCCAGACACCTGTGGGGATCCTATGCGCACGTGGAGTCCATGCTGGCTGTTGGCAATGAACTGGTGTTTGCGCAGGAGGCCGTGAACGGAAGTCCTCCACCCGCCACGGTTCAGGGTTTCAACTTTTCCACCGGCGCCGCCACGTTCACCGTGTCCACCACCAATCCACGGCGGCTGGCCACCAACGGCACGGACGTGTTCTTCACCAACAACGACGGCATCCTTCGGCTCAACCGCGCCAACAACACCGCACAACTGGTGTGGGCCGAGCCCAGCGGCCGCGCGGTGTCCCTGGCGGCAAGCGCCACCCATCTCTACTGGAGCATCAACGCGGTGGACCGGGCCCAAAGCCGCTTGCGGCGGTGCAGCCTCCCTGCCTGCAGTGACGCTGTGGATGTTGCCCAGGGAGAGTACGTGTCTGACCTGTTGCTGGACGGGGACAACCTCTACTGGTTTGCGGAGTTCCAGAACGATGCCGGATGGGAGACGCGCCTGCGCCGTTGCGCGGCAACCGGGTGTCTGGGCGGCGCCACCACACTTTTGACGGGACCAACGCTGCGCAGCCTGCGGGCGCACGGCGGCCGGTTCTATTGGGCCCAGGGCGGCTCAGACGGAATCCGCTCCTGTGCTGCTCCGGATTGCACCGCCCCGTTGACCGTGGTGGAGAGCGCCTACGTGTATGGCCTTGCCGTGGACAACACCGGTGTCTTCTGGACGTCCGGGAGCATTGGGTCTGGCGTGTCCACCTGTCCTCTTTCGGGGTGCACCACGCCGCGCCTGTTGTTTGGTGGCGGCACCGAAGAACCCCAAGCCCTGGTCCTGGGCACCACACATCTGGCGTTTTCGTCCACCTATGACCTGTTCATGTTGCCGCGGTGAGGCCTGGCATGCGCCCTTGGACGGTGTGGATGTGTCTCTCGGTGTCGGCGGCTGCGGGCTGTATCTCGTCTCCTCCGCCGTCATCGTCGTCTTCGTCCTCAGGCGGGGATGGTGGCGCATGCGCCGCAGAGGGTGCCACCTGTACAAGCCGCGCGTGTTGCTCCGGGCTGGCGTGCCAGTCCGGCGTGTGCCGGCGGCCGGACGCGGGGTTGACCACGCAAAACCGTTGCACGCCCGGGATGTGCTGCGTGGATGTGGATTGCCTGGCGGGGCAGTGCTGCGTGGGCGGGCAATGCCGCGCGTGTTGCCGCAGCAACGGGGACTGCACGGCGGGGCAGTGTTGTGACGGCGTCACCCGTCAATGTGGAACCTGCCCGCAGTGCACCATGGATGCGCAGTGTCCGTCTTCGCAGTGCTGCGTGGGCGGCCAATGCCGCCCGTGTTGCCGTGATGAAGGTGATTGTACGGCGGGGCAATGCTGCAACAACGTCACCCGCCAATGTGGCGCGTGCCCGCAATGCACCATGGATGCGCAGTGTCCGTCTTCGCAGTGCTGCGTGGGCGGGCAGTGCCGCGCGTGCTGCCGTGATGACGGGGACTGCACCGGAGGCCAGTGCTGCAATGACGTGACCCGTCAATGCGGTGTTTGCCCGCAGTGCACCATGGATGGGCAGTGTCCTGCATCGCAGTGCTGCGTGGCCGGGCAATGCCGCAGCTGTTGCCAGGATGACGGGGACTGCCTGGCAGGCCAGTGTTGTGACGCCACCACCCGGCAGTGCGCCAGCACCTGCACGGGCAACGTGTGCACCGCGCACGCCCAGTGTGGCACCGGCGCGCGGTGTTGTGCCCAGTAGAAGACACCACCGCCTTGCGTGAGAATGATGCACGGCGCGCCAACCTGGAGTGGCGCCGTTCGGGGAACAACAACTGGCCGAGCTGTCGGCGTGCGGGAGGTTTGCGTTGACGGCAGGGAGCCGGGCCCGCCAAACGGTCACGGCGCGTAGACGCGCACCACAAACTGGTCCGTTGGGACGCCGTTGCGCTTCATGACCACCGCAACCCGGGAATCCGCGGCCAGGCCCAGCGTGACGAAGTCGAGGTTGAGGCTTGACCCGTCCGGGACAAAGATGTCTCCCCAGACCACGGTCGTGAAGTCACTGGCCATCCGGCGCACGCGGTACACACCGGAGGTGTCCACGCTGACCAGGATGACGTCCTGGGTGCCGTCCCCCACCAGCAGTGCCCCACGAACGTTGTCCACTTCACCGGCGGCAACCACGGTGGTCCCCCGGTAGATGCGCAGGGGATCCGGACTGAACACGCCATCCTGGACCAGCAGCGTGAGATCCCCCGCCTGGTCCACCCTGGTGACCGCGTTTCCAGCGGGGGTCGGCACGGTGAGGATGGTGTCGGCGGATTCGGTCACGCGGTGGATGTCCAGGTTGCCGCCGTTGGCCACCACAGCTGCGGCGGCGCCATTGCGTGTTGGCCCGGTGGCCAAGGGGATGGCTGCGGCCAGTTGCACCGCCCCGGACGCGGTGACGCGGGACAAGACGGGGTTGGGGGAAAGCAATGCTGTCTCTGACAGGACGCGCACCTGCGCCCGCACCAGGGGTTGCTCGGACCATTCCATGGGCACCTGGAAACGCAGCCCGGACGGGCCACCCGCGTGCAGCACGTCCACCCGCACCGCGTCCGCCTGGCCCACGCGTTTGAAGGACGCCGCCACCAGGAACCCCGTGCCCAGCGGCACCACACTGCGGATGGAGTAACTGTCGGACACCGCAAACGCGCCGGCAAAGACATCCATCACGTTACCACCCGCTCCCAGGTCAACCACGCCCAGGCGGCTGCTGCCCTGGTCATTGAACCGGTCCAGCACAAACGCCAGCCGGCCCTGGTTGAGCGCCACCAGTCCGGGTGCGGCGTCATGGGCAAACGCGTTGTTGGTGATGACTTCCTCCAGCAGCGCCCCGCGCGGCCGGCTGGTGGAGCTGGAGAGGACCGAAGACGACGACACCACGCCGCCCGATGACGACACCGCGCCGGCCGACGACGACACCGCGCCGCCCGATGACGGCACCGCGCCGGAGCTTCCATCCCGTGACGAGGAAGGCCCGGACCCACCGGAGCTGGAGGACAATGCGCCGCCGCCGTGCACGCAGGTCTGCCGGGTGGTGTCACAGCGGTACCCTTCGGCCACGCGGCATTGCACGTCCTGCGCGCAGGACACCTCGCACGCCAAGGTGCCTCCCGGTTGTGCGCGGCAGGTGCTGCCCTGGGGACAATCCTCCAGCCCCAGGCACGCCTTGGTGCACACCCCGCCAGGTTGGGACGTGTCACATCGGAATCCTGCGCCGCAGCTCCCGGCGGTGCAGGCCTGGCCCACCGTGGAGCCGGTCAGGGCGCCGCTTGAGCTGGACGTGGCGTCACTGGACGTATTGGAACTGGAACACGCCACACACAGGGGGAGCAGCACCAGCCACAACAGTTTGCAAACTGACATGGACAACTCCCGGCATGCGGCCAGGTGGAGGGCTTTGACGCAGACATGGAGCCCGGAACCGCGGGTGCTCCGGGGGCACCGTTCCTTTGGGGGCAGGCGCCGGTTTGGGTTCCCAGTGGATCAGAAGCAGAGGTTGAGCTGGTTGTTGGTGAACACTTCCATGTAGTGGGCATCACCGTACGCCGTGATTGCCACCACGTCCGGACGGGAGTCCCCGTTCATGTCCGCCGCCGCCACATTGCGCACTTCGGTGCCGGCGGAGAAGGTGAGCGCGTGGATGTAGGACCCGGTGGTGTCCCCAAACAGGATGCCAAAGCTTCCAAAACTGCCCGCCGCCACCACGTCCTGGATCCCGTCCAGGTCAAAATCTGCCAGGGCAAACGCGTCACCGCCGCCAATGCCAACATAGACCGGCAAGGGTGAATCCCGCGGCGGGCTGAACGTGCCATTGCCCGCCCCCAACACCACCGTGATGTTCCCGCTGTGGCTGTAGAGGATGTCCACGTGACCATCCCCGTTGACGTCACGTATCAGAGCTGGGGATGGAATGTCCCCACCGGCATTGAGCGGCGCGGGTGTGAACGCAAAACCTCCCTGGTTGAGCAGCAGGCCGCCCTGTGTGGTGAACACAAGGTCCGGGTCGTTGTCTTCGTCCACGTCACCGCAGGCAATGCTGCGCCCGGTGTTGGTGCCTTCCTCAAGGATGTAGGGGATCCCAAACGTCCCATTGCCGTTGCCCGCCCAGATGGTGATGCCATTGCCACGGTTGACCACCAGGTCCACCCGGTTGTCTGCATTGAGGTCACACGCCGTCACCGCAAGGGCCGCACCACCGGAATACGCGTAGCTGGCACCTTGCGTGAACGCGCCACCCGCCTGGCCCAGCATGATGGTGACGTCCAGGATGCCCACGTCCACCACGGCAATGTCCGGGCGGCCATCCCCGTTGAAGTCCGCCGAGGTCATGTAGCGGGGCTCACCACCGCTGCGGGACGGAACGGGGGACAGCGTGGCGGGGGCCAACGTTCCATCCCCCACACCGGGAAACGTGTGGATGTTGAAGGAGCGGCCGCCGGGGACACCGTTGAATTGGAAAAAACCCAACTCCAGCACGTCCGGCGTGTTGCTGCCCGTCACGTCCAGCACCATCAGGTCAGAGGTGATGTTCTGGGCGGTGCGCCAATACTGCTCCAGGAAGGTACCGTTCCCCAGCCCGCGGTAGGCGGTGAAGGACATCATCTGCGCGTTGCCAATGACAATGTCCGGGACGGTGTCTTCGTCCAGGTCAGCCACAAAGATGCTCCTGGGGGCCACGCGAGACATTGGGTGCAACTGCTCGGGATCAAAGGTCCCGTCACCATTGCCCGGCAGGACCACCACAAAGCCCGGTGTGTATGTGGGCGTGGTGCCGCCCACGCAACCGCCAGAGTTCCCAAGCACCAGGTCCAACGTGGTGTCGCCGTTGACGTCTGCAATGGCAATGGAGTCATTGAAGCAGTTGGTCAACGTGACCGCCGCCGGGGCAAAGCTGCCGGCGCCATTGCCCAGAAACACGCTCACCTCCTGGGACCCGCCGCCGCCGCCAATGCTGCCGCCCACGGCCACAACGTCCAAGGCTCCGTCGCTGTTGAGGTCTGCCAGTTTCACCTCATTCCAGCCGGCAGCGGGAAAATAGGTGGGAGAGCCAAACGTGCCATCACCATTGCCCAGGCGGACCTCCATGCCACTGTTGCTGGCAAAGGCCACCCCCAGCACCAGGTCCAGGAACGTGTCACCGTTGATGTCCACCAGCTCCACGCCGTGGACGTTGTGGCCCAGGGTGGGGATGTCCAACCGTTGCGGGAACAGGCCCGGGCCACTGTTGAGGAAAACGGACAACGTGAAGAGCGTGCCGTTGGCCACCACCAGGTCCACCGTTCCGTTGCCGTTGACGTCGCCCGCGGCAAGGTCTGTCAGACCACCCAGGATGCTGCCCACGTTCTGCGGCGCACGGTTGAACGCGCCGGTCTGATCATTGACAAACAGGGCCACAACACCGCCCACGTCTGCCACGTAGTCCAGGAAACCATCCCCGTTGAAATCCCCCGTGGTGGACTGGGCCTGGTCCAGCCGCACCGACTCTATGCTCCGGTCAAACGTGCCGTTGCCGCGTCCCAGGTACGTGGAGGTGTTGTACCCCACGGTGATGACGTCCTTGTGTCCATCGTTGTTGAAGTCCGCCACATGGGAACGCGCGCCGTTCCAGACAAAGTCACCCTTGCGCTGCTGGGGGCGTCCCGGCAGGCCGATGTTGGCGCACGGCAGCGTTGCGGTACGCACCACGGGTGTGGATGGACCCACGTTGTTCACGGCGGTGAGTGAGAACGTGTATGTGCCGGCGTCTGCCAGGTTGGGGACAAAGAAGCTGTGGTCATACGTGCCGTCCCCGCCCTGGCCCGGCGGGAGGGTGAAGGATTGCACGGCTCCCATGGAGTCCGTCACGTCCAGGACGTAGTTCTGCAGGGATTCATTGGGGCCATTCCATGAGACGCGCGCGGCGCCGTAGGTGGTGGTGACCACCACGGGGTTGGGAGCGTTGGCCCGCGGCGGCGTGGTGAACATGTTGGAGGTGGTGGGCGGGCCCAGACCAACCGCGTTCATGGCGCGCACCTCCACGGTGTAGCTGGCCCCGTCCGCCAGGCCGGTGATGGAAGTGATGAAGACAAGCCCCACGGTGACCTGGGCGCCGGCGGGCACCGACGTGATCTCATAGCCGGTGACCGGGCTGCTGCCCGGATCCGCCGGGGGACCCCAGGAGACAAACGCACCGTGGACCTCCGGTGAGGCACCCGCCGCGCCGGGTGGTCCCGGCACGCGTCCCAGGGAGGAGGAGCCGCCCATGGAGGAGCCCACGCCCGACGAGCCGGGGCTGCCGGAGCTGCCCGCAAGGGAAGACGCACCACCGGACGAGGGTGGCGCGGAGGTTCCCACCACCCCGGAGGATCCCGCCGCCGCCGATGACCCGCCGCCCGAAGAGGTCACTGCGGCGCTGCTTGAACCGCTGGATGCGGTGACGGCGGAAGAACTGTTGACGCCGGAGGACGCGGCCACGCTGGTGGCGGTGGAGGTGCCACCGCTGGAGGCGGAGGAGGACATGGCCCGGCTGGATGACACCTGCTGCGACGCCGAGGAGCCGCCGCCGCTCTGACCTGAAGAACCGCGCGACGATGACAAACGGCTCTGCGCACTGGACCCGTTGCCGGAAGAGGACCCGCCCACCGAGCCCGAACCACCACCCGTGGAAGACGAGGACGAGGACGACGTCTCTGCCGGGTTGCCGGTGGTGCACGCGGCGGCCGAGGCAAACAGGAAGACGATGGACCACTTGGCAGCTGCGTTGGAGGTGAAGCGCAGGGTCACGTTCCGCTCGCTCGTTGGGGTCCGGGACCAGCCCCGGCGTGAGCGGAACCTTTAACACGCACAAAAGTTCGGATGCACCAGGTCCAACCGGTCAGTGTTCGGTGATGTAGAGCGAATACATACCGCAGGCGCTGCACTGGATTTCGTCGTTGCTGGTGGCATCCCCGCCCCGGTCCACCCACCAGCTGTGCCACACCTGGAGGTTTCCCTGGGTATTGCCGCACGCGCCACACGCCAACGTGGTTGGCCCACCCGGACCACCAGTGCGGACTTCACCCATCGGCTCTTGGATGTGGGAGCAGGGACGCGTTGCGTGGTCCGCCGGTGCCACCATGGGGACTTTTGAGACCTGGGCTGCCACGGCTGGCTCCGGAACTGTTCCCGGGACAGCGTGCCAGCAAAAACCAGCCGGCGCGCGCGTTGTCATGCTTCCCCGGCTTCTCCAGAGGCTGCCAGCCCAATGCACATTGTTGTTGCCCTGTGGGGTGTGCTTGCGGCGGTGCGCATTGTGCCTGGGCGCTAGTCACCACAGTCCACGTCACCCGCACCCATGTGATCAAAACGCTCCTGATTGTAGCAGCCGTCTTCCGCCGGCGTGAACGACGCCGCATCAAAGTCACCTGGGAACCGGGAGGTTGAGCGCAGCGTGTTGGTCACCCAGTCCACCGGAGCCTTGGCCACAAAACACACCTGGAAGGCCTGGATGTCCCCGTGTTCCCAGGTGGGCGTGAGGGATTTGATGTTGGGGTGGATCTTGCGCGCGGCCACATCCGGAACAGCTGGGCCGGCGTAGTACGGCACGGTGTCCTTGCATGGGTCTCCGGTTGGGTGGCGGCGGTTGCTGCAGTTGTAGGTGGCGTCCCGGTGGCCCAGTTGCCGCTCCATCTCGCAACCAAAGTCGGCCGAGTCCATTCTCAACCAGTGCACCAGGGTGCGTTGCGCCATGGGCGGCAGGCAGGACTGGACCGCCGCCACATACTGCCCAGCCTTGATGGCCGCGCCGCGCATTTTGTTGTTGACGTCGTCATTGCTGGGCATGGCCGCGGCGGCCAGGTCCAGGGCAACCCACGCGTCATGCCACCGGCCCTCACGCCCAAGTTGGGTGCCGCTGCGCAGCAGTGTCTCGCCGTCCACCGGGTTGGCCGCGGTGAACCGCGCAGGCATGAACCCGCGCGGGCCGCCATCCATGGTGAGCTCCAACCACTCTGGTCCCACGTTGACCACGGTGAGCCGGGTGTTCACCGGTGGCTCGGTGACAACGGCGCTGCGGGCGTCTGGCTTGTTGCGCAAGCGCACGCGCGTGGCCACCACGTAGCGCTGGCTTCCAGGCTTGATGGCTTCGGTGGAGGGCGGCGCAACCACCGCAGCGGACTTGGAAGGAGCCGGCGGAAGCTTCTTGAGCGCCGCGTAGACGGGCTTTGCGCCAGCCTCATCCCCGCGGGCGTCAAAGATGGCGGCCAGCAGTTCCAGCGGCTCCCGCTGTTTGGGTTGGGTCTTCCGTGCTTTTTGCGCGCGGTCCACTGCAACGTCCAGCTCGCAGGACCCAAGCGCGGTGTGGGCTTCCTGCATGGGCGTTTGTGCAAGCACCGCGGCGGCAATCACCAGGACGTTCACGGGTACGCTCCGTCAGCAACAAGAGGGCTCTTGGCATAGGCTGGCCGCCTGCCGCCACCTTGCTACAACTGCGTTGCTGCGTCACCTTGCAGCTGTGCAAACCCACCGCGCCGCCCCGTTGTCACTTGCCGCTCTGGTGGCCGCCGCCACACTGCACTGTTCAGCCCGCGCGGCGGACAGCCTTGACCCCAATGTCCCACCGGTGACGCAGGGCACCTGGTACCGGCCCGGCATCTCCAGCACGTGGACCTGGCAGCTGCTGGGAACACCCAATGAGACCTACAACGTGGAGGTCTATGACCTGGACCTCTTTGACGTGCCGCCGGAAACCATCACCCGGCTCAAGATGTCTGGCCGTCGGGTGCTCTGCTACTTTTCCGCGGGGTCTGCCGAGGACTGGCGTGACGACGACAACACCTTCTCCGTCTTGGACAAGGGTCTGCCCATGCAGGGCTGGGCCGGCGAACGTTGGCTGGACATTCGCAGGTCCACCGTCATGGACGTGATGCGCCGCCGGCTGCAGCGTGCGGTGGACAAGGGATGTGACGGCGTGGAGCCGGACAATGTGGATGGCTACACCAACCGCACCGGATTCCTCCTCACCGCGCAGGACCAGCTGGCCTTCAACCGCGCGCTGGCCAACCACGCACACAACCTGGGGCTTGCCGTGGCGCTCAAGAACTCCGGCGCCCAGGCGGCCCAGCTGGTTGCGTATTTTGACCTGAGCCTCAACGAGCAATGCCACCAACTGGATGAGTGTGCGGAGCTCCGTCCGTTCCTGGACGCGGGCAAGCCCATCTTCAATGCAGAATACCTGGAGGCGTTCCGGGAGGACCCCGAGCGGTCACGCCTGTGCGAGCGGGCACGCGCCGCCGGCACCAGGACGCTGGTGCTGGATGTGGCCCTTGATGACTCATTCCGCCACGCCTGCCCGGATTGAGCGCCCACTGCGGCTTTTTGCCGGTGTAGAACCACAGGGTCCCGCACACCCAAGGTGCCCCCATGCCCGCCATTGACGTGACACGGCTTGAAGGCCGCTCCCATCACACGCCGGATGAGCTGCGCACGCTGCCCAAGACGCGCGTGGAGATTGTGCGGTTGGCCAGCGTGACGCTGGGACGCTTCCGCTTTGAACCGGGGTGGCGCTGGTCCCAATGCATCAAACCTGTCGTCGGAACGGACAGTTGCCAGGTGGCACACGCCGGCTACGCAGTCTCTGGCGTCCTTCACATCCAGCTGACGGATGGCACGCGCCGGATCATCCGCGCGGGTGAGTCCTACACCATTCCCCCCGGTCATGACGGGTGGGTGGAGGACCAGCACTTTGAGTGTGTTGAGGTGCTCAACGCGGACCAGTTTGGCAAGGCGCTCCCAAAACACCACACGCTGGACGCGCCGGGGCAACACCCCTTCACGTTGGCATTCAATGACCCCGCCATAGAACGTGAGTACGAACGCGACACCGCGCCAGTGCAACAGCGCAACCTGCGCACCGGCCTGGTGATGTCCCTGCTGCTGTGGCTGGGCGCAGGCATCATGGCGCTCACGTGGGATGCGCCCAATTCAAAGACCGCGGCAATGATCGCCTTTTTTGCCATGGCGCCCATGGCGGCGGGCATGTTGTGGGCCATTCGCGGCGGCGCGGCCATGCGGCGCCAGCAGGTTGTGGCTGCGCGGTCCAATGTGGTGGCGGGCTTTGGCGGGCTCACCATGACCTGGTTGACGGGTACGTTTGACCGGTACGCGGTGTCCGTCCTGTTGACCATGATGCTGGCGGTGTTTTCGTTTCTGGGGTTGCGTTTTGTGTACGCCCTGGCCGCCACCAGCACATACACGCTGGTCTACACGGTGCTTGCAGCGTACCGCGGCGGAGGTGTGCTGCTGGGGGTGGACTTCATCCTTGTCTATTCGGCGCTGCTGGCCGGCGGGACGGCGGCGTATTTCCTGGAGCACGCCACGCGTGAAGCGTTCCACCAGCGCCGCATCTCTGAACGCCTCCTGCTCAACATCCTGCCGGAGCCCGTGGCCGCGCGGTTGAAGGTGGATGAGGTCACGCTGGCCGATGCCTTTGAAAGTGTCACCGTGGCCTTTGCTGACCTGGTGGGTTTCACCACGCTGTCTGCCCGGATGCCGCCGGAAAAGCTGGTTGAGATGCTCAATGAGTTGTTCACCGCGTTTGATGATTTGGCCGCGCGGCATGGGTTGGAGAAGATCAAGACCATTGGAGATGCGTACATGGTGGCCGGCGGGGTGCCGGTGGTGCGCAAGGATCATGCGGCCGCCGTGGCGGATATGGCGCTGGACATGCTGGAGGTGGTGGCGCGCTATTCCAGGGAGCGCGGCGTGAACCTGGACGTGCGTGTTGGACTTCACACCGGCCCGGTGGTGGCGGGCGTCATTGGCAAGCGCAAGTTTGCGTATGACCTGTGGGGAGACACGGTGAACACTGCCAGCCGCATGGAGTCCCATGGCATCCCCGGCCGCGCGCACCTGAGTGAGGCCACCTGGGCGTTGTTGAAGGACAAGTTTGAAGCGGAGGACCGCGGTGAGATTGACGTCAAGGGAAAGGGCCGCATGCGCACGTTTGTGCTCAAGGGGCGGCGCGCGGCGTGAGTGTCAAGCCGCGTTGAATCACAAGCGCAGAGGCATGCGCCACCCCAGTATTCGCTGCGCCTGTCCACGGGAAAGCGGCCTGCAAGTGTTGCCCTGGAGAAGCGCAAAGTCGTAGGAGGGCGAGGCGTCTGGCGAGCCTGCGTGCATCATGAATCAATCGAAGATGTTGATGGTTGCGGCACCGCGGGCAGGCGGCCTGGGGATTCCATGGGCTTTGTGGGCGTCCCCACGGCGTTGTCTTTGATGGTCAACAGTTGTTCTTGGTCAGAAGCGCATGCTTGCCGGTCCGGCGCCCGTTGGGCGGTTTCTTCCGGACCTGATTGCAACCTGCAAGCTCCTCATGCGTTCTGCAATCACCACGTCAAAATAGCCAAACAGAACAGGCCTTGACTCCTGGCCCGCCGGTTGCTCACTCACCAGGCATGCGTGCCTTCGCTTGCTTTGTGGCCATTCTGACCCAGCTGTGTGTTTCCAGTGCCGGCGCACAAACTCCACCGCCAACACCCGCACCGGCCCCGGTGGTCCTTCCAGACTGGCTGGACGGCGTGGCGTTGCATGGTTTTGTGGATACCTATGTGGCGCTCAACCCCAACCGCCCGGCAGACGGCGCCAACTTTGCCCCAGGCACCGGCAGCACCGGAAAACGCGCCAATGAGTTCACCCTCAATCTCGCCGCGCTGGACCTGAGCATCAACAAGGGCCCGGTGATGGGACGCCTGACGTTGGCTTTTGGCAACGGCATTGAGGTGCTCCACGCCGGCGAACCGCGCGGCATTGCCACGGGACCTGACGTCTTGCGCAACGTGTTGACCGCGTCAGTTGGGTACGCAGTGCCGTTTGTTCCCGGGCTCACGGTGGAAGCCGGAAAATTCCCAAGCCACGTGGGCTTTGAGGTCATGCCCAGCAAGGACAACTGGAACTACACGCGCGGCTGGAGCGGCGAATATTCCCCGTACTATTCTTCCGGCGTCAAAGCGTCCTACACGTTCCTGAAATACCTGACCGTGACCGGCCTGTTGCTCAACGGCTGGCAGGTCACGGGCGAAAACAACCTCTTCAAGTCCGTGGGAACGCAGGTGGCGTGGAACTCCCCGCTGCTCACCGTGTCCTGGGGGACGCTGCTGGGCTCCGAGCTTCCCGGCGCCAACAACACGCTCACCAGCTTCCAGAGCCCGTACCTGGACACGCGGGTGCGCTTCTTCAATGACCTGGTGGTGCTCTTCAAGCCCACCGCGGGCATCAACCTGGGAGCACAGTTTGATGTTGGCTACCAGCACGCCAACAGCAACCAGCACCAGGTCTGGGGCGTGGGAACCGCGTACCTCCGGCTCCTTCCATGGGAGAAACTCGCCTTTGCATTCCGCGCAGAAGCGTTTCTGGACCCCTCGAATGCCATCTCTGGCTTTGAACAGGCCCTGACCGGCGCCACCGCAACCCTGGAGTTCATGCCGGCACCGTTCTTGACGCTCAAGTTGGAGGCTCGCGCGGACTATTCCACCGCACCGGTCTTTGGCACCTCCGCCATCCACGAAGACGGCACCCCCGTGGGCAACCGCAACCAGAATCTCCTGGTGGCGGGCGTGGTGGCCTACTTCTGAGGAGAGACCCGCATGTTGGACACCGTCTTTGTGGTCACCACGTTTGCATTTTTTGGACTTTGTTGGGCCCTGGCGGACCTGTGTGACCGGGCCTGAGCGTAGAAAAGGAGCACGCTGATGCTGGCTGAATATCTTGCTGGCGCAATCCTCGCCGGGTTGCTGCTGGTCTACCTCTTCTACGCCCTTTGGCGTCCCGAGAAATTCTGAGGAACGGCATGACAACCCAAGGCTGGCTGCAAATACTGATATTTTCCGCAACCATGGTGGTGCTCACGCGTCCCATGGGGCGCTACCTGTACCGTGTTCTGGAACACGTGGACGCCCCGTGGGGTCGCGTTGGCGCCGTCACCGAACGCGTGTTGCTGCGCGTGGGCGGCGTCTCCCCCGCGGAGCAGACGTGGAAGCAATACACCGGTGCCCTTCTGATGTTCAGCCTGGTGAGCGTGTTGTGGACGTACCTGCTGCAGCGCATCCAGCTGTGGTTGCCGCTCAACCCGCAGGCGCTCGCCAACGTAGAACCGTCCAGCGCGTTCAACACAGCGGTCAGCTTTGTCACCAACACCAACTGGCAGGGCTATTCGGGTGAATCCACCATGGGCTACCTGGTGCAGATGGCTGCGTTGGCGTGGAACAACTTCACCTCGGCCGCGGTTGGGTTGGCGGTGGCCGTGGCGCTGGCCCGCGGGCTCACCCGCCGCGCTCCGGCGGGGGACGCGCCGGCAACCCTGGGAAACTTCTGGGTGGACCTGTGGCGCGGCGTGCTTTTTGTCTTGTTGCCGCTGAGCGCACTGCTGGCGTTGGCACTGGTTTCCCAGGGCGTCATCCAGAACCTGGACGCGTTCCGCGAGGTCACCACGCTGGAAGGCGTGAAACAGGTCCTGGCCATGGGACCGGTGGCATCCCAGGAGGCCATCAAGATGGTGGGCACCAACGGTGGCGGATTTTTCAACGCCAACAGTGCCCACCCGTTTGAGAACCCCAACGGGATCACCAACTTCCTGCAAATGGTGGTGATTTTCCTCATTCCTGCTGGTTTGACGTACACCTACGGAATGATGGCCGGAAATTCGCGCCAGGGCTGGGTCATCTTTGGCAGCATGGGCATCCTCTTCCTGGTGGGCGTGGGCGCGGCCTACGCCGCTGAGTCCCAGGGCAACACCGCCTTTGGCGGCCTGGCAGTGGATGAGGGAAGCGGCAACATGGAGGGCAAGGAGGTGCGGTTTGGCATCGCCAACTCGGCGCTTTTTGCCACCGTCACCACCGATGCGTCCTGCGGCGCCGTCAACTCCATGTTTGACAGCTTCACGCCACTGGGCGGCCTGGTCCCGCTGGTCAACATGCACCTGGGTGAGGTCATCTTTGGTGGCGTGGGCGCCGGCCTGGTGGGCATGCTCGTCATGGTGCTGCTGAGCGTTTTTCTGGCTGGCCTCATGGTGGGACGTACGCCGGAATACCTTGGAAAAAAAATTGAACCGCGTGAAATCAAGCTGGTCACGCTGTACATCCTGATCTTTCCGCTGGTGGTCCTGATGTTCAGCGGTTGGGCGGCGGTGGCCGGATATGGCGTGTCCTCTCTCAACAACAGTGGCCCGCATGGGTTGTCTGAAATCCTCTACGCGTTCACCAGCGCCACGGCCAACAACGGCAGTGCGTTTGCCGGGCTGGGCGCCAACACGCTGTTCTACAACGTCACCCTGGGCCTGGCGGTGCTGGCCGGCCGGTTCTGGCTCATCATCCCCGCGTTGGCGGTGGCCGGCGGAATGGCCCGCAAAAAGACCGTTCCGCCGTCTCCCGGCACGTTCCCCACCAACGGGTTGCTGTTTTCCATGCTGCTCACCGGCGTCATTGTCCTGGTTGGCGCTTTGACGTTTTTCCCCGCGCTGGCCCTTGGCCCGGTGGTGGAACACTTCCTTGCGGCCTCCGGAAAGGTGTTTTGACCATGGCTTCCAAGCTCAAGACCGTCTCCTTGTGGGACGGACCCATCCTCAAGGCGGCCGCCCTCCACAGTGTGGCCAAGCTCCATCCCCGCACCGTGGCGCGCAACCCCGTCATGTTTGTGGTGGAGGTGGGAAGCGTCCTCACCACGTTGTTGTGGCTGCGTGACGTGGTGGTGCGGCCAGCCTGGGCCGAACCCACGTGGTTCACCGGCGGGGTCACGGTGTGGCTCTGGTTCACCGTGTTGTTTGCCAACTTTGCCGAGGCGGTGGCCGAAGGCCGCGGCAAGGCCCAGGCGGACACGTTGCGCAAGATGCGCAAGGAAACCATGGCGCGGCGGGTGGTGGACGGGAAGGAGGAACAGGTGGCCTCCAGCAGCCTGCGCAAGGGTGACCACGTTGTGGTGGATGCAGGCCAGGTCATCCCGGGTGACGGCGAGATCATTGAGGGCATTGCGTCGGTGGATGAATCCGCCATCACCGGCGAATCCGCGCCGGTCATCCGGGAAAGTGGCGGGGACCGGTCCGCCGTGACGGGCGGAACGCGCGTGCTGAGCGATCACATTGTGGTGCGCATCACCAGCAATCCCGGAGAGAGTTTTTTGGACCGGATGATTGGACTGGTGGAGGGCGCCCGGCGCCAAAAGACGCCCAATGAGCTGGCGCTGCACATCCTTCTGGTTGGTCTGACCATCATCTTCCTGGTGGCCTGCGTCACGTTGGTGCCCTTGGCGGCATATTCCGGCGTCACGTTGGGCAGCACCGTGGTGGTGGCGTTGTTGGTGTGCCTCATTCCCACCACCATTGGCGGTTTGTTGTCCGCCATTGGAATTGCCGGAATGGACCGCCTCATACGCAAGAACATCCTGGCCACCAGTGGCCGGGCGGTGGAGGCCGCGGGGGATGTGGACATCATCCTGTTGGACAAAACCGGGACCATCACCCTGGGCAACCGCATGGCGGCGGAGTTCATCCCGCTGGACGGCGTGAGCCAGCAGGATCTCAACGAGGCCGCGGTGCTCTCCAGCATGGCAGACGAGACCCCGGAGGGCCGCTCCATCCTGGCGTTGGCCATCAGCCGCTATGGTCACCCCCCGCGCGTGGAGGTCAACAGCAACGCCACGTTCATCCCGTTCAGCGCCCACACGCGCATGAGCGGAGCGGACCTGGGAACCCGGCAGGTGCGCAAAGGCGCCGTGGACGCCGTCATCCAGGCGGCAGGCAATGCAAACACCCAGGCAACGGAAGAGGCGCGCAGTGTGGCGCGGAAGATTGGGGACGGCGGCGGGACTCCGCTGGCGGTGAGCGATGACGGAAGGCTCCTGGGCATCATCCACCTCAAGGACACCGTGAAGGCGGGCATGAAGGAACGGTTTGACCGGTTCCGCGCCATGGGGATCAAGACGGTGATGATCACCGGGGACAATCCCAACACCGCCGCGGCCATTGCCCGTGAGGCGGGGGTGGATGATTTCCTGGCGCAGGCCACACCGGAAGCCAAGATGAAGATGATCATGGATGAACAGGCCAAGGGACGGCTGGTGGCCATGACCGGTGACGGCACCAATGACGCGCCCGCCCTGGCCCAGGCGGATGTGGGCGTTGCCATGAACAGCGGGACCCAAGCCGCCAAAGAAGCCGGGAACATGGTGGACCTGGATTCCAACCCCACCAAGCTCTTGGAGGTGGTGGAGATTGGAAAACAGTTGCTCATGACGCGCGGGTGTCTGACCACGTTTTCCATTGCCAATGACGTGGCAAAATATTTCGCCATCCTGCCGGCGTTGTTTGTGGTGGCCTTCCCGGAGATTGCCCCGCTCAACATCATGCACCTGGCGTCACCGCACAGCGCCATCATGGCCGCGGTCATCTTCAACGCGCTGGTCATCATCCTGCTCATCCCGCTGGCGTTGCGCGGTGTGCAGTACCGGCCCCTGGGCGCGGCTGCGCTCCTCCGGCGCTCGTTGTTGATCTACGGCGTGGGCGGTGTGGTGGCGCCGTTTGTGGGCATCAAGGTGATTGACCTGGCGCTTGCGGCGCTGGGCCTGGTCTGAGTGGGAGGCAACATTGTTGGGCACATTGTGGACATCCATCCGGGTCACGCTTGCCACCGTGGTGGTGACGGGATTGTTGTATCCCGCGTTGATCACCGGTTTGGCCCAGGCAGGCTTTGCCAACCAGGCCAACGGCAGCCTGGTCAAAGATGACCGCGGCCGGGTGGTGGGGAGCACGTTGATTGGCCAGGCTTTCACGCATGCCGGCTATTTCTTCTCACGTCCGTCGGCGGCGGGCGGTGGATATGACCCGTTGGCGTCTGGCGGCTCCAACCTGGGACCCACCTCCAAAAAGCTGCGGGACCGCGTCACCGCGGACGCGCAACGCATTGGCAGCCAACACGCGGGCGCCACGCACATCCCGGTGGACCTGGTGAGCGCGTCCGGCAGTGGCCTGGACCCGCACATCTCCCCGGCGGCCGCGCACTACCAGGTGTTGCGGGTGGCCACCGCGCGCAACGTGGCGCCGGAGCGGGTCAAGGCGCTGGTGGACGCCATGACCCAGGGCCGGGACCTGGGCCTGTGGGGTGAGCCACGCGTCAATGTCCTGCAGCTCAACCTTGCCCTGGACACGCAGTTTGGTGCGGTGCATTGAGGCAGCCGCATGGTGGACCCAAGCCAGACCCGTTCACGGGCTGAAGACTTCCTGGAGCTGGTGGAGCGCCACAAACGTGGCCGCCTCAAAATCTACGTGGGCTCTGCCGCCGGCGTGGGCAAGACGTTCCGCATGTTGGAGGAGGCGCAGGGCCTCAAAAAGCGCGGCGTGGACGTGGTGCTGGGTTTTGTGGAGACGCACAACCGTCCGGAGACCCACGCGTTGACCCTGGGCCTGGAGCAGGTGGCGCGGCAGTCCTTTGAATACCGCGGCGTCTCCGTGGAAGAGATGGATGTTGACGCCATCATCCGGCGCAATCCCCAGGTGGCCATCATTGATGAGCTGCCGCACACCAACGTCCCCACGTGCCGCAACACCAAGCGCTACCAGGATGTGCTGGAGATTCTGGCGGCGGGAATCAACGTCATTGGCGCGCTCAACATCCAACACCTGGAGAGCCTCAATGACCTGGTGGAACGGGTGACCGGCGTCAAGGTGCGCGAGGTGGTGCCGGATGCTTTTTTGCGCCAGGCAGACCAGGTGGTGAACGTGGACCTGGCGGTGGAAGACCTGCTGGAGCGGCTCAAGGGCGGAAAGATCTACGCGCCAGAGAAGATTGGCTGGGCCCTGGAGCACTTCTTCAAGTCCGACAATCTCACGTCGCTGCGGGAGCTGGCGCTGCGTGAGGTGGCCCAACGCGTGGACCGCGCCCCCAGCACCGCCCGCCCCGGCACCCAGGCCGGGCGTGAGGTCACCGGCCGCATCATGGTGTGCCTGGCCAGCCGCTCACCACGCGCCAGCCACCTGTTGCATGCGGGCGCGCGGTTGGCGGGACGCCTGAACACGGATTGGTACGTGGCCTACGTGGAAACCCCGGACGAAAGTGCGATCAACATCGACTCGGAGGCACAGCGCCATCTGTTGGACAACGTCAACAAGGCCCGCGCGTTGGGCGCGGAGGTGGTGCGCCTGCAAGCCGCCGACCCTGTGGACGCACTGCTCAATTTTGCCCGCACCCACCAGGTGGCCCACATCCTGTTGGGCCGCTCTGAGGTACCGCGGTGGAAGCGCCTGTGGCGGCCCAGCATGGTCCAACGCATGGTGGATGCCGCGGCGGACTTTGACCTCCACATCATTTCCATGGGCGGCAACAACAACGGAGCGCCGCCATGAAGCTGCGCTCCAAACTCCGGCTGGCACTTTTTCCGCTGGTGGCAACCACGGCACTCACGGGCGTGTTTGCGTTTGCCACCGTCTCCACGCTGGCCACGCGCGCTGCGGCCATTCTCAAGGACAACCAGCGCTCCATTCTGGCAGCCCAGAAAATGTTGGACGCAGTGGCGCGGGTGGATGGCGCGCTGGTGGACGTGCTGCTGCAACGGGATGGCGCTGCCCAAGCCGTGGCGCGGGACCAGTTGTTGCGCCTGGAGCGTGAGCTGCGCATCCAGGAGAGCAACATCACCGAACCGGATGAGGCCCTGGTCACCCAGGAGCTGCGCGCCGCCGCCACCCGGTATGTGGAGACCACCCAGCACCTGCTGACCCTTGCCGCTGGACCCGCATGGCCCGCGGTCTACAGCACGCAGGCCCGTCCGGCCCTGGAGCGCGTCAACACCGCGCTGCAACGTGTGCTGGACATCAACCAGGACGCCGTGGTGCGCAAGAGCATGGAGGCGCAGGACGCTGCGTCCACCATTCGTACATTGCTGGTTTGGTTTCTGCTGCTCACCCTGGTGCTGGGCATCTACGGCACCGAACGTTGGACCAGCCGCCTGTTGCGTCCCTTGCAAAGTGTCACCCAGGCCGCGCGCAGCCTGGGCAACCAGGACTTCAACGCCCGCGCCCCGGTGCTGGGGGATGATGAGATTGCCGAGCTGACGCGGGAGTTCAACGCCATGGCGCAGCGTCTCTCCGTCTACCAGAGCAGCACGCTGGGAGAGCTGCTGGCCGCACAACGCAGTGCGCAGGCCGCCATAGACAGCCTGCCAGACCCGGTGGTCACGTTTGATGCACAGGGACGCCTGGTCAACGCCAACCAGGTTGCCGAGGAGCTGTTGCGCCTGAAGCTGGGTGACCAGCAACCCCTGGCCAACCTTCCGCCCCAGTTGCGCCAGGCCATGGAGCGCGCGCGGGACCACGTGCGCAGCGGAAAAGGGCCCGTGTTGCCGCGGGGCTATGAAGATGCAGTGAGCGTGACCCTTGCCGAGCAGGAGCGTCACCTGCTCCCGCGCGCCGCGCCGGTCCACGACGAGGACGGCAAGGTGGTGGGTGTCACCCTGGTCATGCAGGATGTCACCCGCCTGCGGCGTTTTGATGAGCTCAAGAACAACCTGGTGGCCACCGTGGCCCATGAGTTCCGTACACCGCTCACCAGCCTGCGCATGGCCATCCACCTGTGCCTGGACGGTGTGGTGGGAGACCTCAATGACAAACAACGTGACCTGTTGGGCGCCGCGCGCCAGGACTGCGAACGGCTCCAGGCCATGGTGGATGACCTGTTGGATCTTTCACGCATTGAAGGTGGCGCACTGGTGGTGTCCACGCGCCCGGTGGAGGTCTCCTACCTCTTCACCAACGCGCTGGCCGCCCACCAGGGGGACGCGGTCAACCGCAACATCCGGCTGGTCCAGGAAGAGGACCGGCTGCTGCCCGCCGTCACGGTGGACCCGGAGCGTATGTCCCTGGTGTTTGACAACCTCATCAACAATGCCCTGCGTTACACCCCTGCGGGGGGCACCGTGACGCTGCGCGCGCGCCGGGCGGGCCCACACGTGCGCTTTGAAGTCCAGGACACCGGCCCGGGCGTGGAGCCGCAATACCAGGCGCGCATCTTTGAGAAGTTCTTCCGCGTCCCCACCCAGGAGAAACAGGGCGCGGGGTTTGGCCTCTTCATTGCGCGTGAAGTGGTCCTGGCCCACGGTGGAACCATGGGCGTAGACAGCACGCCTGGTCAGGGAGCCTGCTTCTGGTTCACGCTGCCCGTGGCGCCCAACACCAGCACCAACACCTGAGGCCTGTGCGGGCTATTGTTTCTTCTTCTTGCGCCACAACGTGGACGCGTCCACGCCAAGGATGCGCGCCGCCTCAGCCTGGGTAGCGCTGCGTTCCAACACCAGGCGGATGTGCTCCTGCTCCAGCTCCTCCAGCGTCACATCCCCGCCCAGCCCTGGTCCCGGACCCGGCACCGCGGCGTGGCTCACCCGCTGCGGGAAGTCCCCCGGGACAAGCTCATCACCGCGGCACAACACCACCGCGCGCTCCATGGCGTTGCGCAATTCCCGGATGTTCCCCGGCCAGGTGTGGGCGCGCAGCGTGGCCTCGGCATCTTTGGAGAGACGGAGGTCCGGCCGTTTGGTGTAGGACGCAAAAAAGGCCACAAAACCCCGCGCCAGGGGTAGGATGTCCTCGGGGCGGTCCCGCAGCGGCGGCACGGTCACCTCCACAACGTTGAGACGGTAGAGAAGATCCTCGCGGAAACGTCCCGCCTTGACGTCCGCCTCAAGGTCCCGGTTGGTGGCGGATATCAGCCGCACATCCGCCCGGCGCAAACGGCTCTCCCCAACGCGTTCAAACTCACGGTCCTGGGCAAACCGCAGCAATTTGGCCTGCAGGGATGGCGGTATTTCTCCAATTTCATCCAGGAACAACGTGCCACCATCCGCCGCTTCCACGCGCCCCGGTTGATCCTTCACCGCCCCGGTGAACGCGCCGCGGGTGTGACCAAACAACTCTGACGCCAACAGGTCCTCACTCAGCGTGGGACAATTGATGGTGATGAATGGACCATTGGCGCGGCCACTTCGCGCATGGACGGTGCGCGCCAGCATGCTTTTGCCGGTGCCGCTCTCCCCGCGCAGCAGCACTGGCGCATCCGAACTGGCCGCGCGGTCCAGCACGTCCAACACCGCGCGCATGGCCGGAGCGTGTGTGGAGAGGTCCGCTTGGGGCGCCTGGGAGCGCAGTTGTGTCTCCAGGTCCTCCACCCGCGCGCTCAACGCGCGGCGCTCCTGCAGCCGGTGCACCACGTGGGCAATTTGTGCGGGTGTGAAGGGTTTCTGCAGGTAGTCCGCCGCTCCCGCGCGCAACGCCTCCACCGCGGTGTCCACCGTGGCGTACGCAGTGATGATCACCACCTGCAGTCTTGGGCGGGCGGCCAACACCTGACCCAGCAGGTTGAGGCCGTTTTCCTGGCCCAGCCGCAGGTCAAGAAAAGCCAGGTCAAACGCCCCCCGCTGAAGTTGTTGCAGCGCTTCGGCCGAAGTGGCGGCCTGCGAGACCGCACATCCCAGGGATTCCAGACACACCGCCAGCGTGGTGCGGATGTTCTTCTCATCATCAATGATGAGCACACGCGCTTGAGGTGCTGGAGTGGCGGCGGTCATGGATGAACCCTGAATGCAACAACATCAATATTTTTGGAGCTCTCTGTTGTACATGTGTTTTCTGGCTACGCCGGGTGACGACGGAAACAAGGCGAATGTTGCAGCTTGTCCCACATGGAACCAGGCTCGGCAGACGCCTCGCCCTCCCAGACCTTTGCGGTTCAGAGAAAACTGGGGTGGCGCGTGGACATCACGGTTCCCTGCCGGTTCATTGAGATGTGTACAGGAGAAAGCCCAGAAGCAACTTCAACACCCGGCCGTCATCCAGCGTCACGCGTAGTCGCTCACCGGCGGGCAGCTGCAAACAAGCTTGCGGTCCCCCAGCGGGTTGTTGATGCGTCCCACCGTGGGCCAGAACTTGTGCTTCTTCACCCACGCCAACGGGTACGCCGCCTTCTCGCGCGGGTACGGCCGCGTCCATTCGGTGGCGGTCACCACGCTGCTGGTGTGCGGCGCGTTTTTGAGCACGTTGTTGTCCGGCGGCTGGCGGCCACCCTCAATCTCTGCAATCTCCCCACGAATGGCCACCATGGCGTCAATGAACCGGTCCAGCTCTTCCTTGGGCTCACTCTCCGTGGGCTCCACCATCATGGTGGACGCCACCGGGAAGCTCACCGTGGGCGCGTGGAACCCGTAGTCCATCAACCGCTTGGCAATGTCCTCCACCTCCACGTTGCAGCGGTGCTTCAGCGTGCGCATGTCCAGGATGCATTCATGCGCCACACGGCCACGTTTGCCGCGGTAGAGCACCGGGTAGTGCTCCTGGAGCTTCTCGGCCACGTAGTTGGCGTTGAGGATGGCCAGCTTGGTGGCCTGGGTGAGGCCGTCTCCACCCATCATGGTGATGTACGCCCAGCTGATGAGCAGGATGGAAGCGCTGCCAAACGGTCCCGCGCTCACCGCGCCAATGGCCGTGTTTCCACCCGTTTGCACCAACGGGTGACCCGGAAGGAACGGAGAAAGGTGTGACGCCACACAAATGGGACCCATCCCCGGTCCACCGCCGCCGTGCGGAATGCAGAACGTCTTGTGCAGATTGATGTGGCAGACGTCCGCGCCAAAGTCCCCCGGCCGGCACAAACCCACCTGCGCGTTGAGGTTGGCGCCGTCCATGTACACCTGTCCACCCTGGTCATGGATGATCTTGCATATTTCGGTGATGTCCTCCTCAAACACGCCGTGGGTGCTGGGATAGGTCACCATCAACGCCGCCAGGTCATCCTTGTGCGCCAGCGCTTTTTCCCGAAGATCCGCCAGGTCCACGTTGCCGTTTTCATCACACTTGGTGACCACCACCTTGAAGCCCGCCATCACGGCAGACGCCGGGTTGGTCCCGTGCGCGCTGGACGGGATGAGGCACACGTTGCGGTGCGCCTGGCCGCGGTGCTCATGGTACGCGCGAATCACCAACAACCCCGCGTATTCCCCCTGGCTGCCCGCGTTGGGCTGCAGGCTCACGCCGGAGAATCCGGTGATTTCGGCCAGCATGGCTTCCAGCTGTTTGAAGATGACGTGGTAGCCCGCGGCCTGCTCCGCGGGGGCAAAGGGGTGGAGCCGCGCAAACTGGGCCCAGGTCACCGGCATCATCTCGGCGGCGGCGTTGAGCTTCATGGTGCAGCTGCCCAGCGGAATCATGCTGTGGGTGAGCGACAGGTCCTTGGCCTCCAGCGCGCGCATGTAGCGCTGCATGGAGGTCTCATTGTGGTGCGTGTTGAAGATGGGGTGCGTCAGGTACGTGCTCTGGCGCTGCAGCTCCGGCGGCAACGCCACCTCGGTGGTCTTGGCCAGTTCTTCGGCAGAAAATGCCGCGGGCTTGCCACCATTGAAACACGCCCACAGCGCTTCCACGTCCTGCGCGCTGGTCACCTCATCCAACGCCACACACAACGTGCGCTCATCCAGCCGGCGCAGGTTGATGTGCCGCGCATTGGCCGCCGCCAGCACCTCCTTGACCTTTTCCGCCGTCAGCTCCACGCGCACCGTGTCAAAAAACGCGCTGTGCCGCGGCTTGGCGCCCAGCTTGGACAACCCCGCGCCCAGCACCGCGGTGAGGTTGTGCACCCGCTGCGCAATGGCCTTGATGCCCTTGGGCCCGTGGTAGACCGCGTACATCCCGCTCATCACCGCCAACAACACCTGCGCGGTGCATATGTTGGACGTGGCCTTCTCCCGGCGGATGTGCTGCTCACGCGTCTGCAACGCCATGCGCAAGGCCCGGTGGCCCTGGGCGTCCTCGGAGACACCAATGAGCCGGCCGGGCATCAACCGCGCGTGCGCCTGACGCGTGGCAAAATACGCGGCGTGGGGACCGCCAAAGCCCATGGGGATGCCAAACCGCTGCGTGGAACCAATGGCCACATCCGCGCCCAGTTCTCCCGGGCTCTTGAGCAGCGCCAGCGCCAGCAGGTCTGCCGCCAGGATGGTGAGCGCGTCTGCCTTGCGGGCCTTTTCAATGACGTCACTGTGGTCCATCACCGCCCCGTCGGTGGCGGGGTACTGCAGCAGCGCGCCAAACACCTTTTGACCGGCAAAATCAAAGCTGCGCGGGTCACCCACCAGCACCTTGATGTTGAGCGGGCGCGCCCGGGTCTTCACCACGTCAATGGTCTGGGGGTGACAATCCGCCGCCACAAAAAACGCCGCGGCGTCCGTCTCACCGGCCTTGTGTTTGATGGCGTAGGCCATGTGCATGGCCTCGGCGGCGGCGGTGCCTTCATCCAGCAGGGACGCATTGGCAATTTCCAGACCGGTGAGGTCCATGACCATGGTCTGGTAGTTGAGCAGCGCTTCCAGGCGGCCCTGCGCAATCTCCGCCTGGTAGGGCGTGTACGCGGTGTACCAGCCGGGATTTTCCAGGATGTTGCGCTGGATGACCGGCGGCGTGATGCAGTCACTGTAGCCGGCGCCAATGAAGCTCTTGTAGGCCTGGTTCTTCTGGGCAATGTCCCACAGCAGGTCCAACATCTCGCGCTCGCCCCTGGCGGCCGGCAGGTTGAGCGCCTTCTTGAAGCGGATGGCAGGCGGAACCGTGGCGTCAATGAGGTGGTCCAGGCTGTCGGCCTTCACCGTCTTGAGCATCTCGGAGATGTCCGCGTTGGTTGGACCCAGGTGACGGTTGGAGAACAAGTCAGGATGTTTGAGCTGCAGCGCCATGGGACACCTCAACGGAAACGCAACGCCGGAAAACCCGCGCGGGGCGCCCTGCCTACTTCAGGGGCCCCGCCGAGGGAAGAGCACGCTGCAACCACAGGACCGCAGCGGGCCAGGACGGGAAAAACCCGTTTGTCCATGCGCCTGTTGGGGACGCGCTGGTCAGCCGGCCTGGGACGCGCTCAAAAACCACGCGTGTTTTTCCCAGGAGCTCACCATGCCCGTCAGCAGGTCCACGGTGTCGGTGTCCTTGAGTTCTTCGGCAACGCCACGGGACTGGCGCAAACCGGCCACCCAGGTGTCCACGCGGCTGGCAATGGCGCGCAGGTGGTCCACGTCACGAACCACGTCCCGGGGATATTCCGCCAGGCGGGATTGTGCGGCCACCGTGCGGGCCGTGGCGTCGGCGGGGACGCCCAGGGTCACCGCGCGTTCGGCCAGCGTGTCGGTCTGGAGCAACAGCTCGGTGGCCAGCGTCTCAAACAACGGGTGCAGCGTGAGGAACTGCGGCCCACGCACGTTCCAGTGCGCCATCTTGACCTGGCTGTGCAGGTCCAGCCCGTCCTGCAGGCGCGCGTTGAGGGTCTGGCCCAGGGTGATGCGGCTGGCTTCCGGGAGGGTGCTGGTGGTCTTGAACATGGCGTGCTCCTTGGCGTGGGGTTTGTTGTGATGGGTCAGACCGTACGCGCCATTGGCAGACCGGTCCAACACAACAATGGGTGACCTATGATAGCCAGGAACTATCAGGCCGGGGAGCCGACCCCACCTGCGGGTGGCGCCGTCAGGCCTCCAGCACCGCCAGCAAACGCGCCAGCAGGCCCTTGAGCGCCGCGGTGTCCCGCTTTCCCAGGTGCGGCGTCACCATCACCGCCTCCATGTGGTGCAACATCCGGGTGCCGTGCAGCAGCGCGTCCACGCCAAACGGGGTCAGCACCACCCGCCGCGCGCGCGCGTCCCGCGGGTCCTTGGTGACGCGCACCAGTCCAAGCGCCGCCAGTTCGGCAACCAAGGGGGCCACCGCCTGTTTGGTGACACCCAGCTTCTGGGCCAGCGCGGTGATGCGTATGCCCCCCGGTTCCTGCAGGTGCGGCAACAACCGGGTGTGCGCCTCCCGCAGGATGGGTGCGCCCGCCTCGGTGTTCACCGCTGCCAGCCCCAGTTCGGACCAGCGCTGGCCACAGCGCAAAAGCAGGTACCCCAGGCTGTTGGCCTGCTGGGCGCGGAGCTGGGCCAGGGTGGTGCGGGGCATTGGTCAACCTTCCTTGACAATATTTGGTCAGCCATGCTTGACTATCTGGAGATGTTCCACGGCGCAACACCGCCGTGGGGGAGGCACCCGGTGCGCCGCATCCATTTGTTTGAGCTTGAAGATTTCTCCTGGGTGCCCAAGGCCATCCGGGACGGCGGGACGGATCTGCTGGACCTGGGGTTTGACCGGCTGGGTTTCTACAAGGGCGTGGCCCCAAAACTGCTGGCGTTGCTGCAGGCCACCGGTGCCCGGCGCGTGGTGGACCTGTGTTCCGGTGGCGGCGGCGGGACGCTGCAAATGCGGCGGTTGGTGCGTGAGACCGGCAACACCGCCGAGTTTGTGCTGTCTGACCTTCACCCCAATGAAGCGGGGATGGAGCGGGTCAAGGCGTTGGGTGATGCGCACACGCGCTACCGTCCTGAACCGGTGGACGCCATGACCGGCGGAGGAGCGTTGGAGGGCGTGCGCACCATGTCCGGCGCGCTCCATCATTTTCCACCAGACGCGGTGCGGGCGCTGCTGGCTGGCGTGGTGGCGCAACGCGCACCGCTGGCCTTCTTTGACGTGGCGGCGTCACCCGGCATCCGCAGGGCGCCCCTGGTGCTGGCGCCGTTGGCCATGGCCGTGAACATGGTGATGCTGTTTGTGGGATCCCTCTTGTTGGTGCCACTGGTCCGGCCGTTCCGCTGGTCCCGCCTGCTGCTCACCTATGTGCTGCCGGTGATTCCCCTGCTGGTGGCGTGGGATGGAACCGTCTCGGCGTTGCGCGCGTACACGCCGCAGGAGCTTTTGGCGCTGGCGGCATCCGTCCCGGGCGCCGAGCGCTACACCTGGGACGCCGGCGGCGCGGGGTCCGCGTTGTACCTGACCGGTGTGCCGCGGTGACGTCGACAGTGCGCCACGGCGGGTGATAGCCAGAGCCTCTCATGCGCTCTGGACCCTTCCCGTTTTCCCTGCGCCAGGCGCAATACGCCCTGGCCGTGCTGCAACACCGCAACTTCCACAAAGCGGCCGCCGCCTGCCACGTGGCGCAACCTTCGCTGTCTGCGCAGTTGCACGCCATGGAGGAGGCCCTGGGCGTGACCCTGTTTGACCGCTCCCGCCGCCAGGTGACGCCCACGCGCGCGGGAGAAGAGGTGTTGCTGCAGCTCTCGCGCCTGTTGGGCAGCGCCGAAGAGGTGATGGCCGCATCCGCCCGCCGCGCGGATCCCTTGGCCGGCGCGCTCACCCTGGGCGTCATTCCCACCATTGCGCCCTACCTCCTGCCTGAGGTCACCCCACGCCTGAAAAAGGCGTTTCCCAAGCTCACCCTGCAGTGGTTGGAAGAAAAAACCGGCACGCTGGTCTCCATGCTGGAATCCGGCGAGGTGGACGGCGCGCTGCTGGCGCTGGAAGCGGCGCTTGGAGATGTGGACCACCACGTGGTGGGGAAGGATCCCTTTGTCCTGGCCGGTGCGGCTGGCCACCCGTTGTTCCAAAGCCGCAGCGCCCTGCGCGCGGACGCGTTGGAACAGGAAGAGGTCCTGCTGCTGGCAGACGGGCACTGCTTTGGTTCGCAGGCGTGGAGTTTTTGCCAACGCGTGGGGGCGCTGGCGTCCGGGTTCCACGCCACGTCCCTGGCCACGCTGGCGCAAATGGCGGCGTCCGGCGGCGGGGTGACGCTGCTCCCGCGGCTGGCGGTCCCCGCCGAAAACCGGCGCGGTTCCCTGCAGCTGCGTTCACTTGCCGCACCGGTTCCGTCCCGGACGCTGGTGGTCATCTGGCGGCGTGGCTCTCCGTTGGAGACGTCTGTGAAGCCGGTGGGAGAGGCACTGGAGGAGGCGTACGCTGCGTTGGTCCCGCGCCTGGAAGCCGCAGCCCTCAAGCACTGAACGGGTTGGGACCGTCCAGTGTAGGCGGCAGCGGCACCTCCACCCACCTCAGGGTTTCTCGTATTGCCACCGGGCTTGCGTGCGCGCAGGATCTTCGCCGCGCAGGGGGTCACAAACGTCCCACACCCCAAGAGGTCCCATGGCTTGCCCACACGTTCCAACCTGCCCCCTGTACAGCCAGTTCAGGAATGTTGGCTTTTTGCGTGTTTGGCAGGTGAACTATTGTGACGATCAGTTCCAGACGTGCAAACGGTTTGAAATGAGTTCGGCGGGGCAGACGGTTCCGGACACCATGCTGCCCAATGGCCAGGACCTCTTGAACCGGCGCAACGCCGCCAAGGATACGCCCTGACATGACCCCCTACCTGCCATGGTGGCTGGGCGCGCTGGCACTGGGCCTGGTGGCGGCGGGTTTCCGGTTGACCCGCGGGCGTCCCCTGGGCGTCTCCGGCAGCCTGCACAAAACGGTGGCGGTGCGTCAGACCCGCGCGCTGGACGCGGCACGTGAGGCCATGGCGCATGATGAAGAAGTCCAGCGCGCGTTGATGGAGGCCACGCTGGCGGCATTCACGCCGGAACAACGTGCGGCAGCGGCGCTGGCCCCCGCGGCCCCGCCGCAACAACACCGCGCGCCGCCGCTGGCGTGGGTGGAACACGTGGCGGTGGTGGTGGGCCTGGTGGTGGGTGGCGCCGCGGCGCGGTTGGTGATGGGACCGGGGGTGGCGTCGGCGCCGGGGTGGATGGACAACACCGCGCAGGGCGCTCTGGCAGCCACGGGCGTGGGGTTGCTGGTGGGGCTGGGCGCGCGGTTGATGGGTGGGTGCACCAGCGGGCACGGGCTTGGCGGGTGTTCGTCCCTCAAGACGGACAGCATGCTGGCCACGGCGTTGTTTTTGGGAAGCGCCATGGCGTTCTCATGGTTGCTGGGGGGCTGAACATGAACGGGACGCTGGTCACGCGGGTTGCGTTGGCCACGGGGTGGGGCGTGGCGCTGGGCGCGGTGCTCACCGCCGTGGGTTTTGCCAGCGCGCAGGAGACCCAACGCATGTTGCGCGCGGAGAACGCGCGTCTGTTCCTGACGTTTGTGGGCGCGGTGGTGGTGATGTTGGTGGTGCGCGCGGTGACCGAGCGCCGCCTGGCGTTGGAAAAGCGCGCGGTGCACCGCACGGTGGTTCCAGGGGCGGTGTTGTTTGGCGCGGGCTGGGCGGTGGCCGGCGCATGCCCCGGGGCGGCGCTGAGCATGCTGGGCAATGGTCTGCTTGCCGCCGTGTGGCTGGTGGCGGGATGCGCGCTGGGGTTGGTGCTGGGTGGCCGTCTGCCCGGCGCGTGGTTCAAGCCGCCGCCGGCATGC
>Ga0154020_10000909_pt1 | contig 36491 bp, 30 predicted proteins | sample Klosneuvirus_201_FD_109709 | JGI IMG/M metagenome (GOLD analysis project Ga0154020, IMG submission 109709) | Active sludge microbial communities from wastewater, Klosterneuburg, Austria - Klosneuvirus_20160825_MG | ecosystem: Engineered > WWTP > Aerobic digester > Activated sludge | place...
AAGGAACGCGAATATGTCACGTCGGCAATTTTCGCGATTTGGCGAGCGGCAGTTGGAGAAAAGGGGAGTTGGATGCTCCCCCCTGTCGATCCCAACAGACTCGGCAGTCCGCGAGCAGCCCTCGCGATCGCCGAACGTCAGACTCTTGAAAACGCCCGGGCGGGAAAAACCGACGAGGCGATTGCGAGCTTTGAAACACTGGCACGGGAAGCTGCTTTAGTCGAATTAGGCCCCAAAATGGACATCCGTGCCCTGCAGCTTGGTGAACTTCGATACCTTCAGACAGGTAATCCGGGTGTCTTTGAAACTCTTCTCACCAGGATCATGGCACGCCATAAGTCAGACAGTCAGGACGTAAAAAATCTGCAGCAGATTGGCAGAAAAATGTATTTTGGTCTGGTCAACGCGGAATTCGCCAAAGCCCGGCAAAAGGATTCCCAGATGACTTTGCGCGTATCCTCGATCGAGCTCGGGCAGCGCTATCTTGTCTATTATAAAGATGGTGCTGAGTTTGAGCGTCTGATGATCACGGTTGCGGAAATGCAGGCTTATGCCGGTAAAGACCGCGACGCGGTTGACACTTACCTGCAGGCAAGAAAACGTTTCGCAACTTCGCCAAAAGTTTTCGCATATCTGACATCTGCCGCTGCGCTTCAATACAATATAGCAATGTGGCCTTCTAAAGCACCTTGGCTGCAGCTTCCGGCAAAAACAAACGAACCGGATCGTGAGAGACTGTTGACGATAATCCTCGATGCGGATGGCGTCGCAATTAAAGCCGGTGCGCCTCGCGATGAAGCGGGCTGGGCGCGAACGGCCCAGGTTGGCCTGTTGCAGATTTCACTGGGTAAGGCTGAGGAAACCTGGAAGCTTTGGGTTAAGGAACTGCGGCTGACCCCGATCGGAACTGATGCCCTGCAAGCTGCCGGTTGGACCATGGATGCTTTTTTAGAACTGTCGCGTTGGGATGACCTGGAGTCTTTGTCGCGGTTTGCTCTTTCAAATGAGCTTGAAGCTATTCACGGTGCGAAGCCTGTCGACTCTCGGGAAATGCTGCGTATTGCGTTGTTCCGCGGCGGCAAGCAAGCCCTCGAACAAAAAGACTTCACCAAAGCAGCGACTAAGCTGGATGAATACGTCCAGACCTTTACCGCTGCTGCCGATCGTGATGAAGCTTTTCAGATGCTGGCACGATCACGAACCGGAGAGCGTCTTTTCGTAAAAGCGGTGAGCGCTTGGGCCAGTCTTGCAAAAGAATATCCGAAGTCTAAGTTTATCAAGGAGGCCTTGCTAAGTGGAGGCGACCTTGCCGCTGACATCGCGATGGACAACGAGGCAACATGGTTCTATGCACGTTATGTCGCGGAGTTCCTCAACTCGCCCGAGACTCTGCGGGTCCGTGATGCGCTGCTTGGTCTCTACATCGGCCACGGACGGTTTCCAGAGGCTGAGAGTCTGCTGGCGCGTTTGAGCACCGACAAGAATTTACCCGAGCCCGTACGGCTAGCTGCTGCCGTGAAACTCATGTCGGTCGAGGAGCTTTATGGCGAGCGGTCTAAGGCTGCCGCGTATGCCAGGCAGTTGCTTGCGATGCCCGGCGTTGATCGGGGGGATCAGGCTCTTGCTTATAGTGTTTGGGCGAGGTCTCTAAGCAAGGACAAAGACGAAGCACAATTGGCTGCCATCGAGGCATCTCTCGTGAAGCTCGGTAATGATGGGGTAACAGTGCAGGAGGCATTGGGTGAAATTAGATTTCTCTGGGCCGAGACCAAGGCCAATTCTCTGATGCCTGATGTGACTCGTCCCGATGACCTGAATATGAAAGGAACTCTGGATCGGCGAAGAAACGCTTTCCGCACTATCACGTCATCATTCCAAAAGGTCTGCGAGGGTGGAGATCGCGGCTGGTGTGCACCGGCAATGCTGCGCCTTTCGGTCCTGGCGGCGCAAGCCAATGAAGAATCCGCCACCATCGAGGTGCCGCCTCGTGCGACAGATAAAGAAGAAAAGGCGTTAAAAGCCGGAATTGAGCAGTGGAAAAAAGATTTGACTGCGCTGGAACGAGACAGCCGCGCGAAGTCCAGAGCGTTGCTGGAAGCGGGGCTTTGTGTACCGGACTGGATTGCAGGAGTGAAAGAGGGTGTTTCAAAGGATTGGCAGCTGGAGCCGTTCGACAGCAGGATAGCTGACAGTTATGTGCAATGGATCGTTTCTTCCGGAAAGTAATGGGGGAGTTATTTATGAGTCGGGCCAGGAAGCAACCTGTTAAAGCGGCGGCGTCTTTAGGTGCCGTGAGCGTTGCCGTGCCGATGATAGTGGCTAGTTTCTTAGTGCTAATATTTTCCGGATGCAAAACCACATCCGACCGGGAGCAAAAGCCCTTGGCGAAAGCCTCGATGGCCAGAGACGTAGGTAAAGGCGGATGGGTCGTAAAAAAGTCATCCGTAAAATCAGCGACGGCGTATCAGACCGGAATGGGTGGGTGGATTACAGGCGAAGTGAAAGAGAAAAAAGGCGAGCCGGTCTCCGCCGTGCGACGAATGCACCTTTCGCTGGCGTCTGGTGATATCAACACCGCTCAGGCAATTGCCAAGGAGATCCTGACGAAAGAACCAAGCGATGTCTCAGCGTTAACAGTTATGGTGGCATCGCAGCTGGTTGAGCGCAATTTCGAGCTGGCCAATCACTATGCGGGTCTGCTCGAACGCCGCCATCCAGGGAGGTCAGAATCACTGAATGCGAGGGGCTTGCTGACCCTCGCAACTGCAGACAACCGGCTGGTGCAGTATTACCGGGCTGCGGAATTGTTTCAGCTCGCGCTTGCCAAATCTCCTGACGAAGTCGCGGCCGGGTTGAATCTCGGGCGCTTGATGCTGGGGCTCGGCAATTCAAAAGCAGCTGTTAAAGCGTTTTCTCAGGCCCGAAACCGCTGCGACGACTGCCGCGATGCCCTTTTGGGACATGCTGACGCGCTGGCAGTGGGGGGAGCAAAGACAGAGGCTAAAAAAATATATGACGACGTGACAGGTAAGGACCGGAAGGATTATGAGGCTCAATTTCGCTTGGCGGTGTTGCTGAAAAACGGCTTCAACGATTTTAAGAGTGCTGAGGAACGACTTCTCCGAATCATGAAAGACAATAAGGAAGGATCGCGCAACTGGACGCGCGCCAATTCCTACCTGCGTGCGATTCGCCTGGAGAAGGATCAGCGGCCGACCGGTAGCGCTAATCTGCCCCACGAACGGCTGTAGGCAGTCGTGTCAGACCGATACCTTTCAGCCTCCGGCGCCGATGGTTGGATCTACGCCGCCCATGGCGCTCAGATCTTCGGTGCAGGCAGGGATCTCGTGATAAAATCGACCCATACCTGCGAGGCGCCGATTCGCGCCCTTACAGCGACGAGTCGTGGAGTTTTGGTTCTTCTTGCCAATCGCACCCTTTTGCGTGGCGATCTGGGCTTGCAGAGATGGGAGCATCTGATGACGGGCATGTCCGTATGCATGACGGTGCATAAGGCCGGGGAAAAAGAACTTGTTCTCGGAGGGGCGCTTGAGGGGGGATTAAACGCCCTTCACCTTGGGATTGATTGGTCTCCGGTCTCTGTGGATTGCGGGACTACATCTCCTCTCATCCGCGCCATTGCCGCAAAAGGTTCGCTACTTTTTTGCTTAACTCATGACGGTACGTTATGGAAAATCAGCCTCCATATTTCCGGAGAGAAGACCCTTCAGGCACGTTTTGCTAAGGTCAGTTGCCTTGAAAGTCCAGCCATCGACTGCGATGGGCACATTGTTTGCGGCCCGGAAGGCGCATATGCAGCAATCACATCGGATCAGTGTGATGAACGCGGTTGGACCCGCGCCAGGATTCGTCTATTCGATAGCGCAGACTGCTGCCTTTCAGAGCATCAATACAGCATTGCTGCACCCACAGCATGTTTCTACCTGGAAGAGAAGCTGATTTGCGCGGTGCCGGAAGCGTGGGTCGAGGTGGCCACCGGAACGATCATCCATAGACCCACAGGATATCCGTTGGTAGCAGCCGTTCCGACATTGCCTGGCGCCGGCATCGATAGCGCGGGGCATCTGCGAATGTTTTAAAAGCAATTTTCAAGGGAGTGACGATCACCATGATTGAACTGACTTCGCTGGAAAAAATGTCGTTTGTCAGCCTTTCTTTGCGGGCACGCCCTTTGGTAATTTTCGCCGCTCTGTTCATGGCTCTTGCGACCCATGGATGCAAGCCCCGGACATCCCAAGTCCAAAATAGTTCCTTGCGGGATAGCGACGCTGGGACGGCTGACTGTGGTCGTATTCTGACAGAAGCGGAAGAAGTAGCGGCGATCCGGCTGGCCAGCACAGTTGCGGCAGAGTCATTTTCCGGCAAACTTTCTGCCGCTCAACGCAACGCTCAACTTGATGAACTGATCGCGAGGTATCAGGGCGATCGGCGCAATGCGGTCCGCTTTAATATTGCCCGAGGTCACGAATTAGCTGCGGCAGCCTGGGTCCTGCCGCGGGCGATCGCTTATCGGCAAAACCGTCAAATGCAGCCAAAAGATTTGGCAGCCCTGGATGCGATGGGCGTCACAGCTGCAGAGGCGGACGCCTACCTGACCGATGTCGGTGCCTATTTTGGACCTCATTACGACACATTGACGACCCTGGGCCTGCGGTTGACCAGCAACGGCTGGGAGGCAAATGTCGATTCTCTGGCGGTTGTAACAATCAATAAACAACCGAAAGTCATCGCCGCCATGATGTTGTTTTTTGGCAGCGACGTCACGGCAGCCATTTTGAATCCTGAACGCGATGAAGCGTTGTTTGTCGACCAAATTGCGATGCATCCTCCCCGTGAGGGCAGCGCGCTGCTCTCTGCTAAAATCGACTGGACCAAAGGGGTACGTGCCCGCCTTGCGAATATTTCCCGCGAGTCAGAGTCCTTTGTGCGCTCCTCTAAAGCGGCAACCACTTATTCGAATATGATGAAGGGTCGCATTCTTGAGTGGTTTGGCGTCGAGCGAGGTCACCAGGGTAAAACAGCTCCTGAGATCGAGATGGAAGGGGCCTACCGGGCCATGCTCGCCCATATTCGCGCTTTGCGCGAGGATTTTGGTGTCCAAAGCGACATGCGAGCCAAGCTCCTTACGATGATGCAGACGCTCAATCAGATCGAATTGCAGCATCTTAATGAAGGACTCAAAAAACTTGATAAAGCACAGGCTGCGGCAATTGCAGCGCCATTTGTTCCGATCATCATGTGGGCCGCACCTTATGTCGGAGCAGCAGCCTTGGGCGAGGCATGGGCGCCGGCAATTGCGGCAGCATCGGCTAAAGCGGCGCTTCTTCCCATGGCTTTTGCTGTAGGAACATCCGGGATAGCCGCCGCCATCCGCACGGCGAGTCTCGGTGGCAGTTTTGCATGTAATTTTTATGCGCAATTCACCGATCGCGGCGCCGACGCACTTGCCACTGCGCCGTTTATGGCAGCCATACCGGTCGTTACTGCAGGAACAGCAGGGACTCTATCCGCAGGTTATGGGCTGGTTAGCTCAGGATCATTATGTGCCCAGACCACCTACGGACTTTTGAATGTCGGGATGTCTACGGGTGCTGTAGGCATCATGCTAAAATCCGGCGTAACCGGAATTGCAGCGTGCCACGCCGAATTGCAGAAAGCTCAGGCCGCCGGTGAAGCCGGGGATATGCAGACGGTCCAGATTCGTGCCGAAAAAGCCTACCAGTCCTGCGTTCAAGGTGGCATAGACCTCGGCTTTGGTCTGGTAACTGCGGGCAAACTTACCGCCAAGACTTACGAAGCGATCAGAAGTCGAAGTTGGCAGCCTCTTGTTGGCAATCCATGTGGCAAAGGCGGCGCTGCACTGACCGGGCTCGCACTCGCCGGAGAGGGAGGGTGTGGCGGGACTCCCCTCAACGACGAAGAAAAAGTGGCCACACCTGAGCAACTTAAGCCGCTGGTACCTGACTCCCAGCGCCTGCACACGAACATTGACAACAACGCCCGATATGAAGTTATTAAAAATGTTCCGCTTGATCGCACCACATCGGCACCGGGCCATAATGATTTGCGTAAGCCCGAAGCCGTTGTCAGCATGGGAAAACAGTTGGCAGCAACGTCTGACCATGGTCGTGAGATGTTTCGCAATGCGGATAAGATCGTGTTGAATGTTTTCACGGACGGAAATGCTAACGTTAAATCCATTGAAGTTATTGATGGGAATCATCGATTTGCCGCCGGCATCTACGCGGAAAAATTAGCGCCGGGTCATGGCTGGAACACCATCAGTGACATTCCGCCTGAGTTTCTTGATATCCGCGTAAACGGTTTCAACACCAACGGCCAGCAGCTGCCGCGCTGGGTGCCTCTGCATGTGGTTGAAAACAGTAATTTGCCTCGTGACCGTTGGCGCTTTATTCCGCCGGAATGGGGTGCGAAAGGACCTACGGCAGAGATTCCCGGGGATTTCAGCAGCCAGAGCGACAGCCTTAAGCCGGAATACCGGGGTGTATCCATGTTGCAAGTCGTTCGCGTGTCTTTAGAGCGCATCGGCATGAAGTTGCCGTAGTATGGTGGCGCACCGATAAGCTTCTGAATACAGAAGACTAAGCGAAAACGCTAAAGTTTTTCCCACAAAATGCCGATAAAGGGCGCAGTCAGTGAACTTTTCTTGAACCAGAACCGGGAGTTTGCCTGTGTCGACTAAATTGAAATTCGGCGGAATCGTAGTGCTACTGGTTTCTTTTGTTGGTTGTCAGGATAAAGCTCCCAGCAAATCGCCGGTAAAAAAGCCTGCTGAGGGGGCGATCGGTTCACAAGGCGATACAAGCGACGATGCGCTTCCGGAAGGTGACTCATCGACTACTTCAGGTGATTTTAGTGTAGTCATTACTCCCGTGACGCAGACTGGACCCACATTTAATTTTGCGACCGGTCAGCAGGTTTTAGTGAAATTCTCCATCACTGGTCCCAGCTCAGCAAGTGATGTCGATGTCGGTCTGGCTAGCCCGGTGACTGGTGGCAGCCTGAGCATCAGCAACAAACTAGCTCCGGAATTTTCCTGGAACCCCGGCAGCATGACGCAAGTGGATTTTAAAATTATCGTGCGCAATCGCGCCAAGTGTCAGAAGCTTGCAGCGTCGCCGAGCCAGTGCGACTTCGTCAGTGGCAAGTCGATCGAAACCAACGGGCAGTACGACACATCGAGTAATCTCTACACGGTTAAAATTGGCACCTCATCGACAGGAACGGGAACCGGGACTGGCGGTAACTCCGCCATCATCCAACAAATTCTCGGCATGATGACCGGTGGTACCGGGACGACCGGTGGTACCGGTACCGGTGGAATGGGTGATCTAACCGGAATACTCTCGTCGATGTCGGGCGGTCAACTCAGTTCGCTATTGGGCATGTTGCAGGGAACGGGTTCAACCGGCGGCGGTGGTGATATGATGGCTATTCTCACGCAAGTGATGGGAGGAATGACCTTAACAGGCGAGCCAATCCCGGGCGCAGTCGTTATCGACCCGAGTCTGGCCGATGGAATCAGCCTGACGGGCGGGCGTTAAGTCGTCCGAATCGCTGCGTAGATCTAAAGAAGTTCCATTTCGGTAATCGATTGGGTGTTGAGCGCGTCAGAATACTGAAAGTCTGACGTCGGCACGACATCGTTTCGTTGCCCACCGGACTTGAAGGTCTGGCGGTAGACACCACAGTCGGTGTAGTCGAACACCTTGGGAAACGGATAATTCTTGCACTCCTGGTCTTCGGTTGCTTTCATTTTCAGACCGCAGCGATCCTTGAAAATGATGTTTTTACCGTCTGCCGCCAGGCTGCCGTGACGCACATGGTGTGGGCATTTCTTGCAAAGCATCGCTGAGTCCCTTTCCCTGGAATCTGCCTTCTGCCTGTGCGCAATCGTGCCCCTAAGCCGTAGTCAGCTACGCATGTCCATTGCATAGCACACCCTACGAGGCCGAATGCGCCCCCCAAAATCACCGAGTAAGATTGGAATAAGTTGATATTATCAATTTCTTTCGTCAATGCAATGAAAAAGTGTTGCGTTGGCACCGGAAGTTGTTTTGAAAACGGTTGTTATGTTTGGGGAAATACCATACGGTTTCTTGACCAATATACAAAGATCGGCAAAGGAGCGGCCCGTGGCGTGGCTCAATCGCGAAAAAGCACCGCTGACAAAAACCCAGCGGAAAGACACTCCGGACGGACTTTGGGACCGTTGTTCCAACTGTAACGAAATCAATCTCAATAAAGATTTTAAAGCCAATCAAAACGTCTGCCCGAAGTGCAAATACCACTTTCCCCTGCCGGCAATGGAGCGAATCCGGCACCTGCTCGATCCCAATTCCTTCGAGGAGTTTGATGCGGATCTTTGCAGTACTGACCCGCTGGAGTTTGTTGATTCGAAGCCCTACAGCCAGCGGCTGAAAGACATGGCCCAACGGGTAGGCCGTTATGATGCGTTTATCGCCGGGCGCGGGTTGCTGTTTGAGCGACCGGTGCAGCTGGGAGTATTTGATTTTGAATTTATGGGCGGCTCGATGGGGTCCGTCGTAGGTGAAAAGATCGCGCGACTGTTCATCAGAGCCAGCCAGTCGCGTGAACCCGCCGTGATCGTGACTTCTTCCGGTGGAGCGAGGATGCAGGAAGGAATTTTGAGCCTGATGCAAATGGCTAAAACCTGCGCTGCGCTTGCACAGCTGCGTGACCGGGGTGTGCCATTTATCTCTGTATTGTGTCATCCAACCACAGGTGGTGTTGCTGCCAGCTTTGCGATGCTTGGAGATATCAATATTGGCGAACCCAATGCCCTGATTGGCTTTGCTGGCCCCCGTGTGATTCAGCAGACGATACGCGAAAAGCTTCCTGAAGGATTTCAGCGCGCTGAATATCTTTTGGAGCACGGCATGTTGGATATGATATGCCACCGCGATATGCTGCGCGCGACACTCTCGCAGGTGCTCTCGATTCTTCTGCCTCCAAAAAAATGAAGGTGCAGGTTCCCGCTGCCTTTCGGCTACTCTACGCCAAACGGCAGCAGGTCATAAAGCCCGGCCTGGAGCGCATTTTAGAAGGATGCGCCTGTTTAGGAGACCTCCAGAATTCGGTACCGGGTGTGGTGATTGGTGGAACCAATGGCAAAGGTTCTACGGCTGGAATGTTGTGGAGACTTTACGCCGCGCATGGTGAAAAAGTCGGACTGTTCTCCTCTCCCCATTTAGAATCATTTGCAGAACGTATTCAAATCACAGACGCTAAAGTAGATGAGCCTCTTATCGAACAAGAGCTGTTCCATCTGCAGCAACTCCTGCCGCCGTCCCTCTATGAGGAAATGTCTTTTTTTGAGTTGACGACGTTGCTGGCGTTAAAGATTTTTCGCGACGCCGGCTGTGTCCTTAACATATTGGAGGTCGGGCTTGGCGGACGTCTCGACTGCACGAATATCGGATCCCCTCTGGCGACTGCAATCATAAGTGTCGGTATGGATCATACGGCCCTTCTGGGGGATACGCCCGCCCTCATCGCCAGGGAAAAATGTGGGATTCTTCGCCCCGGCGCGCCTTTGCTGTGGGGTGGGCGAACGTCAGGTACTGCCGAAGCTGATCAGGTGGTTCGATCTGAAGCCGCCCGGGTGGGAGCGCCCCTTCTTGAGGCGGGAGTCGATTTCTCCTGGGAAGATATCGCTCAATCTGCACCGGACCTGGTGCGGAGCGCACCGGAGTATCTGAGGCACAATTTTGCTTTGGCCGTGGCGATCATGAGGGAGACCCAGATTCGCAGAGGCTATTCCCCCGTCGAGGCGGACGCGCAGGTCGAGCGAGCACTTGCGCGTTACGACCAGCCATCGTTGCCATGGCCACCAACGCTCGTCGGTCGTTTCTCAGAAATGTTGGTGGACCTTAAGGCACCGGGCGCGCGCCCACAACCTCTGCTGTTCGACGTTTGTCATAACGTTGACGGAGCAGTCGTCTTCGTGAGAGCCCTTCGTGAACGGTTCGGCCAGGACGTCCGCCTGCCAGGTTTGGTCTCGATGATGAAAGACAAAGATACTGCGGGAATCATTGCTGTTTTGAAGGGAGTTCTTTCTCCGCTTGTGTTATTCAGAAATGAGAACGAACGCAGTGTTCCATGTGATGATGATTTTGACGCGGTCTGGCGCCAGGCGCGGGAGCGCTTTCCGGTTCGGGCAGATGCCCCATGGGTCGTATGTGGCTCGGTGATGGCTGTCGGAGAGGTGCTTGCTTATTTCAGAGAACATGGCTTTTTACAAAACTCGACAAGTTTTCGTCAGGGCTAAATCGTTTTGGGTCGCTCTGATCACACTCGTCCTGGTCGTCACTTCCATTGTGTCGGGCGAACTCCATGCGCAGGGACCGGAAGTCGTCTTTGATGCTCGCGGAACCTCTTTCACACGCGATGGCAAGAAACAAATTTTCGAGGGCGACGTTATCGCAATCGGTGCTGGTGCATTAATCACAGCTGATAAGATTGAGGTCGATCGTGAAAAAGACGTGATTGAAGCCGATGGTCATATCATCATCGTCTCACGCAATCAGATTTTTCAGGGATCTTCCCTGGTGTTTCAGCTTCGTACGGGTGATTTCCGGCTGACCGGAGCTATGATGGTCGCAAACGATGCCGGGGAAGCGGCGCGCGTGACGGAACGGGTGATGGGCTTTTCTCCTTCTGAGTTGCAGTTTGAAGCCTCACGTGCCGCGCGATTAAGGGAGATCGCCGATGGAAAAAATCGGCTCCAGGAAGAGTCGCGGCAGCTGGCCCGGGAGGGTAAGGAAATTGACGCCAGGTTGATCGACCGCTATGCGGTGCTTCTCGAGAAGGAAGAGTTGACTCTGCTTCAGGAAAACCCCTCATTGGCGCGTCTTCCAGCGGACAAGCGTCAGACCTACAAGCGGCGACGAGAGTATTGGGAAAAAAACAAGACAGCGCCGCTGGCCCCCAACACGGAGCTGGCGCGCGCGTATTTTCGTATGGATGGCGAACTGATCACCAGAACCAATGGCAATGACTACGTCGCAGAAGATTCCTTGTTTACTCCCTGTAAATGTGACGAGGACGAAGACCCGGCCTGGGCTTTTCGAGCAGAAAAAACGGTCGCGCAGATCGGTGGCTATGCTGACCTTCATCATCCGGTTCTCGAAATCAAGGGCGTTCCAATTCTCTATCTGCCATTTTTGAAAGTGCCTCTTAAAAGCCGGCGGCAGTCAGGGTTTCTGATGCCGACCTTCAGCTATAATACGCGTTCTGGAAACATCTATTCCCAACCAGTTTTTTTTGACTTTGGAGAAGACGCTGACGCGACGCTCACCACCGATATCTTTGAAAAACGCGGCACTCGCGTTGGCACCGAGTTTCGCTTCCAGCAGCGAAAACACAGCGGCTGGGTTTTAAATCTGGAGGCTATCCGGGATACGCTTTGGTTGAATGAACGAGCCAACCGCCAGGGTTACCAGGACCTTTATGGGGCCGGACTGGCAGAGGCCCGTGCTACCGTCGATGCTTCTGCCGCATCGGGAACTCCCGTGCCGGCGGACACCGACCTGTCGGCGTTTAGCGGCAGGGACCGGACGCTGCGGCGGCTTAGTCAACCCGGGTATTGGGGAAAGGTGGAGCGCAACGATTGCATCGACCCTGATCCGGTGAAGCGCGAAGCCTGTGACCGGGAGATCGATGCGTTTCTCAACGTTCCCGGAAATACCTGGCGTGGAGCCACGCAGTGGCGCGGAGTCACGCGGTTCGCACCACGCCTGTCACTGGTGAGCCATGGTGACGTTCTTTCTGATCATCGTTACAACGAAGAGTTATATCTTCCTGACGATTTTCAGGAGGCTCTGTTTGGCGGGCGCCAGCTTCCCGCCTTCAATCGCGTCAAAGCCAAGCTTCATCTTGATGGTGAGGAATTTTATCTCGGAATTGGCTCGGCCTTTGGCGACAACGTGCTGACCGACGATCGCTTTGAAGGTGAGCAACTTCCCCTTACCGTTACCGCCCAAAGCCGTCTTTTCCGGCTGACCCCCAGGAACAGCCAGGGTGTGCCGGTCTACGCCCAGGTCCTGGCGGAATCCTATCGGATTCTGGAGCAGAAGGATGAAAACAATCAGGACCCCAGCAGCAATCTTGGTTTGCTGGGTGATGGGTCCTGGCAGCGGGCAAGGATCAATTTTACCGCGCCCTTGGTCACACATGGATTTGGTAAAGTCGACCATTTCACTGAAGGTGAAGTGCGGGGAATCGCTGCATCAAATATAAAAAATTCGACCAATACGATTCAATCATGGCGGACGGGATTTAGATTCGAGCTGCCCATCGACGGTAAGGCGGAGATGCCTGCTGCTTTTCAAGATGAAGAAACGGAAGGCTCCCGACCCGGGTATAAAAAATACCTCCAGCATCTGATGAACTGGTCTATGACATTGTCGGCGCGACCAGTGGTGGTTCGGCGCGGTGACTATGGGACAGAAGATGATTTGGTTGCCGGAGGAACGACGTATTTTTTAAGTGATTCCCCTCGTCCCATGGCAAACGACTCCGAAGAGGATGTGCATCCATACAACCGGATGGTTCCCCACCAGATTGTCAGCTTCGATACCTCCCATAGGTGGAAGATTTTCGAGAGGGGATGGCAGCGACAGGCGCCGGACTCCCCCGCGCCGGCGGCGGCACCGGCTTCGGGCAAATCGGCGGAACCCGCCGCTGAAGTGGCAAATGAAAGTTCTCTGGAACGCGCCCGACGGGAACTCCTTTACTCCATTGATCGACCGGTTGCTGATGTTCAGCAGATCGTTGACGAAAAAGGCGGAAAATTTCACATCAATCGCTATCGTCTTGTAGATACTAACTATGTGGAGCCTCTGACATTTGGTGCGGGAATTTCTTATGACTTTGTGAAGGCTGAGAAGAGAGCAAAAGAGGAGAAGAAATCCAAGGAGACCAGACCGTGGAGTGATCTTTCTGCAAGGATTTCAGCAACAACCTCGGGTTGGTCTCTCTCCAATGAGACCAGCTATTCTGTTTACGACAAGCTTGCGTCAAAATCTCAGTTCACCCTGGGAATGCCCGCTTTTTTCCAAACAAATGTCAGTCTGGGCTATACACTTGAGAAAAGTCTTAATGAACGAGATGACGGCAAACGGGAGGAGCTGGTGACTCGTACGCAGTCCGCCAATGCCGCCAGCACCCTGATCCCCTACATAACAACTTTTGTTAATCTCAAGCAACGTCATCGCGACAACGCCGATCCGGCGGTTCATTACGAGACTGCTGTCGGTGCAGCTTATGGTTCGTCCTCAGGGTGCTGGGGTATGCAATTTGCGCGAACAAAGGAGTTGGAAAAGAACGAAGCGGACGCGACCTATCTGCTCTCATTGCAGATTATTTTCATGGGACAACAACGCAATCTGCCCAACATGTCGCGTCCGGTTATGCGGGAATACGAAGGAACGGGTGAGCGCGGGTAAAAGGACGTAGCCTAACGCGGACAGTCTTCGCGGGAGGCTTCTGCCGCAAGGAGGTCTTCCGGGATCCAGCGCAGCCGGTCAGATGTTCCAGCGCCCAGTGGCTGCGAAAGGCCGATAAGTCTCTCAAAATAGGGGGGCCAAAGATGCAGAGGAAGATCCCAAACATATAAGTAGGTGACTCGGTACTCCCTTGCCCAGGTCAGGACACATCTGTGAAGGTCAAAGCCCCTGGTCAACCACAGGAAGTCGTATCCCGTAAAACGGATTAACCCGCCGTCGAGAAAATAGCCGGAATTGTTGTCAGTGAGCACGACGGCGTCATGCTGACTGTTGCCTGTGGAACCTGCTGCGTCTAGCCGCCGGCGATGCTCATTGATCTCGATGTAATCATTTCTTTCTATCATCGGGCGTGGGAAAGTCCGGTAGAACTCATTCAAATGTAGCGGTGCGGCGCGGATCAGTTCCGCGATTTTTACTTCGAGGCGACCATTCAGCAGGATTGGCAACAGCAGTACTACGGGCAGCAGAGCAGATCTGCGGTGGGAACGATTCCACAACATCATCAGCAGGCTCAGAAGCAAACCACTCGCGGCGTAGGTGAATCGCGGATAGATGTCATGGCGAAAGAACATTGGCCAGACCATAATGTACAAAGCGAGACCACTCAAAATAAACATGATTTCCCGGGTTTTTTTTAATTTCCTTCCCGGCAGGAATGCCATTACCGCGATCGGGATCATCATATAGAGCAAGTCAGTGAAATAGCTTACTGGTATTTTGATAAGCGTCTCGAAGTAATCTGACAAACTTTTTGCGGGCTGGTTGATGCCGATCCAGTAGTTGTGCATCTCCGGACTCCATCGCGTGGAGTTTAGCAACCTCACATGGGGCAATTGAATCGGATGGAGCGGATTGCCGAAGTGTTGCAGATTTTTTAAAAGGAACGGCGCCGCCAGGAGGATCCCGACAGCCGCACCGGAAAAAAGGCTTGTTGCCACGATCCTGGCTGCTGATACATCGCTTTGGGTGCGGTGATGGTGCCAGATGAAAGCCATCGCAGGAATGGCAAATGCAAGGAGAAAGTGGATCCAGGTAAACTTAAGCGCGAGGGGGGCGCAACTGATCAAGCCGAGGTAGAACCAGGCTTTCCGGGTCTCCGATTTTGCTGCCCAAAACAGAGCAGCGGTAGCCGCAAAGGCAAAAAGTGCCAGCAGACCGTCGGGTTTGGCATTGGTGAGCATGTCATAAGTGGGAAGCACCATGGCGAAAAATGCAGCGGTCATTGGTGCTGGAGGGGTTTCGTCATCGATGTGCCGTCGCCAGAAGTCTGCTACACCGAACGTGCCGATCAGTAGTGTGGAAAAAGTGAAGCTGTCCGCAAAGCACTGGACATACGTATCGTGGTTCCATAGGAGACGGGGCAGCGCAAATAAAAACTCATAAATGCCGGTAAAAAAGATGTGGTCGTTTAAAATTGGTGGACTGAGAGGACCGTGATTGAAAACAATTTTCCCAACTGACAAATGGTAGGTCCATTGATCGGAGCGAAAGACTGGTAGTGCCGCGTAAACAAGAGCGACTGCCGAGGGAACTCCAAAGGCCCACACCCATTTTGTCTGAGCCCGCGTCCTCTTCCGCCATGTTCTCCAGCCGCAAAGGAGCGCTGGTGCGGCGAGGCCGGTGATCAAGACGACAGTGGGAATCAAGCTTCCCGACCAGGCACTGGTCGCAGCGGTGGCGCAGACAGTCAGAAGCAGGCTCAGGTAGAGCCAGATCCAGGTGCGGTCTTCGCAGGGCTTTCTCCACCCGGAAAAAAAGACAGCACCGCCAACCAGAATTCCCTGAAATGCGAGGGTGCTGGCCAACCCAGCCAGCGTGTGGAAAATGACCAGATCGGTGAGGGGATGCGTCATCGTAGAAGCTTCAACGAATCAGCAGATCTTGAACAACTGCTTCGGCGGTTTGGCGCGCCATCAGAGCAATGTCCGCCTGCATGGATTCTTCCGTGCGAAGGAAGGCAGTCGCTTCGGGCAATCCGCTCGGTCGCACGACCCGGAAAGATTCGCCGAGATTATAGACGCGGTCGAGTAAGAGTTCTCTTGATTCAAGATGCCAAATTTCAACCTGCATGACGATCGCCAGAGTCATTTTTTGACGGGCTTCCCCCGCGTAAGGGAGTCGGCGGAAGCGGTTGAAAGATGGGGGATCATCGCGATCAAATACTTTGGGGTCATCTTCAGTGGGTTTGGTCGTGTAAATATCGCCGGAAGGGCCTACGGCCGCTTTGGTGATATGCACCCTGAGCAGTGCGTCTGCGTAATTTCTTGGTGCAACCTTCAAATGGCCGTCGCGGGCAAAGGCTTGCTGCAACTCACCCCAAATAATGTCATGAGGGAGCACCTCGCGGGAGGTGTCATAGATGGCCTCGATCGCGATGGACTTGATGTTCCTGGGCTGTTCCACATGGAGGTTGGTAAAGCGATAGGCGCAACCGCCGGAAATCAGGCACATGCTGAGAATTACGCTTATCTTGACGTTCATATTTAGCACTCGATTCAGTACACTGATCACAGACCAATTAAATGACCAAAATGAAAAACTGTGGAGTGCTCCGATGTATAACATGGACCTGGATAAGTTGCCACGCAGGGCGGTTGTGCCCTCACAGCTCAGCGCTGAAGCGGAGTTCAGGACCTGGTTGCGTGAGAATTGTTTTGACCGGATGCAGGACAAAGACGGGCTCGAATGGCAGGTCAGTGTGGCTACGGATTTGGAGACCGCAGGTCAATGGTCCATGCGGATTGCGCTGAGCTCCACCGTGGATGCCCCGACCTTTCTTCGCACGCGTACGCTGGTGGCTGATGAAGATGAGCGTTTACTGTCAATACTGGGTGAGCACACCATTCCACTTTGCATGCGCCCACGGGTCTTCCGACTCGCCGACGAGTCCGAGGCGCAGGGGGTCCTGGCGGAGGAATTACCACGGCTTCGGGACGAACTTCGCGGTACGTCATTAATTCAGCTTAAACGGGCACTTATAGGAAGATGGGTAGATTCCCACCATACATTTTCGGAAAGATATTGACGCCTGTGGGGTGAATTTAATAGGTCTCGAGATTAATTTGATTTTTTGGCATCTCATTTTATGGCGTTTGCTTTATCGGCACCTCATTGGCGGATTAAATGGAAACTTCGACAAAAGTAATGGAGCTCGTTCCAGAGCAACTTGATCGCGCGGTTGTGATCAACGTGATCAACCCCTGTACCTGCAGCACCACCGAGTGCCCCTCGTGCAGTGATTATGCCGTGGGCCTGCATAACTGGTTGATTGCTACCGGCTTGAAATATGTCATTTTTGATCTTCAGGACGAAAAGGCTGTTTGTCCGGTTTTTCTGGAAGAGGTTCTTCAGCTTTGGAAGCGGATGCGTTTTCCCTTCCTGTTCAGCGGCGTAATGCCCAAACCTAAGGCTACGCTGCAGTCGTACAGCTACGATAAGCGCTTTCCCCTGTATACGACGCCTAATGAAGCGGTCGAAGACCTGCGCAGCCGCTTTCCGGCAAGCATGAATGGGCAAACGTCCGGGATCACCTTTGGTCAACCAATGCCAATGACCAGAACACGCATGGGTATGCGTGGTGTGGATGGCGAAGTGGTGGATGAAGAAAATTCGCAGGATGTTGAAGACTAACAGTCTCTACTGCTGTTGGTCTCCGGCTGCTCCCGGCTGAGAAATTTTTGATAAATCCCGTGTTATAACGGCCAGGTTATCCCGAACCGTTGCCAGCTGGTCGGCGGCCGGGTATTTGTTCAAAGCCTCTAATAGAAATCCTTTGGCACGCTCAAGGTAAGACGCGCGGGTTTGGGGGTCGTTTACCGGCGCAGCACTCGTGTAGGCCTGGGCTGCTTTGGTCCTGAGCGTGTGAACGGCCTTATTTGAAATCGTCTTTAGTTTTTCCTGAGCCAGCGGATATTGCGGGCTGTCCTTTGACACGCGCATGACCTGCGCGATCGCGCCGTCATACTCACCACGGTCAGCCATGGCTTGCGCATCATTCAGGACTCCCTCTGCTTCGATCACATCTCCCGCTGGCATCGGAATACCGTTAGCGGTCAGGGGTACGGCGGCCGCGTTGCCCGGTCCCGGCTGCTGAGGTGACGGGGGCGTTCCCGAGTTTGGTGCGGCAATCGCCGGTGTCGGTGGAATCTCGTTGCCCTTTGGCAAAAGCCCGTGATCTTCGCCAAATTTCATCCAGGCGCGAACCCTTTGAGCCATTGCCCCTTTGAGTCTTTCAGAAAAGGCAATGTTGCCTGTGGATGCTGAGCCGCCCTCGGGGGAACCGCCCGCGGTCGCGCTCATGGCGGCTAAGGTCAGCTGAAACACGCCCTCTGTTTGCAGGTAAGGATTGGTTTCCACGGCTCCGGCGAAATCGATGCCCCGGGCCGTCGCTTCGCTCTCGAGTTCCGAGGGTGCTGTCGTGGCGGGATCACTGGCTTTATTGGCAGTAAGGCCGTTACCTAAATCGCTTTCTTCAAACTTGGCCGGCCGGGCGGTGGCCGGGTTGTAAACCGTGCGCAGGACACCTACAGCCACAGCCGCTTCCTGGACGCTTCCGGGCGAAGGTTTGGAGGGGATGCGCGTCAGCATCTGACGGTCAGATTCAGTGAAAGGACCGGTGGGCGTTCCAGCCCGGATGACAAATTGCGCCAGATCATCCGCGACTGGAGCTACCTGAACATTTGCGGCAGCTGTGCCACTCGCTCCAGATTCCCCCGCATTTCCAACGGCAACCGGAGTCCCCGCTGTAGGTTTGGGCTTTCGCAGTCCTGCTGTTGTTTTAGAACGGCGTGGCGCCTCTTCTTGCCCGGGAGTGGCACATGCCGCGATACCGAGAGTTAATGCCAAAGACAGGGCCAGGTTATGCAAAATCTTGGGAGTCATGCCAGGGATCCTCACGCTGAGTCGCGCACGGCGTCTTGTTGAGTCGGAAATAGCCTACTGGGCAGGGGAATCGTATCTCCCGCAGCGGGCCTTTGCAATCATTTACCGGTCAGCGCCCGCCGGTACTTAAGGGCCTGTTTCAGCATTAAAAATCGGGGCAGGAATCCGGGTAACCACCGCTGCAGGAGCACCAGCAACAGCGCGTGGCCGGTGATGACGATTTCAAGTCGCCGCCATGCCGCAGCCCGAAGAATTTTACGGGCGACGGTCCGCGCATCGGCCTGGAGCCCTGCCGGAACTGAATCGATATATTCCTCACGGTAAGTGCCCAGTCGGTCCACTTTTCTGGTCGATGTGCGAACATATCCCGGAGTCACCAGAGTCACACTGACGCCGGTTCCGGCGAGTTCGATTGCCAGGCTCTCCGCGAGTCCGCGTAGTGCAAATTTGCTCATAGCGTAGGCGGATCGACCGGGAAGACCGATGTGACCGCTGACGCTTCCCGTAATCACGATGCGCCCGCGGGACTTTTTTAAATACTGCAGGGCTGGACGGATCGTATTCAATACGCCGAACAAATTCACCCGCATCTGCCGCTCGTAATCGTCTGCATCGAGTTTTTCAAAGTCGCCGTAGACGCAATAGCCGGCATTGGCAATAAGCAGGTCAATGCTGCCGAATTGGTCGAACGTCCGGGTCACGGCCGCGGCGATCTCAGTGGCTTGGCCGACATCGCAGGTAAGGTCGAGAATCCGCGCGCCATCTGCGCGAAGTTTGGATGCGACGATACCAAGACGCTGGTTCCCGCGTGCACAAAGGCCAAGGCCATAGCCTTGTTCGCTAAGCTCCATTGCCAGTGCTTCGCCGATGCCTGACGAAGCACCGGTGATGAAGGCCGTTTTGGATGTAGTACGACGACTCATTACCCGGATTATAGCCTACGGTTGCCCGCCTGGGAAATATTCGCTCCACCTGCGGTTGACGAGTGCCGCAGTGGCATCGTCGCATTGCAGCTCGTCCGGGTACCACGGCTTCATGCGGGCATCGATCACGATGGGGCCTTCGTAGGAAATGCGGTTTCGCTGTACATGGGTTCCGGCAGCGTATATGTCCGCGGCAGGCTCAAACCTGGTAAACGTGGTCCAAAGGAACGACGTTACGGATGCCGTGGCTTTCCTGGCGTTGTCCACCACGACAAGCAGCGGCCAATCGCGGAATGCCGGTAAAGCGGCGAGGGATTTCACAAATTCTTTGTCGGTCGTGTAGGAGGGGCCTTCTATCGCGAGACAACCAGGTGCGAAAACCGCAACATCACGAATTTGATTTGAAGGTGCGGGGAGACTCCAACTGATGGGCAATTGTCGGCGGGGGGCACCGAGGCCAAGAATGACTCCCTTGCTGCCTTTGTTGACCTCCGGACCGCTGTAATCAAGGGTGTCCATAGAGAGTTCAGAAAAAACAAACAAGTCTTTGGCCCAGTCCACCCTCTCCAGGACATGCGTTAGCACGGCTTTGAAATTGCGAAGATCAAGTGGCTTATCGATGCCCAGCAGGAATTTTGTCAGGGAGACCTGGCCTTCGCCCAAAATGCGGAAGACGGAGGCCATGGATTCGCGGCCATATCTTTCTTTGAGCACCGCTGCGGAAAGAGCATGATATCCGGTTTCCCCATAGGACCAGAGATCGCGCACACCCGGCATGACCGTAGGAATCATCGGCATGAGGAGTTCCTGGAGATAGTCTCCTATAAAAAAATCTTCCTGTACGGGCTTTCCTACTATGGTCGCCGGAAAAACGGGCCGGTCACGATGGTAGATCGCCTTCGGGCGGAATACCGGGTAGTCGTGTTTCAGGGAATAGTAACCATAGTGGTCCCCGAAAGGACCTTCGGGTTTGCGCACATGGGGAGGAACAAAACCACTAAGACAAAACTCCGCTTCCGCGACCGGTGCGATTGGAAAATCCTTAATCACGCCACGCTTAAGTTTTTCCCCCATCACCAAAGAGCAAAGTAAAAGTTCCGGAACATTTTCCGGAAGTGGCGCGATGGCTGCGAGAATCAGCGCCGGAGGTCCTCCGAGGTAAATATTCACCGGAAGTGGGAGCGCCGGTGCCGGAGGATCGGCATGTTCGGCTTCATATAAATGGAACCCACCGCCCTTTCCGATTTGGAAGTGCATTCCGGTTTCCGCGGCGCTGTGAATCTGAATGCGATACATCCCCAGATTTTCTGACCCACCCCGCACACTTTTGGTGTGTACAAGCGGCAGAGTCAGAAAGGGCCCGCCATCCCCGTGCCACGATGTCAGAGCTGGCAGCCTGGTCAGGTCTGCACCCGCAATCTGGTGCTGCAAAACCGGCGCACGGGCGGTTTCGCGATAGCCGATGCGAGCGGCGCGGAATCCCAGATTTCGCAATCCCCAGAGCTTTTTCAGCGACGGCGGCAGAATCTCTTCCGGCAGGTGGGCGACCCTTTGAACGAATTGGGCTGCCTCGGCTCCAAAGGCCAGATTCACCCGTTTTTTCGTTCCAAAGAGATTGGTTACGACTGGAAAGGAGCTGCCGCGGACCTTCGTAAACAGTAAGGCTGGCCCGCCAGCTTCGATGACCCTCCGATGGATTTCGGCGATTTCGAGTTTGGGATCCACCTCGGTATCTACGACCACAAGGTCCTTGGATTGTTTGAGGACGTCGAGATACGACTTCAGGTTTGGAAAACGCAGATCACTCACTCCATCACTCCACTCTTTGTCTCGCTTGTTTAGGAGCTGCGGCTCTCCCGCTCACCGGAGACCGCCGGTTCCAACTGTCAAAAAGGTTTACATACCTTTGCACAGATTTACAAAAAAGGCGCGGGTTTTGCCTGCCTGGTGAGACTCTAACCCCCTGTAAATGCTGGGTCGTGGGGCCATTGCCAGCCGCTGGCTCGCCCCTTGCTCTATTTGGCGCGGTGGATGTTGCGGATGTTTTTCTGCGGATGTTGAAAGTGACGGACTCAAATGGGACGAAAATCGAAAAAAAGAAATTTTAATCGATTCAATCCAACTCCAGGACCCTCGCCAGATCTGCGTTTTATTACGACCGTAAAAGTTCCCCAACCTGACATTCAGAGATTGGTTCCGCGTGCGGTACGTGGATTTCAACATAACCCAAAAGTTCCTGTTGCGCAGAACAATGTGAAGTGGAGTGGAAAAAAAATGGGTCATACAAAATTCAGTATGTTTACGAAGAAAACGGGTTTGAATACCATCATGTCAAACAAAGACGGCAAGGGTGGTTTCAAGATTCCTGCCCTGATGTTGATTCTGGCGGTGGTGCTTGGCGGTGGTGGCTACTGGGCCTATAGCAGTCTGTCTTCGACCGAGTGGGGTCGGATGAGCACCAGCCAGGAGTCGACCAAATGGCTTGAAAAAGTCAGCAGCCAGAGGGACAACGGCAGCTCCGGTTCGTCGACTAAGGCCTATAAAAACTCCGAGTCCTATAAGACTTGGGGTTCGGCTCCGACGAAGTCGACCTCCCACAAAGCTTCACTGAAAAAGAGTGCCTCTAAAAAGCACATTGTCGGCAAAGGTTCGAAGAAGGCTAAAGGCAAAAAGTTTGTGGCTGGCAAAAAAAGCAGTTACAAGAAGGCCGCATACTCTTCGAAGCATAAAAAGAAAGCCAAAGTTGCCAAGCTAAACAAAAAGAAGTCGAAGTCCAAAAACATTCATACGACTTCCAGCAGACGCTAATTCCCCGTAGCGGGAGGGCTACCGTAAGTGGTGTCCTCCCGTTTGAAAATCTCTCCGAAACAAGTGGATTTCCTTTAGACTTCATTCTTCGCATGAACCGGCCAAAATCATCGGCTGAATCAGATCCATTGGCTGTGGCGCTGAGCATTGCTGGCTGAGATCAAATGATCGGGATTTCAGCTTTTGTAAAATATCTCGCGTGAACACAATCATATCAATATGATACCCTGACGATTTGTTGATCGTTAAAATTTTTCTTTTAGAATTCTCAGAAGTGGCCGACATACTGTGAAAGAGGTCACTTTTTGGAGGAGCCCTGACCCATGACGTCACGTTGGAGAAAAGCCGCCAGAGCCTGCCTGTTTCTGGCAGCAGTATGTTTGGTCGGTCTTAGCGGGCTTTTCGTGGTGACTCCTGCCGCGGCACAGATTGAAGAGGAAGCCGGTGGCTCCGGGGGGGCCTCCGCCGCAGGAGCGAAAGTCGCTAGTGGCTCAGATGCCAGCAGCGAAGACGATAACATCATCAAAGCGCCGCCTCCGGTTCCGGCCAGGAAAAAAAACTATAGCCCCGAAGAGATTCGCAAACAGTGCTCCAAGTATGAAGGGCGGTTCATCGCTTTTTATGGGGACGTTTTCAAGGTGGAGAAATGCCGGCGGCGTCCGGTTGTTGCAAACGAAACGGTGTTTAAACTCATGCAGTCAGGCGCTCAGATAGCGGAAGTGCCCGCAGTCGCGATTGCGGCGATTCCCGAAGGAGAGTCCATTGACCTCGCGGCCACAGAGGCATCGGCGCGACCTTGTGGTTCCTTTCAGGGCAAATACGTCACCTATTCATTCTCCGATGTTTATTTCGTCGAAAAATGCACGCGCTTTTTGATTCCAGATTACGAGACCTTCGTCACGCATCGTAAATCAAAGGGGAAGTCTCCGGGAGATGAGGTGCTGTCCCTGAGCTGGACAGAATTCAGCGGTTTGAAAGCCGGAGATGATATTCCTTCAATCCTGAATAAGGAATATGCGAATCTTTTGGAAATGGGGCCGCCCGTCGACATTATTCCGGTGGATGAAGCCTGTGCTGGTCTCAATGGCAAGATGGTCTCTTTTTATTCGCGCATCTATCGCATAGAAAAATGCCGCAAACGTGAGGCTGATCCCGAATTGTTTCTGCGTAAAAATATGGAAGCGAAGTTTCAGGAACTGAAGCCAGAGCAGTGGATTTCACTGCCTGATGGGTTGCCGCTGGAGGTGCCCAAACCTGAAGGCAAGCCAGAGCCCTTTGATCCCGGTGCACCAAAGGATCAGTGACTTTTAAAGCTTGCGGTAGTTGTTCACCGTATCGATATAGTGTGCCGCCGAATAGGAGATGGCTTGCCGTTCCTCATCGTTCAAAGGCCGTATGGCTTTTGCCGGAGATCCCATGATCATCGAGCCCGGCGGAAACTTTTTTCCTGGTGTTACGAGTGATCCAGCGGCGACGAAGCTGCCCTTACTTATGACGGCGCCGTCTAATAAAGTTGCCCCCATTCCAATCAGGCAGTCATCTTCGATGGTGCAGCCGTGAATGATCGCGCCATGGCCGATCGTGACATTGTTGCCAATGGCGGTTGGTGCTTTTTGGTTCGTGACATGCACGACGGTGCCATCCTGGATGTTAGTCCGGGAGCCAATCTTTATCCAATGGACGTCTGCTCTGACAACCGCGTTAAACCAAATGCTGCTTTCATCGCCGATGGTTAAGTCCCCAATGAGCCAGGCACCGGCAGCGACGAACACATTTTTACCGAGAAGAGGCTTCTTGCCGAGGTATTCGATCAGATTGCTTTGCAGCATATTATTCCTTCACTCCCAGTGAATGTATGATATCGGTGGCGAGGACGGCGTCGCTACCGATCTTTTCAGCGACCAATCGCGCGGTCCGCGCGACCAGAGCGTAGCTTCTTGCAAATGAAATATCAGCAGGGATTCCCGCAGCCATATGGGCGGCAGCCACCCCGGCGATGACGTCACCGGTACCAGCGCGCGCCAGGATGTTCGAGCCGCCGGCGCAAATCAAGGCTGGTTTGGTCTGTCCGGCTCCATTGACGATCACAGGGGTCGCTCCCTTGTAAACGAACGTCGCGGCGACGTCGGCAAGAGCAGGGGCCAGACCTTCTAACTCTGTGCATGATTGCGGATTTGGTAATACCTCCCCGATACGACCCCATTCGCCCGGGTGAGGGGTGCAGAGGACACGATTTATATCCCAGCGGTGCCGGAGGAGTATCGGCAAAAGACCCCTTGTTGCGCCCGCATCGAAGACCACGCCGCCGCCGCTCCGGGTGAACGCAGCTAAAACAGCGGCGAGACGGTCGTCAACAGGCTGCTCCATCGTCCCGGGGCCAACGACAACAGCGCGGACTCTTCGTGCAGTCAGAAACGTTTCAATGGCCTCCGCATCGAGGCGCGGACCTGTCCAGAAGGACTCGTAGGTAATCTCGGGAGGTGCCGCAAAAGAAGGCCCGCCTTTTGCATTTTCCGGTAGTGACAGACTGACCCATCCCACACCGGAGCGCAGGGCCGCAAGTCCGGTTAAATACGGTGCACCGGTCTTGCCCGGACTGCCACCGAGGACCATGACATGTCCGCGATCGAATTTATTGGCACTGGGAGGGAGGGCACCCCAGGGGTTTTTTACCAGGAGCTTGCGGTCGTCCGCGATGAGAAAGCAGGGGGGATGGTTGCGCCGGGCAAGGGCGATGGCAGCTTCCGGAAAGCCGATGTCCGCGCAATAGACGACCCCACAGGCATCACGTGCTGGAGCCAGTGCGTGCAGCGGTTTCCATTCGCCGAAGGTGACGGTCATCGATGCCGGGAGGAGTACACTGCCTCCTTCGGGCAAGTCTCCGGAGTCAGCATTCATGCCGCTGGGCAGGTCAACGGCGACGACGACTTTCCGCGTCAGATGTTCAGCCTCCCGCAACATCGATGCTGCCACACCGGTAAGTAGCGGACCCCGAAATCCCAGGCCAAACACTGCGTCGACCACGATTACAGGGAGGCTCATCCAGCGGGCGAGGCAGTTCTCTTGCCACGGTTGAATGATGATCCCCGCTGCGCGGCACCTTTTGAGTTGTTCGGCACATTCGGGCGAGAGCCTTGCTGGATCTTCACCGGTCATGAAAACAGTTGGTGCAATGCCTTCGCTTTGAAGCAGGCGGGCAATTGCCAGACCATCGCCACCATTATTGCCTTGCCCGGCAAGAACGATCACTGTCCGGGCTTTGAAATCGGGAATTTGCCGCATTTGATGGACGACGGCCTTGGCTGCGTTTTCCATCAGGGTCAAGCCAGAGATACCGAAATCGCTTGAGGTGATCGTGTCGATCGCTTGCGCCAGGTCAGCATGCCAAAGAGGCCTGGCAAAGTCATTTATGTGCCAAGTCCGTCCGGGCTCCCCCATCACACGAGTTTGCCCCCGGCCTTTTCGATGACGTTCAGGAGTTTTTGGGTGACTTCATCCTTGAACGCCTTGTGGGCGAAGGCAATTTTTTCCTCTTTAAGCGCGTATTCCACTTCATTCCCAGCGTCGGATCGGGCGAAGGTCAGAGTCGAGGTTCCGAGTTTAGAAATGGTCACGACCAGGTTGGCAGCCGTCGCTTCAAATTTAACCATGTCCGCCAGCGATCGACCGCCAAGGGCCTGCTCAATCGCTTTGATAATGGATTTCCCGTCTTGTTTAGGGAATCGAAATTTCATTAATCCTGCTCCTGATGGTTGATGCCAAAAAGTTATGACTTGGAACGAAGCTGTTCGTTGCCTTGATTCACAGAAGGATTTTGCGCCTGGATTTCAAAATTGGTCCGTACCAGATCCGCAAAAAGGGTTCGTACCAACTGATCCAGAGAATAGGATTGGCCCCCTTGGTCGACCCATGCCAGTGCACCATGCGGATCCACCTGTGGCTGGAACGATCGCAGCGGCCGCGATTCACGTTCAAATCCAAAGTGAGCGACCAGGATGGCCTCCATCCGGTAAGGACGGTATTCAAGGCGCAATTGCGTACCGAGTTGAAGAATAACAATTCCGGCAGCACCAGACTTGTCCTGCGGCGGAGTAAGGTGGAGAACCCGGATACACCGCTCTGCCGGAGCATTCCAGTTAAAAGCTTCCGCGCCAACCACAGCGAGGGATTCAATGTTGGCCATGGTTTCTTCAAGCTGTTTGGCGGCCATAAGTTGCACTGAAGAGGGGTCTGAGGTGTGCCATCTTCCCTGGGAAAAAGTTGCACCTGCCAAATTCTGAAACCAACCGTCGCTATCGTTGCGTGAGCGGTCAGCCGGGGTGGTGGGAATCATCTTTCACCTCCTAGAAACCAAAGTTAATGGACGCACCAAAAGTGAGATCGGCAACATAGCTTGCGACATTTTTTTCGAAAGTGTCCTGAGCTTCCGTGTTATCCACTGACCAGGTCGTCTGCTGAAATAACTGGCTGACAAACGAACTGACCCAGGGAAATGGAGCGAATCCGAGGGTAAATTTTCCCGTCGCAACCTGGCCATCCGCAGCCACAACACCATAGGTTGGTATCTCATGATAGATGTAGCTGCTCTGCTGTTCCATCGAACCAAACCCCGTAAGACTAAACCCTAGTGGGAATTTCTGTTTGATTTCAGCCGTTCCAAAAGTAATCGAGTCCGGTCCATCCAGAGTCGACTCCACGTAGTCATAAAAGCGATACCCAAGGACGCCGTTTGCGGAAAGATTCGCCGGGAAACTATAGGAAAAAGCCAGACTGGTTTCGGTGATGGTCGACTCGGCTTTGGTTGAAGAGTTTAAATTTTGCGTGTAGTCGACATTCGCTTTGAAGGTGTATTCGGGCATCATCAGTCCGACGAGGACATTTCCTCCCTGGGTACCGGTACGGCCGGCCCGTCCAAATTCCGGATAAGCGAACTCAATCTTGCCCGCGAGTCCTGCCCACAAATTTCCCGGAATGGGGAACTCTGCCCAGGGAGACGCACCGAGAACTCCCAGCTGAGAATGTGATTTTCCCAGGTCCACGCTTTGATAGCGCACGATGTCCATGTTGTCTTCTTCGATGATGATCCTTTGCTCTTCACCGGTGCGCTGCCGGTCTTCTCCGATCAGGAGCAATTGTACCCCCACAGAGGCCTGCCTTTTTTCATCGAGTGGGTCTTTGTAGGGGAGGGGAAGCAGCGGACCATGCTCGAAGGTAAAGGTGCCTTTGCGGGTCGTTGAGGTCTGTGATTTGAACCCGTGGAAGTTCAGCGTTTTATTTGACTGGGAAAAACCAAGGTAGGCACCGCGAGACACGCCAAGAAATCCGCCGTGCACATAGGGACCATTTGCCCCGGTTCCGCTGGAAGGGGAGGCAGAATCGGTTTTTTTATCGCCGGATTTTTCGGTATCAAGGCGTTTTTTCTCATCCGCCCGTTCTTTAGCGAGCTGGTTCTTGTCGTTCATCAGACGCAGCTCCTGGGCGTGTTTAAGGTAGATCAACCGGCTACGGGCTAGTTTATCAGGCAGAACCATGGCCTTTTCGAGCATCTCTTCGGCGTCGCTGTAGCGTCGGATTTTGATGGCGCAGATTCCGCCATAGTAATTGGCCAGATCGTAGAGTGAATGCCCCGGAGGAACCCGTTGAAAACCGTACAGTCCGCCTTCGTACTGCTTGTTAACGTAAAATGCCCAGCCGTATTCGTAGCTCGTCTCGGCATCGAGAAACTGCGGATTCAGGCGCGCAAACATCGCATAAGATTCCTGGATGCGGTCCAGGCGGTATAGAGTCTTGGCGTACTGGACGCTGCTGGGCTCATGCCCGGGATATTTCCGCAGGATCGCGTCGTACATCTGCAGAGCATCAGGATATTTTCCCGCGTCGTATCGCTTCTGCGCCTCCGCATACATCTGTCGGACACCGCCAGCCGCAGAATTGGTGGTGCCGGAAGGACGGGTCGATGGCTTCGGGCGGGGCGTTTTTTTGCGTGAATTTTTTTGTCCTGGTTTTTTCGTCGGGGCTGCGGCTTCTGAAGCGGACCCAAAAGCGCTTTTTGGTGCCGAGGAGCCGGAGGCGGAATAGCCGGTTCCGGCTACGACACCAGTCGCCATAGCGGCGACCGCTAAAGCTGCAAAGACCAGCCTGGAAGAAGTTATTACTGATCCCATCAGAATCGTCGCCCTATAACGCGAGAGGCTATGTTACTTCAGCAAACGGCAACGGGAATTCTATCAAGAAGCCGGGATCATGACCAGTTTATCAACGGCTATTCTGGTGATATTCTGGCGATACTCTGGTGATTGCTGTTTTAAGGCGAAACAGGCGGGCAGGTGCCGTTTTCCAGCGCAAAAGCTGGTTTGGACAATGCGGGGAAGAGTGCGGAAAACTCCATACACACATCCCGCCGCATCTGCGCAGGAGGTATAAAATCCGCCTGCGCGTCTTTCCTCCGTGACAGGTAGGAGTTTACGGCGCTCTCTATTCCAGCCCTGAGTGGGAACAGACCATCTGTTTTTGAGGCTGGCGTGCCTTTGTTCTGTTCTTCGCGCAAGGCGCGGATCCAGTCAATCGCCATGCGGTATTGGTGGGACTTTTCACCCCCGCTGAGCTCGATCACCTGGCTGAGAATGCGGTTGGTTCCGTAAGCAATGACTGCCCCCACCAGGTGCGCGTCTCCAAAATTTGGTTTGCCGCCATCGCACCCCGAACGTGCAGGTCCTTTCGATACTTCCTGAACGACTTCGGTCGTGAGTACCTTGGGGCTGTCATCCTGGAAATTGCCGTTCTCTACATCGCGATTGTGCCCAAAACACGGCATTCCGGAAATGCCGAGGGCGGAGTTATCCTCAGTATAGAATCCGACCAAATCTGCAAAGGCTTCGGAAATGCTTTTGCGGGCCTGGCTGGCCGATGAATTGCCTCCGGCTGCCGCACCATCTGGCGAAATATCTTCGTAGGTGTGCAAGACCGGATTCCACCGCAGAGTGTCAAATCCAGAAGTCCGCGACGCTCCGGCGTTGAGGACCCCCAGCTCCAGGTGGTGTCCAAATTCGTGGGCGAGCACAAATCCCGACTCCCACAAACCGCCAACCCATTCGTCAGTTTTGGACTGGGGCTCTGGCCAAACCACTAGCATGGGAGTGGTCAGGCCGGTCTGCACTGGAAAATAAGCAAGGTTTCGCGTCAGATATTGGGCCAGTCGTTTGGTTTGTCCGTTCTCCTGGTACCCATCAAAGTAAGAGATAAAATTGGGCAGGATCTGCAGCGACACCTTTGGCACCGCGAAGTTGCCGGCCGTTTCCGAAGTGAACCGGGCATGGGCCCGTTCGAGAAAGTACATACTCGTCAACGCGACGCCCTCATAGCTATCGCGAGGATACGTGTGTCCGGGGGCACAGAGGCGCAGAGGTTTGCCCTTGTCAGTCAATTCCCAGCCTTTCTCTTCGGTCCCATGACCGTTCCGGAGGTCCGGGCAGGCCCCGGGGTGATCCTGGTCCCAGGAACACTGGCGCTCGTAGACACGACCGTAAACGGTTTCCAGGGCTGCCGGGCTGGTCAGGCTCGAGCTGCTGCTGATCTCATGCAGTGCCACAGCCTCTGAGACGATATTCAACCCCGACCAGGAAGGTAGGGTTGTGGAGGTCAATTGGACGGGAGCGGTCTGCTCCTGGCACGTGGGGTCGGCCAAATGGTAGGCCGCGGGAGTCCCCTTGGGGACAACTTCAACAAAAGGTGTTTTGGGCGCCGGTGAGCTGCTGTCGTCGCCACAGCCGCCCATGAAGGCGTTAAGTGCCAGAATCAGGAAGGATTTCGCCGAAATTGACACGGAGGCCTTCTGCAGCAGCGATTTTGTGGCGAGTAGGTTCATGTTGACGGATCCTACCCGTTTCTTCTACAACGGTCTATTACAACAGTTTGGGAGAGGTTCCATGGCGCGTGTATCCATCGAAGATTGTCTGGATTTCATTGAAAACCGGTTTGCGCTGGTGGCTGTGGCCTCCGATCGTACCCGGAAAATTATGGATGGAGCCGACACGCTGATCAGGACCAAAAACAAAGAAGCGGTCACGGCCCTGCGCGAAATTGCTGAAGGATTGGTCATCGGCAAAGCAATGAATGCCGACATCGTCGACCCGAAGATGGTTGCGATTAACCCCGAAGAGTAACCAACCCCGGTATACTATTTTTCACTCTGCCTCTTGGCTGGCTCGCCCAGAATGAATCTGGTCAGAAGCCGGTCAAGGACTTCATCGCGTGAAAAGCATCGGCTGTCATACCAATATTGCTTTTCAAGCTCTTGCCACAACACATCGCCGAAAGCATCCGTAATCGCGGTTTCCAGCACGTCGCGGAGATCATGATAATCCCAGGCCAGGTCACTCATGACGTATGAGCTGGGTTCCGCACAATAGCTTTCGCTGACGTTGTTCGCCCTGTCGAAGGTTCCATCGCAGGCCAAATTCAATTGCTGGCTGGTTCGTTCATGCTGATAGGCATCGCTGACCAGCTGAAAGTCGACATTGAAATTTGCGTGGATGAATTGTTCGATGAAGCGGTCGAGGCGGGAGCCGTGCTTTGCAAGCCAGGCTTTTTTCTGTTTATGGCGATAACGATTTAAAAGTACGACATTGTCCATTTTATTTTCTCACGTCGCATAAGCTTCGTAAGACCTCCTATGTGTTGGGTGTCTGGAAAGTGACGAGGCACCATGCCTCTCCGATCTCCCTGACTCCCTTAACTATAGCTTCTTTTCGGTATTTTTCGAGTTTTCTTGAGTTCAGGTTCCGGCAAGAAGTGCGCCGAAAATCTCACCAAACCCTTACCAGGCAGGATGTGCCGGGTTCTGATGGGAATTATATTCCTGATATCATGGAGTTGCGTCGGTGACGCGGGGTTGCTAACATTGAGGAGTAAGCGATGACTGGCGATCGAAAGGAGGCCCGATGACTCTCCGCATTGGCGACGCGGTATTCCTGCCTGATGGGCGCCCGGGAGTGCTAGTTTCCGAAAATAAACAACGGGACGCCGTATCAGTGGTCACCGACAAAAAAGTGGTCTCCGATGCGCACCGCCATGGCTATCTCAACGGAGTCAAGCCGGACGTCCGCAATGAACTTTATGAAATCCTCGACCGGGTGAAAGAAATTCCGGAGCCGGAAAAGCGTATTGACGAACTGCGCAGTAAGATCGAAGAGCTCAGCATTGACCCAAAAAACATGGTTTTGACACGATACCTGACCGCGGAAATGGCGCACATCATGAATATGGCCGGTGTACGTCCGCGAGTCTTTGAAGTCGATTCATTCAAACTACGCTAAAGGAGGGCGAGCATGGCAAACATTGGTGATTTGATTCCAAAGGCAGGAATTTACACCGAACAGGGTGTGGTCGTTGAAAAAAAACCTGATGGATCAGTGGTGGTTGATACCGAGCCGATGGTCATCAACAAGTTCCACCGCTATGCCAACACCACCGGTCTGACGGAGATCGAGAAAGACAAATTCAATTCCATACTTGATCAGATCTACACCAAAGTGGACGACGTCGAGAAGATCAACGACATTCAGCAGGAAATTGATCGGCTGAAAATTGATCCCGCCCATCAAAATGTCGTGCAGTATCTGCGTAACCAGCAGGCACATCTGATCCGGACGGCGAAACAATTGCCCCGCACCTATAACTGGGATGAGTCGAGTCTTAAGGTCTGATCTGAGCAGCCGTTGGAAGTCTAAACGACCTGGTCGATTATGCGGGGAAAACCCTAAGCGGCTGGTTGGCCAAATCGCTCGTCAATCTGCGTAAGCAGTTGACGGGCTTTTTTGTAGTTTGGTTCTTTGATCAACGCCAGCTTCAGGAACTCCCGTGCCATCTCCGGCTTGCTCCACCGGGCATAGCATAGGCCGATATTGTAAAAGAGCAGCGGTCCCTTCTCTTGCTGGGGTAGTACGTATTGAGCTTTGGTGTAGTGTTTTAAGGCATCTTCGTACTGACTCTTGCGCACCATTTCAATGCCCTGATTGTTAAGCTTGGCCGCGGCGCGGTAGGCCAGATGGGATCTGGAAAGCAGCTTGCGGGACTCGTCGAGGTCGCCCTGCCGGAATTTGATTTCCGCGAGGCCATTCAAAGCGCCGCTGGAAAAACGATCCCGTTCAAGAGCAGAACGGAAGTAGTGCTCGGCCTTTTTATCATCTTCCAGTTCCAGCAATACTTCGCCGATTCCCACCATGCGCGAGATGTTTGAGCGGTTCATCTCCTGCATTTTCTGCATGAGGGCCAGTGCTTCGCGGAGGCGTCCATTGGCGCGGTAATTTCCGATAATGCCCTGATAGGCCCGAAAGTAGTTTGGATTTTTATCGAGGGCTTGTTGCCAGAGTGCAACGGCCTTTTCGTGACTTCCACGGTAGGCGGCGATATGTGCATGAGCATCAAGGTAACGCGCGGTGGGGGTGGAATCCCCATTGAGGCGATCGACCGCTTTTTGAATCGAGTCGAGAGTCTCCGGGTCAGGATTTTTCGGAAGTGAGTCGAGCTGCTGCAGGATGTGGCGCCAGGCGGCTTCACCTCGCGTGGTGTCGGGAGTGGCGTTCTGGCAGGCCTGAAAGTGCTGAGAGAATTCCAGGGCCGCTTTTTCGAGGTCTTTCTCACGGGCGCGAAGTCTGATGATTCGACGGATGCCTAACTCCGAAAAATACACCACGTCTTCATGGGTCGGATTCGTTGTCAGGATAATGATCCTTTCGCCGACATTGAACTTAGGCGCGATGTCCAGAATTTCCTCGACAATAGCCCCGCCGGACCGGTGCTTGCTCTCCCAGTGGATAATAATGGGCTCAGAGTGTTTGAAGCGGTTCCAACTGGGACGAAGCGGCACGGATGATGACAGGCGGACACTGGTTCTTTTGTGTCCGGCGACACATTTGTGAATGAATTGAGGAACCCAGGTTTGCTCATCCGTGATCAGGATGATTTCCTCAAACGCCTTTGGGGATATTTTTGATGGTTCGTTCATGGGTGATTCATCGACCAAAATACCCAGTACTTGACCCTGCACTTGACCCGCTCATTTAGGGGAGCGAGGATGGGGAGCGAGGGTAGGGCGTGATTTAAGTTCCTTGGTTGGCCTGGGTGTGGCGAATGGGCAGGGATAAATGAAGAAATTGGTGAAAATTCCAATGTTCGCTGTTGGAGGCCCCCGCCCATGAGCAGGTTCATGATCGGAGGGCCCGGTGCGGTTGGGGTGGCTCTGGGGTGGGCCCTCGAAAAATCAGGTCACGAAGTCCGATTTTTCGGACGCGGTGGTGCGGTTGCGGTTCGCGCAACGCTGACTGCCTGCGGAGCTCCACACCGTCTTGCCTTTCCGGCGATGGAATCAGGTTCGAGACCGGATGCCGTTTTTTTCTGTGTCAAAGCCGGTCAGCTTCGGGATGCTTTGTGCCTCGCTGACCGTCTGGTCCATGATGACGCTTCATTTGTCGTGTTGTGCAATGGCGTGGTCGAAGAGGTGATTCATCAGTGGGTCAAGTCTGAGCGGGTGCCGGGAAGGCCACAGCGGACCGTTCGCCTTGGAACCTGCACCGTTGGCGTCACGAAAACAGAAACAAACGCGCAAAGTGTCAGTGATCCGGAGTTTGTGATTCGTTCGACGCAGGGGACCTGGTCCTGGGGAGCTTTGTTGCCGGCTGAAGGGAAGGCGGCAGACTGGGAAAAGGATCTGTTTGGATCCCGTTTCTTTTCGTGGGCTCAGGACGTGCGCAGCCTCGTTCGTACCAAATGGTTGATCAATACTGTCATTAACAGCATCGCTGGTGCCCATCGACTTCCTGCAAATGGTGCGATGCTGGCGATGGCTGAGATCGTAGACGGGACCTTTGCCGAAGCGCTGCGGCTTGGAACCGAACTCTGGGGGCCGTGGACCACTCCGGACGAAGAGCTCAAAGCTCTGATCTGGTCTGTGATCCGCGATACTGCGGAAAACGAGAATTCACTGGCCAGGGATGTACGCCTGGGGCGTGAGACAGAAAGCCCCTGGTTCGCAGGACTCGCAGCTGGTCGTCAGGGGTACGACCGGCTGCATGAATGGCATCAAAGAATCCAGTCAATGGCAGACGTTATTTGTCTTTGACATAAAGAACCTCGCCGCTCTTTGGCTTCGTTGTTGTCATTGCCGTTGCAATGTAAAATCCGTCGGCACCCGCAATTTTCCTGGTTGGCGGTGTTCGGACAAATTCTCGCACGCCGGATGCCACTCAGGCAGTGGTGCTGTCGTGCGGCCGACTATGGATGATTTTTTTCGGCAGCACTCGCGGCGCGATACTTTTTTACTGGAATCGCGGGATTTGCCGCGCTGGGAATGAATAGCCGGAGCGATTCACCGGACCATTTTGCCGCCACGACTGCCGAAAAATACAGCCAGTATGTTGACAAAAACTCAACATACTGGAATTTACTACTGGGTAAAAATATGCCTGTATGTTGGTCCTCCTATGCTCGAGTTTCTTGGACAGATGGAGAAGCCCAGGTTTGAGACCATCAGGAAGCCCGTGCGCTTTTCTGGCCTAGGCGCAACCTTATCACGCCATTTACTATGCGAAGAAAAAACCCAAGAATACTTGACGTCGGCGCGCAAAAATTTTCTCGAAGCCTGCAATATTTCCTGTCCTCTAACATCCTTTGAAATGTAGACAGGGCAAGGGATTGGAGGTGATGACCAAAATTCATGCAGTAGATTCCCGGTCTGGCCTCAATAAAAACAACTGGTTACGTCGAAGTTGTATAGGATTCAGACAGTTCAAGCGGAATTGAGCAGGGTTGGGGTGATTTGGCGTAGTGGTTTCTATTGATAGCTTGCAAAATATCTGTTGTTTTTATTATCATTTGTTAAAATGTCATTGACTGGCATATTGATTGCTCTTAGTCTGCGCATTGATGACCGGCCTGGAGGCGGCAACCCCCAAACCGGTCAAGAACCAAGCCTTCAGAGCGGCAACCCCGAAGAACCTGATCACGCAAGATGGTTATCGGTCGCTCCTCTGAAAAGCTTGAAATCAAAACACTAATCGTTTGATCTTCAAACTTTTTTTAGAGGTACACAAAATGAAAAAGATTATCGTATCCGCACTGATCCTCGCTGGTTTCGGATTTCTCGCACTGTCCGATTACGAAGTGAAAATCGTGAAGGCGCAGGCGGCGGCTTGTGACGCGCCGAGCTGCGGCTAAGACGAAAGGTTTCAAAGTTTAGACCGATAGACTCACGGGAGGAATCTCGTGAGTTTTTTTGCGCCTTCAACAAGACAAATCTCGGCAGTCGGCCTACTCCTCTGTTTGATCGTATTGGCCACAATTGGGTACTCTTCCTATATAACGAGCTGGTCAAAGCTGGTTTACGATCGGCCCGCAGGGTCGGAAATTTTCGACATCGCAGAATTGCATTTGCTCACGGATCTACCAGCCTCTCAGGATGTCACCCAAAATGTTCTTGCCGGCGGAACTCCTGAGAATACTGTTTTGATAGTTGTCACGAACTTTTCCCGTTTCCAACCGTCAAAGTCTGATTTTGTTACATTTGGTGATCAAGTCCGGACATATTTTGATGGAAAATCCGCGCGACGGCTTATGCCGAAGATGGAGGGCAAGGATTATCTTTTCTATTCTGATGTCGATTTGAATAAGTTGAGTGCGATATCAGACCCTACTCTCTTTTTTCATAGGATACCCTCAGCAAATTGGAAGGTCTTTTGGAACAATCAGCTGTTGCGCCACGGGCGAGGGCCTGACAGCTACGTCGCGATCCCTTTGCCTACGAAAGAAGGAGAGAAAGGCAGGCTTACCTTCCTCGTGACAGCCCATTTCCCCGACCGATTGACAGGCCCCTACTTCACCTACGGCCTCACTATCCGTTCCGCTAAGGAAGCAGCCTGGGCTCAGCAAAACCTCCCGGCGCAGCATCAGTACCCGCGCATTCTGGCGGCGGTGTTTCTGGCGGTGTTTGCTCTCGTCGGGTTTGCCATGGCCGGGTCGACGCCGCAATACACGGATGTGTGGGCCTACGGGGCATTTTGTGCGGCGTTGGCTATGATGGTTTGGAAGCATACCCCATTTTTCTGGGGATCTTTCGAGTGGTCACCAGGTGGAGTATCTCTTGCTTATGATGCATCATGGCTCTCTTTCGACCTCCTCTTCATGCTCACCGCCGTCACGCTCAACCTCACATTCTTCCGCATCCGCGGCCTCTATTTCAGGGTGATTATTGGCGGCGCGATCGCGTCGGCTGTTTACGTCTTTTGGCGCAACTTCCCCGGCTGGAATCCCGACA
>Ga0154020_10000910_pt1 | contig 36457 bp, 28 predicted proteins | sample Klosneuvirus_201_FD_109709 | JGI IMG/M metagenome (GOLD analysis project Ga0154020, IMG submission 109709) | Active sludge microbial communities from wastewater, Klosterneuburg, Austria - Klosneuvirus_20160825_MG | ecosystem: Engineered > WWTP > Aerobic digester > Activated sludge | place...
GGAACAGCGAGCGCGAGCGGCGCGCCTTCATGACCCGGCGCACCATGTCGCGCGTGATCACCGGATGCGGCGCTCCGGTCGACGAGATCACGATGTCGACGCTGCCCAGCAGCTGCTCGAGGTCGCTCCACGGGCGCGCGGCGCCGCCGATGTCGGCGGCCAGCTTGGCGGCGCGCTCGGGCGAGCGGTTGACCACCAGCACGTCCTCGGCGCCCGCGCTGGCCAGGTGGCGCGCGGCCAGGGCGGACATCTTGCCGGCGCCGACCACCAGCACCAGGCGGCCCTTGAGCTCGCCGAAGACCTGGCCCGCGAGGTCGGCCGCGACCGAGGCCACCGAGGCCGAGTTGCGCGCGATGGCGGTCTCGGTGCGCACCCGCTTGGCGACCCCGAAGGCGCGCGAGAGCAGCTTGTCGAGCAGCGCGCCCACGGTGCCGGCGCGCTGCCCCAGCTCGCGCGCGTCCTTGACCTGGCCCAGGATCTGCGGCTCGCCGACCACCATGGAGTCGAGGCTGGAGGCGACCCGGAACAGGTGGCGCGTGGCGTCGTGGCCCAGCTTGCGATACAGGTGCGGCCCGGCGGCGGCGGCGCGGGCCCGGAAGAAGCCCTCGACGATGGCGGCGCAGGCCGCGCCGTCACCGCGCGCGACCACGTAGGCCTCGACGCGGTTGCAGGTCGACACCAGCAGCGCCTCGGCCACGCCCTCGAGCGCGCCGAGCTCGCGCACGGTGGCCTCCAGCGCCTCCTCGGGGATGGCGATCTGCTCGCGCAGCTCGACCGGCGCAGTCCGGTGCGACAGGCCGATGACCACCAGATCAGCCACGCGATCAGGCCCCGCTCACGCGGCGCAGCGCGTAGATCGACAGCACCAGCACGGCCGAGCCGAAGCCGACCAGGGTCAGCCATGCCGTGCGCCGGCCGTGCCAGCCCGCCGCGGCGCGCCCACCCAGCAGCAGCGCGAACGAGATCCAGGTCACCAGCGCCAGCGGGTACTCCGGGCGCAGCGCCGCCGCGGCGTGGCCCCCGGGCAGCTTGGCGACCCAGGCCGCGCCGGTGATCAGCGCCATGGTGAAGATGGGGAAGCCGATCAGGATGAGGCGATGCTGGAAGCTGTCGATGGTGTCGAGCGGCAGGCCGTGACGCGCCAGCGTACCCGCGAGGCGCTTCTTGGACTTCAAGGTGCGCGCCTTCATCAGGTACACCACCGCCGCCGCGGTGGCGGCCATGAAGACCGCGACGCCGGCCATGGCCAGCGCGATGTGGACCCGGCCCAGCGTCGACGCCCCGGTCTGCCAGCCGGCGTCGGGCGTCAACCGCGCGCCCATCTCGAGCACGATCACGACCGGGGCCACGAAGGCGCCCGCCAGCCGCGCGCGCGCCCAGCGCAGCGTCATCAGCAGGTGAGCGCCCGCCAGCAGCCAGGCCGCGAACGAGGTCGCCTCGCGTACGCTGGCGCCGGGGTGCTGGCCATGGGCTCCCTGCCAGGCGATCTCGAAGCTGTGCGCGGCGAAGGCCAGCGCGAAGACGATGCGCGCGGCGCGCTCGGCGCCATCCTTGAGGCCGAAGGCCAGCCGGCCGAGGTACAGCCCGCAGGCGATGCCGTACAGCGCCAGCGCGACGACGAACGCGGACGCAGTGATCCCCATCGGAGGGCGCTATCCGGTGGGCAGGGGCAGGCCGACCCAGCCGGTCTGCACGTCGTAGGCGATCTCGCCGACCAGGCACGACTCGAGGTAGTGCTCGGCCCCCATCTGGGCCAGCTGGTCCTCGGTCTTGACGCGGCCGATGAGCTTGTGCGGATCGATGTCGGCGCCCGCCAGCTTCACGAAGCGCACCGCAGGAGACAGCTTGAAGGAGCGCCCGTCCTTGGACAGGGTCATGGTGTCACCCTTGACCGCCACCCGCTCCTCGAAGGTCCAGTTGTCGAGTCTCGCCTGGGAGATGAAAAGCCGCGCCATGTCTGGGGTACGGGCGCACGCGCGCCCGGTTTCCTTTCCTCTGCGCCGGCATCATACCACCTTGTAGGGCGGCGCGCTGGCATGGTACCGGTTTGAAACGGCAGGCGCACCGGACTCAACCCTGGGAGGAACAGGAAATGGCGAGCGACAAGGTCAGCGAGTTCACGGACGGCAACTTCGACGCCGAGGTCCTGCGTGCAGACGTCCCCACGCTGGTCGACTTCTGGGCGGTCTGGTGCGGCCCCTGCCGGGCCATCGCCCCCGCGGTGGAGAGCCTGGCCGGCGACTACAATGGCAAGGTCAAGTTCGGCAAGCTCAACATCGACGACCACCCGCTGATCCCGACCCGCTACGAGATCAAGAGCATCCCCACCCTGCTGATGTTCAAGGGTGGCAAGGTGGTCGGCCAGATCGTCGGCGCGGTGCCCAAGGGCAAGATCGACGAGATGATCAAGAAGGCGCTGTAAGAGAACCGGAGGACGGAACAGCGCTCCTCGAACCTGCGGTTCGAGGGGGCTGAGCGCCCGCGCTGCCAGTCTCGGCAGCCGGGCGCTCTGTCGTTTCGGGTCTTCGGATCAGAACTTGAGCGTGATGCCCGCGCGCACGTAGGTCTCGAGATCGTCGTCGAACATGCCCTTGTTGAACGACTTCTTGAAGGCGGCGCGCTGCGACTGGAACGGGGGGCCCTCGAAGATCAAGAAGAACGACTTCCTCTGCGAGAACGCGACCTCCAGGATCATCGACACCATGAAGCGCACGCCACCGTCGCGGGTGCGGAACTTGTCGTCGCCAACGGCGTCCTTGTTGTCCTCCAGCTCGGCCAGCTTCTCGGGGGTGTCGCCGACCAGGTGGCAGCCGCGGGCCTCGTCGTCGTCGACCACCTCGGTCTCGGGGCACAGACGGTCGGAGTAGATGTTGGCGTAGGCGCGCGCCGACACCGTGACCTTGTCCTGGAAGGTCAGCGAGCCGACGCCACCGGCGTTCAGGTAGAAGGTGTTGCGGCCGTTGCGGCCGTCGCCGCCGCCGAACTCGCCGAAGCCGGCGAACGCGAACGGCATCTTGTCGAGCAGGCGCACGCGCGCGCCGAGCGCCAGCTCGTAGACGTTGAAGTACAGCGAACGCGCCACCACCGAGGCGTCGAGGCCGAAGGCCTTGTTGTCCAGCGCGCCGACCGAGAGGCGACCCTCGAACAGGTAGGGATAGCCCGCCGAGACGTCGGCGGTGAACTTGCCCGGCTTGATGACGCGCGCGCCGAACGAGGTCAGGCGGCGCTCCTCCATCAGGAGCTCGTCGTCCGAGGGGCCGGTCATCATGACGTCGAGCTGCATGTCGATCATCTGGTCCTTGCCACCCAGGACCTGCAGCTCGCTGGTCTTGGGCAGGAAGTTGTCCATGGTGTAGGTGACGCGGTAGGTGCCCGGCTCGAGGTCGGTCTCGAACGGGGTCTCGCCGATGCGCTTGTCATCGATCAGGATGCCAGCGCCCGACGGGGTCGACGCGAACTTGATGTGCGCCGCGGCCGACAGCTCGGCCGACAGCTGGATGGTCTCACCGGCGACGACCGTGATGTCCTTGCGCCACTCCTTGAAGCCGGGCTTCTTGACCAGGACCACGTGCGGTCCCGGCGCCAGCTTGTCGGTGCTGGCGGGCGAGGTGCCGATCGAGGAGCCGTCGACGATGACCTCGGCGCCAGGCTGGCCGGTGACCACGCTGACCCCGCCGGTGGTCGGCTTGACCTTGGCGACCAGGACCACCTTCTTGACCAGCTCCTGACCGGCGATCACGGTCAGCTCCTGCTCACCGGGCTCGAAGTCCTTGGCCTTGACCTCGAGGATGTGGGTGCCCGGCGGGACGTTGGGGATGGTGACCGGGGTGTTGCCCTTGAGCTCGCCGTCGAGGTAAACCTCGGCGCCGTCGGCGTTCGACAGCACCTTGATCGAGCCCGCCTGCGGCATCTGGCCCTTGATGCTGGCCGAGACCTTGATGGTCTCGTTGGAGACCACGTTGACGGTCTGCTTCCACTCCGGCATGCCGGCCTTGGACACCGCGACCACGTGCGGGCCCGGCTCCAGGTCGGGGACGATCATCGGGGTGGTGCCCTTGGGCTGGCCATCGACCGAGACGTCGGCGCTGTCGACGTCGGCGCTGACCAGGATCGACCCCTTGGGGCTGGCCGCCTTCTTCAGCGTGATCGACATGGTGCGGGTCTCGCTGGCCTTGACGTCGACCCACTCGGTGTAGGCGTTGTAGCCCTCCTTCTGGATCAGGACCTGGTGGCGACCCGCGGACGCCTCCAGCTTGGCCGGCACGGTGCCGACGTTCTGGCCGTCCATGGTCACGTTGGCGCCGACCGCGCTGTCGTCGGTCGACGGCGCGACGATCTCCAGGGTGCCGACGGTCTCGCGGTCGAGCGTGTTGGCGTAGACCTGCTTGCGCTTCTTGACCGTGATCGGGACGGTCTTGGGCTGGAAGCCACGCAGCTCGAGGATCAGCTGGTAGTCACCCTTGACCAGCTTGGTCGAGAACGGCGTGTAGCCGACCAGGCCGTAGTCCTTGGAGTCGAGATAGATCGAAGCGCCCGGGGGGCTGGACTCGATGGTGATCGCGACCTTGGAGCCCTTGCGGGGTGGCCGTGGGGTCTGCGCCTGAGCGGTGCCCGCCAGCAGGGTCACGAGGGCGAGCGGGGCGGCAAGCCGGCGTACGGTAAGGCTGATCGGGAGTCGCATGCGATCCTCTCTCTAGAAGTCCAGGGTAAATCTCCGGCAGGTTAGGCCCCGGCCGGCGGCACTGTCAATCGAAGGCGGTGAGGTGGCCGGTCGCGAGCAGCGCGATGAGGACCAGCCCCAGGACGATGCGGTAGCCCACGAAGATGAGGGTCGACCGCGTGCGCAGGAAGCGCATCAGCCAGGCGATGGCCACCAGCGCGCTGACGCAGGCCACCGCGGTGCCCAGGATGGCGTGCCAGGTCGACAGCACGTGGGCGTCGATGGCGCGCTTCAGATCGCCGAGCTCGAAGATGCCGGCCGCGCCCAGCGCTGGGATCGAGAGCAGGAACGAGAAGCGCGCGGCGTCGTCCCGGCGCATGCCCAGCAGCAGGGCGGCGGTCAGGGTGACGCCCGAGCGCGAGGCGCCCGGCATCAGCGCGACGGCCTGGGCGCAGCCGATGATGAAGGCGTCGGTCAGGCGCAGCTCGGCCAGGGTGCGGGTGTGGCGCGCCGAGCGCTCGGCCCACAGCAGCACCAGCGCGAGGCCGATCAGCGCGCAGGCGATGACCCACAGCGAGCGCAGGTCGCCCTCGATCTGGTGCTTGAGCAGCAGGCCCGCCACGCCCACCGGGATGGTGCCCACGATGACGTAGAGGCCCAGGCGCGCGTCGAGCGAGCCGCGCACCTCGGCATTGAACGGCGCCTTCACCATGGCCACCGTGATGCCGAGCAGATCGCGCGCGAAGTACAGGATGACCGCGACCAGCGCGCCGAGCTGGATCACCGCGCCGAAGGCCGCGCCGGTGTCGGGCCAGCCCAGCAGCGCGGGCACCAGGCGCAGGTGCGCGGTCGACGAGATGGGCAGGAACTCGGTGAGGCCCTCGACCAGGCCCTGAACCACGGCTTGAGTGCTGTCCACGAGCTCCCTTCACGTCACCAGGGCAAGAAGTGCATGGCCACGTAGCGCCCGCTGCTGCTCAGGCGCGCGAAGCCGTAGCTACCGTCGCGGGTCAACGCGCGCAGCTGGCCGTCGAACAGGCGGAGGATGTCGTTGCCGTGGAAGCGCCGCACCTCGCCGCTGGCGAGGCGCAGGTCGCCGACGGCGCGCTGCCCGGTCTCGGGCGGGGTCAGCTGGGTCAGCATGCGCTGCGCCTCGGTGCCGACCGCGGCGCTGCCCTCGGCCAGGGCGCGCTCGCGCCCGCGCAGCTTGGCGTCGAGCGCGCGCCGCGCGGCGACCCCGGCGGCGGTGCCGGTGACCGGGCGCAGGCGGCCACCCTGCAGGCCGAGGACCTCGACGCGTGACAGCGTGGTGGCGTCGCCCTCGCTGCTGTCGGCGTGGGCCAGCTCCCACCACAGCGGGCGCAGCGTGGCCACCACCTGCGCGCCGGCCAGGGCCAGGGTACCGCCGCCCAGCTGGCCGAGCTCGACGGCGCGGCCGGTGGCCGGATCGTAGCTGGCCAGCGACACCACCTGGGTGCTGGCGCTGGAGCGATCGAAGAACGACGCGCTGCGCAGCGCCGAGGTGGTGACGCCGAGCTCGCGCGCGGCGCCGGCCTCGCCGTCGCGCGCCGGGGTGTCGGCGTCGCTGAGCAGCCGCGCGGTGCCATAGATCAGGCGGCCCTCGGCCAGCACGAAGTCCCAGGCCGCGAAGACCTCGACCCGGCCGACCCGCGCGTTGAGCACATACAGGCGGCCCTCGGTCAGATCGCCGCGCGCCGAGTCCTGCACATAGAGCAGCACGGTGCGCCCATCGGGGCTGCGCTCGAGCTCGAGCGGGCCGGCGCTCTCGTCACCGGTGAAGTCCATCGGCGCCGAGACCCACGACAGCGCGCGCGCGAACGGCGGCAGCGCGCGCACCTGGCTCCCGGTCAGGCGCTGCAGGCGCACCACCCCGGGGTGGCCCTCGTCGCCAGCATCGTCGCCGTCGCCGATGCTGGCCAGCGTCTCGGCGGCGACCTCGGGCTGCTCGAACAGGCCGACGCAGCGGGTGCCCGGGCCGGGCCTGGGCACGATGCTGGCGGGTAGCGGGTAGAAGCGCAGCCCCGCGCCGTCGAGGCTCTCGAGCATGGTCAGGCCGGGGCCGTCGGTGACGTCCTCGATGCGCAGGCACGACCACGCCGGGGCCGCGCGCAGGGCGGCGCTGGACAGCGTGGCGGCGGGGCGGCGCGGGCGCGGGGCCGAGGCGCCGCAGCCGGCCGCGAGGCTGGCCGCGGCGAGTGCCGTGACGACAGAGGCGACGATCCGCGGCACGGGCGGAGGTTACACCGGAACCACGCCGCGCTTCTTGGGGTACGGGCGCGTGCGCTTGGCGGTGGCGGCATCGAGGCGGGCACACAGCTCGGCGCGCAGGTGCGAGCCGGGGACCACGGCGTCGATGTGCAGATCGGCCGCCAGGCGGTAGATGTCGACGTCCTCGCGATACTCGGCGCGCAGCTTCTCGACATAGGCGGCGCGCTCGGCCTCGGGCTGCTCCTGGATCTTGTTGAAGTAGACCGCGTTGACGGCGGCCTCGGCGCCCATCACCGCGATCATGGCCTGCGGCAGCGCCAGCGTGGCGTCGGGCTCGAAGCCGGGGCCGCAGAAGGCGTACAGGCCGGCGCCGTAGGCCTTGCGCACGACGACGCACAGCTTGGGCACGCTGGCCTCGCTGATGGCGCTGATCATCTTGGCGCCGTGGCGGATGATGCCCTGGCGTTCGACCACGGTGCCGATCATGAAGCCGGGCACGTCGGCCAGGAACACCAGCGGGATCTCGAAGGCGTCGCACAGCCACACGAAGCGCGCACACTTGTCGGCGCTGTCGCCGAACAGCACCCCGCCCTTCCACTTGGGCTGCGACGCCACCAGGCCGACCACGCGGCCCTCGAGGCGCGCGAAGCCGGTGATGACCTCCTTGGCGAAGCGCTTCTTGATCTCGAAGAACGAGCCCTCGTCGCACAGCTCGGAGATCAGCTTGTACATGTCGAACGACTGGTTCTGGTTGGGCGGCAGGATGGCGTCGATGCCGGGGCCGGGCGCGGGCGGGCGCGGCGCGGCCGGCGCCGGGGTCTCGCCGGCGCGCTGCGGCAGGTAGCCGAGGTACTCGCGCGCGCGCTGCAGGACCTCCTGCTCGTTGGCGGCCAGCAGATCACCGCAGCCCGAGACCTCGCAGTGCATGCGCGCGCCGCCGAGCTCCTCGAGGCCGACCTTCTCGCCGATCACCATCTCGGCCATGCGCGGCGACCCGAGGTACATCGAGGCGTTCTTGTCGACCATGAAGACCACGTCGCAGAACGCCGGGATGTACGCCCCGCCCGCGGCCGAGGGCCCGAACAGCAGGCAGATCTGCGGCACGAAGCCCGACAGCGCGACCTGGTTGTGGAAGATCCGCCCGGCGTGGCGCCGGCCCGGGAACATGTCGATCTGATCGGTGATGCGCGCGCCCGCGGAGTCGACCAGGTACAGCAGCGGCACGCGCAGCTTGCCGGCCTGCTCCTGGATGCGGACGATCTTCTCGACCGTGCGCGCGCCCCACGAGCCGGCCTTGATGGTGGAGTCGTTGGCCATGATGGCCACGGTGCGGCCGTGGATCTTGCCCAGGCCGGTGACCACACCATCGGCGGGCAGGTCGGGCGCGTTGCAGTTGGCCAGCAGGCCGTCCTCGATGAAGCCGCGCCCTTCGTCATCGAGCAGGAGGCGCAGCCGCTCGCGCACGAACAGCTTGCCGTCGGCCTTGTTCTTGTCGTGATACTTGGGCGCTCCGCCGGCGAGCACACGGGCAGTGACGCGGCCCAGCTCTTCGGCGTCGTGGTTCTTCACGGTCAACGGAGTCTCCTGGATGGGCCCGGGTGGTCGGGGCGCGCGGATTATGGGGGGGCCGGGGGCGCGAGTTCAACCCGTCCAGTCTTCGGGCATGGCAACTGGAGCAGCCAGCCAGCGGGGCTTGCAGACGCCCGTGGGCAGCCAGGGCGCACATTGCAAGTACCTGATCAGGTGTGGGTTTCGCTTGGCCCACTGCTTGCTCTACAGGCCGTCGCCATGACGAGCTTGAAGACAATCGCGCTGCTTCTCTCCACCACGATGCTGGCTGGCGCCGGTTGCAGTGGCGAGCCCGCGGTGGACTTCGAGGTCGGCCCCGAGAGCGAGCAGGTCGATGGCAAGGCCGACGCCAACTCCGGCCTGTTCGCGGGCAGCCCGACCGAGTTCGACCCCGGCCCGCCGGCGACCTGGGCCGAGCTGTTCGCCCAGGTGCCCAACTACCGCCTGATCTCGCGCCAGCTGGGCGCCGAGTGGCTGAGGCCCGGCCCCGACGGCAAGACCCGCCTGGCCACCATCAACGAGCAGCGCGTGGCCCAGCTGCTGATGCCCATCCCCGAGTACACCCTGACCAAGGACAAGTTCCGCTTCGAGATGGGCCCGCTGTTCTACCGCGGTCGCCTCGATGGCAGCGCGCGCGTGCTGGTGGTCGGCCAGGACGCCGCCACCGACGAGGCGCTGGTGCACCGCGCCTTCGTGGGCGCCACCGGGCAGAAGGTGCAGGCCTTCCTGAACTCGGTCGGCGTGCCCAAGAGCTACATCATGGTCAACACCTTCATCTACAGCATCTTCGAGCAGTTCGACGAGTTCACCGAAGAGGTGGCGATGAAGACCGCCATCAAGGACTTCAGGAACCAGCTCCTCGACAAGATCATGAAGGAGAACAAGATCGAGCTCATCATCAGCTTCGGCAGCGCGGCGCACGCCACCGTGCGCAGCTTCCGCGACGACAAGCTGGGCGGCAAGCTGCCCAGGAACGTTCTGTGGGTTCCCATGCTTCACCCCGGCATGGCGGGCATCGGCCTCAAGAACGAGGACGCCACCATGGTGCAGAAGGTGGCCGAGAGCTTCGCCCAGGGCTGGAAGAGGGTGTGGGCCAAGAAGAAGTCGACCCGCGGCTGGCTGGTCTCGGACACTGGTGGCCGCAGGACCCAGGCCAGCAAGTACTACTACTACAACAACGACATCCCCTATCGCGACCTGCCCTATGGCGCCTCGCGCGAGCTGGGCCGCGGCGGCACCAAGAGCGAGCGCGGCCAGTCGGGCATGCAGGTGCAGCTGCGCAGCGCCGCCGGCGTGCGCTACGAGGCGCCCACCACGCCGTTCCCGAGCACCGTCAGCAAGGCCAAGGCCGGCCTCGACGCGCTGGGTCCCGGCGAGATCACCTGGGAGCCGGCGCGCGTGGGCGCGACCCGCCATGACCCGGGCCCGCAGCCGGCGTGGGTCGAGATGCTGGCGCGCACGCCCAGCGCCGAGGTGGTCGAGACCGAGAGCGGCGTCATGCTGGCGACCGACTTCACGCAGCCGGTGTGGTATCGCGGCCGCATCAACGGGGCGCCGCGGGTGCTGGTGCTGGCGCAGGATCTCGGCGTCGATCAGCTCATCGCCGGGCGCGCGCTGGTCGGCGAGCTGGGCCAGAAGCTGCAGCACTTCCTGAACAACGCCGGCGTCGGCCTCGACTACCTGGCGCTCGACGTGGTGCCCTACCCGCTCACCAACGTGGCGCCCGAGAGCGTGCCCGCGCTGGCCGCCAGCCCCACGCTGGCGAAGTTCCGTGACGAGCTGCTGAACAAGGTGCTGGCCGAGAAGCCCATCACGGTGGTGCTGACCGTGGGTCCGGTGGCCGACGCCGCCTTCGAGCGCGTCAGCGCGGGCTACCAGGGCAAGTGGATCCGGCTGACCGACCCGGCGGCCACCACCGCGGTGCAGTCGTGGAACCTGGGCATCTCGGCGCTCAAGGAGGCCGGCTTCACCGGCGCGGCGACGGTGTACAGCAAGACCTCGCTGGCGGCGGCGCGCAAGCAGATCCCGCGTGACGACCTGCGCTGGGGCCTGCCGCTGTGGTTCGGCTCCAGCGGCGACCTCAGCCAGCACAGCCACGAGGCCTGGGTGTTCTGGAACGCGCCACGCTGGGTCAACACCGAGGTGCCCGAGCCGCCGGTGCCGGCCCCGGCCCCGACGACGACCCCGCCGCCCGCCTCGGCCCAGCCGTAGCAGCGCGCAGCAGGAATTTTCCAGCACAAACGCCGCACCGCATCCGCACAACTGCCTGGCTCGTACTCAATCGACCTGTCATCCTCGCGACGGAGGGTCGGGGTCACAGGGCCATGGATGATCTCGCACGCGTAGCCAAGCAGCTGGGGACCGTCTCGGACCCGGTGCGCCTGCTCGAGGGGCTGTTCGCCTTCGCGCCGGTCGGCTTCCAGATCTATGACGCCAGCGGCCACAGCGTGGCCGTCAACAAGGCGTTCCGCGAGCTGTTCGGCTCCGAGCCGCCGCCCGACTACAACATCCTCGAGGACGACCTGGCCGAGAAGCAGGGGCTGACGGCGCAGATCAAGCGCGCCTTCGCCGGCGAGACCGTGCACCTGCCGGCGTTCTGGTACGACCCGCGCGAGCTGCAGTCGGTCACCGTCACCGAGGGCCGTCGCGTCGCCATCGAGATGACGCTGCTGCCGCTGCGCGACGCCAGCGGCGCGGTCAGCCATGTGGCGTCGTGCTTCAAGGACCTGACCCCGCAGCATGTGCTCGAGGAGGTGGTGGGCAAGCTGCGCCTGCGCGAGGAGGAGCTGTCGGCTCTGGAGGCCGCGGCGCGCCACAGCGAGGCGCGCTACCGGGTCCAGTTCGAGCACGCGCCCGAGGCCATCGTCACCTTCGACCTCGCCGCCGGCAAGCTGGTCGAGGCCAACCCGGCGGCGGCGCGCCTGCTGGGCTGGAGCGTGACCGAGCTGCTCGAGCGCAGCGTGGCCGACATCAGCCCGCCGCGGCAGCCCGACGGCAGCGACTCCGCACTGGCGGCGCGGGTCTGGATCGACCAGGCGCTGGCGGGCGGCTGTCCGGTGTTCGAGTGGACCCACCGGGGCGCCGCCGGCGAGGACATCGCCTGCGAGGTGCGCCTGGTACAGCTGCCCGGCGCGCCCGGGCAGCTGCTGTGTCGCGGCACCATGCTCGACATCCGCGAGCGCAAGCATCTGGCCGAGCTGTCGCTGCGCAGCATGGAGCTCGAGCAGCAGAACCTGCGCATCCGCGAGGCCAACCGCCTGAAGAGCGAGTTTCTGGCCAACATGTCGCACGAGCTGCGCACGCCGCTCAACGCCATCATCGGCTTCGCCGAGCTGATGGTGGATGGCCGGGTCGCGCCCGAGAGCCCGCAGCACGACGAGTTCCTGGCCGACATCCTGGCCAGCGGCCGCCACCTCCTGCAGCTCATCAACGACGTGCTCGACCTGGCCAAGGTCGAGGCCGGCAAGCTGGAGCTGCACCCCGAGCCGGTCGACCTCGGTCGCCTCATCCACGAGGTGCGCTCGATCCTGCGCTCGACGGCGGCCGGCGAGCAGCTCACGATCGACGTCGAGGTCGACGCCAGCCTGGGCACGATCACGCTGGATCCCGCGCGCTGCAAGCAGATCCTCTACAACTACCTGTCGAACGCGCTGAAGTTCTCGAACCCGGGCGGCCGCATCACGGTGCGCGCGCAGGCGGTCTCGGCCGACTGGTTCCGGCTCGAGGTCGAGGACACCGGGGTGGGCATCTCCCAATCCGACCTGCCGCGGCTGTTCCACGAGTTCCAGCAGCTCGACAGCGGCGCCGGCAAGCGCCACCAGGGCACCGGTCTCGGGCTGGCGCTGACGCGGCGGCTGGCCGAGGTCCAGGGTGGCACGGTCGGGGCCGCGAGCGTGCTGGGACAAGGCAGCGTGTTCCACGCCGTGCTGCCGCGCAGCGCGGTGGCGGGGCGGGCGCCGCGCAAGCTGCCGGCGCCGGTGATCGGCCCCGCCGGCGCGCGGCGCGTGCTGGTGGTGGAAGACGACCCCGCCGATCAGCGCGTGCTGGTCGAGGCCCTGGCGGCGGCGGGCTACTCGGTCGACACCGTGACCACGGGTGCCGCTGCGCTGGCGCGCTGTCAGGACAACGACTACGACGCCATCACGCTCGACCTCCTGCTGCCCGACATGAACGGGCTCGATCTCCTGGCCACGCTGCGCCGCGGCGGACGCAACAGCAACGCCGCGGTGGTGGTCGTCACCGTGGTCGCCGAGGCGCGCGCGGTGGCCGGCTTCAGCGTGCACGACGTGCTGCACAAGCCGCTGCAGCCCGCGCTGCTGCTGGCCTCGCTGCGCCGCGCCGGGGTCGAGCCCGGGGCCTGGGGCGGCGTGCTGGTGGTCGATGACGACGCCAGCGCGCTGCGCCTGATGGAGGCCGCGCTCAAGCACCTGGGTTACGCCACCGTGTGTCGCAGCGACGGCGAGAGCGGCCTCAGCGCGGCGGAGGCGCTGGCGCCGGCGGCCATCGTGCTCGACCTGGTGATGCCGGGCCTCGATGGCTTCGGCTTCCTGCAGCGGCTGCGCGCGCGGCCGCGCCTGAGTCGCACGCCCGTCATCGTGTGGACGCAGAAGGACCTGACCCGCGACGAGGCGCAGCGCCTGCTGGAGTCGGCCCACGCCATCCTGAGCAAGCATGACGGCGCCGCCGCCCTGCTGGCGGAGCTGGCACCGCTGCTGCCGCCGCGCCCGCCGGCGCCGCTGCCCGAGCCCGCGGAGAGCTGACATGGCCAGCATCCTCATCGTCGATGACAACCCGGCCAACCTCAAGCTGCTGGCCTTCCTGCTGACCAGCCATGGCCACAGCGTGCGCACCGCCAGCGACGGCGATCGGGCGCTGGCCGCGGTGGCAGCCGAGAAGCCGGCGCTGATCCTGATGGATCTGCAGCTGCCCGGCGCCGACGGCCTGACCATCACCCGGCAGCTCAAGGCCGACCCGGCGACGCGCGACATCCTGGTGGTGGCGGTGACCGCGTTCGCCATGAAGGGCGACGAGGAGCGCGCGCTGGCCGCGGGGTGTGATGCCTATGTGACCAAGCCGATCGACACCCGGGGCCTGCCGGTGCTGGTCGAGGCGTTGCTGAAGCGCGCGAGCGGCTCGGGAGCTTGACGGGCTGTCAACGTCCCTGGAAGACGGGCGGGCGCTTTTCGGCGAAGGCGCGCAGCGCCTCCTGGCGGTCCTCGGTCAGCAGCGTGACCTCGTAGCAGCGCCGCTCGTGCTCGAGGCCCTGGGCCAGCGGCAGTGACAGGCCGCCCTGCAGGGCCTCCTTGGCCTGGCGCACCGAGATGGGCGCGGCCTGGCTGAGCTCGGACACCAGGGCGGCGACCGCGTCGGCGAGCGCAGCGGGGCCCGGCGCCGCACACAGATCACACAGCCCCAGGGCGGCGGCGCGCTCGGCGCTGAAGCGCTGCCCGGTCAGGATGACCTGCTTGGCGCGCGCCAGCCCGATCAGGCGCGGCAGGCGCTGGGTGCCACCGGCGCCCGGGATGATGCCCAGGCGCACCTCGGTGAGGCCGAGCTGGATGCCGGGCGAGGCCAGCCGGAAGTCGCAGCACAGCGCCAGCTCGAGGCCGCCCCCGAAGGCGCCGCCCGCGATGGCCGCGATGGTGGGCAGCGGCAGCGCCTCCAGCTCGTTCATCAGGGCGTTGAGATCGTCGAGGAAGTTGCGCGTCTCGGCCGGCGTCATGCCGCGCCGCTCCTTGAGGTCGGCGCCGCCGCAGAAGACCTTGTCCCCTGCCCCGGTCAACACCACCGCGCACACGCTGGCGTCGCTGGCGAGCTGCTTCAGCTGGGCGCGCAGGCCGTCCACCACGCCGCGCGACAGCGCGTTCGAGGCCTCGGGTCGCGCGATGGTCAGCCAGACGGCGGGCCCTTCCCTGCGGGTCTCGATCAAGAAGCCCTCTCCTTGCGCTCGGTGCTCGGACTCGTGCTCGGACTCGTGCTCGTGCTCGTGCTCGTGCTCGTGCTCGTGCTCGTGCTCGTACTCGTGCTCGTGGCCTCGCGCTCACGCGTCGCCTTGCGCTCGGCCCGGATCTGGTCGCCCAGGTATGCCTTCAGCATCTTCGACGGCAGCTCGTGCCCGACGTGCCCCGCCACCAGTCGCGCCGCGGCCGCCAGCTTGGCCATGTCGATGCCGGTCTCGATGCCCATGCCGTGCAGCATGTTGACCACGTCCTCGGTCGACACGTTGCCGGCCGCGCCGGGCGCATACGGGCAGCCGCCCAGGCCGCCCACAGCGCTGTCGATCACCGTCAACCCGAGATCCAGCCCCACCGTCAGGTTGGCCAGCGCGGTGCCGCGGGTGTCATGAAAGTGCATCGCCAGCGTGTCGGCCGGCGCCACCTTCAGCACCTCGCTCAGCACCCGGCGCACCTGCAGCGGGTTGGCCACGCCGATGGTGTCGCCCAGCGAGATCTGGTACACGCCGCGCGCCAGCAGCTCGCGGGTCAGGCGCACCACCGAGTCCACCGCGACGTCGCCCTCGAACGGGCAGCCGTACACGGTGCTGACGTAGGCCCGCACGCGCACTCCGGCCGCCTGCGCCGGGCCGATGACGTCCTCGAACGCGGTCAGGGTCTCGGCGATGGTCTTGTTGATGTTCTTCTTGTTGTGGGTCTCGGACGCCGACAGGAAGACCGCGACCTCGCGCATGCCGGCGCCCAGCGCGCGCTCGAGGCCGGCCGCGTTGGGCACCAGCGCCGAGTACACCACGCCGGGGCGCCGCTGGATGCGGGCCGCGACCTCACCTGCGTCGGCCAGCTGCGGGATCCACTTGGGGTGCACGAAGCTGGTGATCTCGATGGCCGGCAGCCCGGACGCGGACAGCGCGTCGATGAACGCGATCTTGTCCTCGGTGGGCAGATGGCGCGCCTCGTTCTGCAGGCCATCACGAGGCCCGACCTCGTAGATGGTGACGCGCGCTGGCAGGCGGTCGAACACGATCTGACCCTAGCGCGAAATGGCGGGACGGGCTAGGCGGGTGAAGCGCGCAGCGCTTCGGGCCCCGCCTTGTGTCGAGGTTGTGCGCGAGGCGAAGCCTCGCGCTGCCTTCGACCTAGGCGCGCCAGACCTACAGCCAACCTACAGATCGAGCAGGCCGCGCACGCCGAAGCCAATCCAGTTCTGGAACGAATCGCCCTCGTTGAGGGTCAGGTTGCCCTGCACCAGGAGCTCGAGCACCGGGTTCCAGCGTCCGCTGGCCTTGCGCCAGTGAAACGCGACCTCGGGCGACACGCCGAACACCTTGGGCGACTCGGTGCCGAAGGTCAGGCCGGTGCCCACCGTCAGCTTCCAGATCCCGAAGCCGGCATAGGGCCGGGCATAGAACAGGGACGCGGTGGGCAGCCAGCCCATCTCGGTGCCGAAGGTGAACGAGGGCCGCGTCCGCGTCTGGTCGGGGAACTGGGTCACCGAGATCCCGGCCGCCAGCGGGAACTCCAGGCCGCCCGAGGCATAGGCGATGCTGGCCATCGCGGTCAGGCCCCAGCTGGTGGCGCGATCGACGCCGACGCCGCCGTCGGCCTGCTTCTTGAAATTCTGCGGCGGCTCGACCTTGCCGGGCACCGTCTTGACGCGCGGACCGTCACCGGTGTCGAGGTCGTCGGGGATGGGGTCGCCGGTGTAGTCGCTCTCGATGGGCTCGCCGTCGACGCCCATCTCCTGTCCGTTCATCACACCCGGGCTGTCCGGCGCCGGCTCGGCAAGCAGGCTGGTCGGCCTGCTGAGCAAGCCCCCGGCGAGCAGGGCCAGGACGAAGGTCGGTCGCATCACGGGCCCGAGTATGCCACAACGTCGGACCTGCCCGGCAGGTCTGACGTTGTGTCCGGCTCCGGCTAGTACAGGGGGAAGCAGGGACGCGAGCCCGAGCCGCGCTTGCTCTTGACCTCGCAGTCCATGACCAGGTCCTGGAAGTCACCGCGCACGCCCTGCGCGCTGTCCTCCATGTGGATCTGTCCGCCCAGCAGGCGGCACCAGCCGTAGCGTGCGATCGAGCCGTCGGTGTTGACCACGGTGAGGCCGATCTGGGCCTCGCACGCGCTGTCGCCGTCGTTGCACAGCGGCATGACCACGAAGCGCTCGCCCTTGCGCGGCAGCCCCGCGCCCATGGCGTGCGGATACAGCTGGCGGTACACCCGCGGCCCCAGGCACCACTGGCGCTGATGCGGGGCGCGACACTGCGCCAGCGTGCAGCCCGGCGTGTGCTTGTCATCACACGAGGCGCTGAGCTGGTGGTACTCCATGTGCGAGGCCGAGACCACGGTCAGCTCGACATAGTCATCGTCCGTCACCTCGGGCGACGGGCAACTCTCGGGCCGCTTGACGTCCATCGGGAAGGCGCGTCGCGCCACCGAGGGACCAGCGCAGGTGGACAGCAGCGGGCAGAGCAGCAGCGCCAGCAGCGCGGCTGCGCGCCTCACCGGCGTGGCCCGCCGCGCACGGCGGCGCCGCACTCCATGCAGAACTTGGCGCCCACCGGGTTCTGGCGCGCACACGCGGGGCAGCGCAGCATCGGCGCGGCGGCCGGGCCGGTCCCGCTCGGGTTGGTCAGGCCACCGATGCTGGGCACACCGAAGCCGGGGGTCAGCGCCGGCGCGGCGCCGCGGCGCGCGCGCGGGAAGGTGCCCAGCTCGCGCACGGTGCGCTCGACCTTGCGGCGCTCGGTCTGCTCGGCGGCCGACAGCGCGCGCTCCAGATCGCGACGCATCTCGATGGCGGTGGAAGGCCTGAGTTCGCGCTGCTTCTCCAGGCAGCGATCGACGACGTCGGCGACCGCGACCGGGACCTCGGGGCGGCGCTCGCGCAGCGGCGGCGCCGGCACGTTGGCGTGACACGCGACCACGACCTCGGGGCGCTCCGACTCGAAGGGCAGCCGGCCGCACAGCATCTCGTACAGGATGACGCCCAGCGAGTAGATGTCGGCGCGGTGATCGACCTCTTCGGCCAGCGCCTGCTCGGGCGCCATGTAGGCCGGCGTACCGAGCACCATGCCGCTGGCGACCAGGCGGGCCTCGTCCTCGCCGTCGCCGGGGAACTTGGCCACGCCGAAGTCGAGGATCTTCACGAACTCGCGGTGGCTGGGCAGATCCTCGAGCATGATGTTCGACGGCTTGAGGTCGCGGTGCACCAGCCCCTGGCGGTGAGTGGCCTCGAGGACGTCGCAGATCTGGGTCGCGATGCGGATGGCGCGCGCCGGCGCCAGCGGGCCGTCGCTGGTCAGGACCTCCGACAGCGGCCGCCCGCGCACGCGCTCCATGGCGACATAGGTGACGCCGTCGGTGGTCTCGCCGAAATCGATGACCTGGACACAGTTGGGGTGGCGCACCCGGCTGGCGGCCTGGGCCTCGCGGAAGAAGCGCTTGACCACGGCGGCGTCGGAGCGCAGCTCGGGGTGCAGGGTCTTGACGCAGATCTCGACGTTGAGCGCCAGGTGGTTGGCCAGGTAGATCCGCCCCATGCCCCCGTCGGCGAGCATGCCGCGCAGCTGGAACTTGTCGGCGATGAGACGGCCGATCATCGGATCGTGTTCCCAGCTGGGGCGCTGCATCCGGCCTTCAGACTAGCAAGGTCGAACAATCGCCGCCATAGAGTTCAGGCCCCGAGCGCCTTGCGGATGAGGTCGTGGGGCACCGAGGGGGGCGGCACGCCCCGGCGCTTGCGGGTGCGGGTGCCCCCGGTGGCGGTCCGGGCGGTGCCGGCCTCGGGCGCCGGTGGGGGGTCGAACCAGGTCCGCACGTCGGCGTCGAGGCCGAGGCCGTGCATGTAGTTGTACAGCGCCCGGCGCAGGCCGATGCCCAGGTATTCGTGGTTGGTGCCGGTGGGATCGTCGAAGCCGAGGTCGTTGCGCGCGAAGCTGACCTGGGGTTCGCGGTGCATGCGCAGGCCATACAGCTGGGGCTGAAGGCCGATCGGGCTGTGGGCGGTGGCCGCGAAGCGGTGCCAGAAGGCCGACTGGATGCAGCCGGCGTCGAACAGCTGGCGAACCCGCTCCAGGGCGTCGATGGTGTCCTGCTCGGTCTCGGTCGGGAAGCCGTACATGAGGTAGGCGTGCACCATGATGCCAGCGTCGGTGAAGGCGCGGGTCACGCGCGCGACCTGGTCCACGGTGACGCCCTTCTGCATCAGCTCGAGCAGGCGATCCGAGGCCACCTCGAGGCCGCCCGAGACCGCCACGCAGCCCGAGCGCGCCAAGAGCTCCGCCAGCGCCGGCGTGAAGGTCTTCTCGAAGCGGATGTTGCCCCACCAGGTGATGATGACGTTGCGCGCGAGCAGGCGTTCGGCCAGCGCGCGCAGGCCGGCCGGCGGTGCGGCCTCGTCGACGAAGTGAAAGCCGGTCTGCCCGGTCTCGGCGACCAGGGCCTCGATGCGATCGACCAGCACGTCGGCGGCGACCGGGTCATAGCGCCCGATGTAGTCCAGCGAGATGTCGCAGAAGGTGCACTTCTTCCAGTAACACCCGTGCGCCACGGTCAGCTTGTTCCAGCGTCCGTCGGACCACAGCCGGTGCATCGGGTTCAGCATCTCGAACAGCGACAGGTATTGTTTGATGGGCAGCCCGGCATAGGTCGGGGTGCCGGCGTCGCGCAGCGGGATGTCGTGCAGGGTGTCGGTGGTCGCCAGGGTGACCTGGCCGCCCTGGCGAACCAAGGTGCGAAACAGCGGCGAACGGCCGTCGCTGTGCAGATGTTCGATCAGGGCCAGCAGCGGGCGCTCGCCGTCGTCCAGGGTGATGTAGTCGACATGATCGAACACGCGCGGCTCGCTGAGCTGGCGCAGCTCGGTGTTGACGAAGCCGCCGCCGAGGGCGACGCGCGTCTGCGGGCGCGTGGTCTTGATGGTGCGCGCGATGCGGAAGGCGCCATAGACGTTGCCCGGGAAGGGCACGCTGAGGCCGACGAGGTCGGGGCGATGCTGGTCGAGCAGGTCGCGGGTGATGGCGTCCAGGGTGGCGTCGACCAGGGTCGGCGGCGCGGCCAGGGCCTCGGCCAGCGGGTCGAAGCTGGGCGCGCTGGCGGCCAGCTTCTCGGCATAGCGCGACAGCTCGAAGCGCGGGTCGATGCCGTCCCGGACGACGTCGGCGAGGTCGTCGATGTACAGACTGGCCAGGTACTTGGCGCGATCCTGGGCGCCCAGCTGGCCGAAGGCCCAGGCCAGCGGCTCGGCCTCGGCGTCGGCGCTGGCGTCGGAGGCTGCAGCGATGACGTCGAAGCGCGGCCCCTCGGGCAGGAACCCGCGGCTGACGATGCGCAGGGCCAGGCTGGGATCGCGCCCTTGCAGGAAGCCGACCACGGCCTCGATGGTCGCCACATACTCGGTCGCGTGGTCGAGGAAGTGCGCAAGGCCGCGCGGCGGCTTGCCACGCCGCTGCTTGCGCGCGCGCGCCTCCAGCTGGTCGGCCACTTCCTGGAGGCCAGACCGCGAGAACAGGCGCAGGAACAGCTCCAGCGCCGGGTCGGCCTGCACCACCTCGAGCCCCAGGCGCTCGGCGTGCAAGCGCAGAAAGCCCGTCAGGTACGCCGTCGCCGGGTACGGGGTGTTGAGCTGCGTCATCGGCGGTGTGAGGAGGAGGATCTTCATGAATTTGGAGGTGCCCAGGGCCGGACTCGAACCGGCATGAGCTTGCGCTCACAACATTTTAAGTGTCGTGTGTCTACCTGTTCCACCACCCGGGCATGTCCCCACGCTGCCACGGCCCTGCCCTGTGGGCACAAATTTCTCGGGCCGTTGTCGCATTGGGTATGCTGCGACTGGTCAGAGCCGGTGACACCCTCGAGGACCTCATGACGGAGCTGGATCCCAGTGCCTCGCTGACCATGGCGACGGCACGACAGAAGCGCAAGTCGCTGGGCGTGGTGGTCGCGCTGCTCCTGGTGGTCGGCGCCGCGGTGGCCTTCTACTTCCTGTACTCGGCGCCGCGCGAGAAGAAGAAGAAGCTGCAGCTCAAGACCCAGACCGCGTGGTCCTGGTACTCGCAGCTGGCGCTGTGCCTGGGCGGACCCGGCACCCCGCCGGGTGATCCCAGCGCGATCCATGCCCGCACCCTGACCGCGTTCGAGGACGACCCCATGTTCATCAAGCGCGCCAAGGAGTGTGGCCACGCCGGCGACATCCTCGACGGCCTGCGCGACGTCATGAAGGTCGGCCCCAACGCCGCCACCCGCGCGGTCATCGAGCCGCTGCTCGAGGACACCCGCAAGCTGCAGCTCGCGGTGCTGGAGTTCGTGGGCATGGCCATCGAGGGCCCCATCAAGGGCGAGGACACCGGCAAGCTCTATGGTGAGCTGTGGAAGGTCGCCATCGGCTTCGAGAAGCTGCACGAGCTGGTCGGGCTGCCGTCGCCGCTCAAGCCGGTGGCCAGCAAGAGCGATGCCCCCAGCAAGCCGACCGAGATGCCGGCCTTCGGCGGCCCACCGGTGGCGCCGAGCGCGACCGCGCTGGCGCTGCAGACGCCGCGCCAGGGCATGCGCGCGGTCGCGGTGCCCGGGCGCGACGGCGCGCTGGGCGTGACCTGGGACGGCGGTGACAAGAGCCAGCCCTGGGTCGAGGTCGTGCTGCCGACCGGCGGCTCCGACACCCTGACGCTGCGCGATCGCGGCAGCCTGGGGCCGTTCCGGGTCCAGCGCCCGGCGGAGCGGCCGCCGCAGCTGGAGCTGACCACGAGCGAGCCCGACGGCTGGTTCCACGACGGCAGCGCCCACGTGCTGCCGGGGCGGCCCATGGTGCAGGACGACGCTGGCGGGCTGCTGGGGCTGGCGTCGGGCGAGGCGCTGTCGGTGCTGAGCCGGGCCGGGGTGCGCACCCCGGTGGCGGCGGCTGGCAAGTGGCTGGCGCTGGGTGGTGCCGGCAAGCAGGTCATGGCGCTGTACCGCGCGCCGGCTCCGGCGCCAGAGGACGGCAAGCAGCGCATCGAGGTCCGCGTCAGTGATGATGGCGGGCGCTCGTTCGGCGGCGTGCTCAGCACCAAGATGGATGTGCTGCCGCCCGAGGTGCAGTCACCGGGCTGCGTCGCCGGGCAGCATCTGTGGTTCGGCGCCTACGAGATCGGCTATCACTCGGCCGACGGCGGCAAGACCTTCCGGCGCATGACGGTGTACCAGCCCCAGGGGGGCGGCTTCATCGCGCAGATCCTGTGTGCGCCCGACGGCCGCGCCGCCTTCGTGTTCCACCCGCGCAACGACCGCAAGGCCGGCCTGTGGGTGGCCGGCTGTGCGGGCGCCGACTGCAACTCGACCACGCAGCCCGAGCCGATGACCATGCGGCGCACCACCGGCAGCGCGGTCGCCCTGGTCGGCGACGCCGTCGTCGCGGTGTGGGCCGAGGAGCGCCGCCTGCGCATCCGGCGCGCACCCAGCGCCAGGAACCTGACCTACTGGGACGGCTCGCAGCCGCTGGTGGCACCGGAGAACTTCCCGGCCGGCGCGCGCCTGATCGGGCTGTCGGCGCGGCCCGAGGGCGCCGTGGTGGCGTGGACGACCGACGGCAAGACGCTGTCGGCGGTGGCCACCCACGACGACGGCAAGAGCTGGGGCCCGCCGTAGCACTGCGCGGCCCCGCGGCCTGGCCTACCCGAACATTTGTACAGCATCGGTTTGACGACTCTGCTAGGCTCCTCGGCCATGTCGAAGACGTCTTCTCGCGGGCCGCGGCTGGCGGCCGCGGTCGAGCCCGAGGCCATCGTGGTGCGCGGCGCACGCGAGCACAACCTGCAGATCGACCTGCTGGAAGTGCCGAAAAAGAAGCTGGTCGTGTTCACCGGCGTGTCGGGCTCGGGCAAGTCGTCGCTGGCCTTCGACACCCTGTACGCCGAGGGCCAGCGCCGCTATGTCGAGTCGCTGTCGGCCTATGCGCGCCAGTTCCTGGGCCAGATGGACAAGCCCAAGTACGAGGCCATCCGCGGCCTCAGTCCGACCATCGCCATCGAGCAGAAGACGGCGTCCAACAACCCGCGCTCGACGGTCGGGACGATCACGGAGATCAACGACTACCTGCGCGTGCTGTACGCGCGCGCCGGCGAGCAGCGCTGCCACAAGTGCGGCGGCGGGGTGACCGGCCGTAGCGCCGACGAGATCGTGGATGAGCTGATGCGCGGCGCCGCTGCCGCAGGCGGCGCCGCGGTCACGGTGATGGCGCCGCTGGCCGAGAACCGCAAGGGCGAGTTCAAGGATGTCCTCGACGGCGCGCGCAAGGCCGGCTTCCGGCGCGCGCGCATCGACGGCATCATCGTCAAGCTCGAGGACGTGCAGGAGCTCGACAAGAAGAAGAAGCACGACATCGACCTGGTCATCGACCGCGTCAACGTGAAGGCGCCCCTGGGCGAGGCGCGGGCACGGCTGACCGACTCGGTCGAGCAGGCGCTCAAGGCCGGCAAGGGCGTGCTGCTGGGGTCGATCGAGCGCCCTGGCGATGGTGACCCGCGCGAGGAGCGCTACTCCGAGGACCGCGCCTGCGCCAAGTGCGGCATCGGCTTCCCCGAGCTGTCGCCGCAGTCGTTCTCGTTCAACTCGCCGCTGGGCATGTGCGTCGAGTGCAATGGCCTGGGCACCAAGATGGAGATGGACCCCGACCTGGTCATCCCCAACCCGCAGCTGTCGATCCTGGAGGGCGCCATCGAGCCCTGGGCCGGGGCCATGGATCGCGGCGGCGGCTGGACCTACCAGATCGTCGAGGCGCTGGGTAACGACTTCGGCATCGATCTCGAGAAGCCGTGGAAGTCGCTGCCGGCCAAGGACCAGAAGACGGTGCTGTTCGGGTCCGACAAGCGCCTGCGCGTGAAGTGGAAGGGCAACCATGGCGGCGGCTCGTGGGCGATGCGCTTCGACGGCGTCATCCCGTCGCTGATGCGCAAGTTCAAGGAGACCTCGTCGGAGCCGGCGCGCGAGAAGTACCAGCGCTACTTCCGCGACGCCGACTGCCGCAGCTGCGCGGGCGAGCGCCTGCGCCCGGAGTCGCGCGCGGTGCTGGTCGGCGGCGCCTCGCTGGTCGGGGTCTCGCGCATGACCGTGCTGGAGGCGCGTGATCACTTCCACGCGCTCGACCTGTCGGGCGCGCGCGCCACCATCGCCGCCGAGCTGATCAAGGAGATCGACAACCGGCTGCGCTTCCTGGTCGACGTCGGCCTCGACTACCTGTCGCTGGATCGCGCCGGGCCCACGCTGTCGGGCGGCGAGTCGCAGCGCATCCGGCTGGCGTCGCAGATCGGGTCGGAGCTGTCGGGCGTGCTGTATGTCCTCGACGAGCCGTCGATCGGCCTGCACCAGCGTGACAACCGGCGCCTGCTGGCGACGCTGCTGCGCCTGCGTGATCTGGGCAACTCGGTGCTGGTGGTCGAGCATGACGAGGAGACCATCCGCGAGGCCGACCACGTGGTCGACTTCGGACCGGGCGCCGGGCGGCTGGGCGGCAGGGTGGTGTTCTCGGGGCCGCCCGACGAGCTCGACGCCAGCGCGTCCGAGCGCAGCCTGACCGCGGCCTACATCAGCGGCGAGCGACGCATCGAGGTGCCCGGCGAGCGGCGAGCGCCCAGGGGCTGGATCGAGGTCAAGGGCGCCAGGGAGAACAACCTCAAGAACGTCACCGCGCGCTTCCCGCTGGGCACGCTGACCGCGGTCACTGGCGTCTCGGGCGCCGGCAAGTCGTCGCTGATCGGGTCGATCCTGTACCCCGCCCTGCTGCGCCACCTGCGTCAGGAGGCGCCGCGCATCGGCAAGCACGCCGGCGTCACCGGGGTCGAGCAGATCGACAAGGTCATCGACATCTCGCAGGAGCCCATCGGGCGCACCCCGCGCTCGAACCCGGCCACCTACACCAAGGCGTTCGATCACATCCGCGAGCTGTACGCCATGACGCCCGAGGCGCGCACCTACGGCTATGGGCCGGGGCGCTTCTCGTTCAACGTCAAGGGCGGGCGCTGCGAGTCCTGCGAGGGCGACGGCGTCAAGTGCGTGGAGATGCACTTCCTGGCCGACGTCTACGTGCCCTGCGAGGTGTGCCGCGGCAAGCGCTACAACGAGGCCACGCTGCGCGTCACCTACAAGGGCAAGAACATCGCCGACCTGCTGGAGACCTCGGTGGCCGAGGCGCTGCCGCTGTTCGAGCACCACGGCCAGCTGACCAACATCCTGAAGACGCTGGTCGAGGTCGGCCTGGGCTACATCGCCATCGGACAGCCGGCGACCACGCTGTCGGGCGGCGAGGCGCAGCGCATCAAGCTGTCGCGCGAGCTGGCCAAGCGGCAGACCGGGCGCACGCTGTACCTGCTCGACGAGCCGACCACCGGCCTGCACTTCGAGGATGTGCGCCGGCTGCTCATCGTGCTCGACAAGCTGGTGGCGTCGGGCAACACCGTGCTGGTGGTCGAGCACAACCTCGACGTCATCAAGTGCGCCGACTGGGTCATCGACCTCGGCCCCGAGGGTGGCGCGCGCGGCGGCGAGGTGGTGGCGGCCGGCACGCCCGAGGAGATCGCCCGCGTCAAGGCGTCGTATACCGGGCAGTTCCTGGCCCCCCTGCTGCCAAAGACCCGCGCGCGGCGCATGGCAGGGTAGAGTCGCGCCGTGAAGGGCGACGCACGGACGGAGATTCCCGAGCTGATCACGGCGGGCCGCGGCAAGCGGCTGCTGCTGATCGCGGGCGTGGTGGTGGCGGTGGTGATCGTCGCCGTGGTCATCGGCTGGCTGGTGTGGAAGCGGCGCCAGGACGCCCGCGCGCGCGAGGTCGGGCGCGCCTGGGACGCCTTCGAGCGCTGCCTGATCGGTGGGCCACCGGGGCCGGGGCAGACACCGGGGGATCTGCTGCGGCGCATCGAGCTGCGCTTCAGACACTCGCCGCAGACCACCGATCCGGCGCGACGTGGCGCCGGCTGGCCGGGGCGCTGCGAGCCCTATGCGAAGGCGATCTACGAGGGGCTGAAGAAGGTCGACCTGCCGGGCAAGCAGGCCGGCGAGAAGCTGGGCCTGATGGCCTATGGCGTGGTGGGCGTCATCAAGGCCGGCAACGCCCCGACCAACGCCGATGAGATCTGGGCCACCGCCAAGGCGGCCGGGGTGCCGCGGGTGCGCGGCCCGCGCGTCAACGAGCCGGCGCAACCGGTCGTGGCCAGCCTGCGGCGCGCCGACCTGCGGCCGCTGGGCGCCGAGGTGACGGTGGCGTGGCAGACACCGGCCGCGGGGGCGGAGCACCTGCTGCTGGAGCGGCGCGGTGCCGCGGGTGGCAGCGAGCGCGTGCTGTGCACGGTGGGCGCCAGCGGGCCGGCGCGCTGTCGCCTGGTGCCGCGCGGCCTGCTGGCCTCGGCCGACTCGGTCGAGACGGTGGCGCGCACGCTGCAGGTGCCCGACAGTGACGATGCGCCGCCTGCGCTGCTGAACCTGGCTGACGCCGGGGTCGACAGCGGGCTGTATGCGTATGCCAGCCGGCAGCGGCTGTGGCCCAACCCGGGCTGGCAGCTGCGCGGCGGCTGGGTGCGCGGCGAGACCTTCGGCATCTTCGCCGAGACGCCCAAGGGCTGGCGGCTGGTGACCCGGCTGGGGCTGGCCACCACCGAGCTGACGCTGCCCGAGCCGCTGGCGCTGGCCGAGGTCGGGGAGTGGCTGCTGACGGTCGAAAAAGATGACCGCGTGGTGGCCAGGCGGCTGGCGTCGGCGGACGCGCCGGTGGAGGTCGCGGTGCTGCCGGCTCCGGCGCCGGTGCTGCCGGCTCCGGGGGACGACGACGACCTGGTGCCGGAGCTGCCGACCTGGCGCTTCGCCGAGCGCTGTCGCTCCAGCGACGCGGCGCTGGCGGTGCTGACGCGGGACGAGCAGCGCTGGCTGCTGGTGGGTGGCGCGACGGGCTGGAAGGCGACCGCGCTGCCGGGCGAGCTGTGGGGCAACCACCGGCCCGCGGTGTGTCGCGGCCGGACCATGGAGATGCTGGCGGTGGACTGGGTCGATGGCGAGTCGTGGCTGGAGCGGCACACCTGCGGCGAGAGCGGCTGTGTGAAGGAGGCCGCCAAGGTGGCCGAGATCGAGAACGACCTCGGGCTGGCCGGCGACCTGGTGGTGATGGCGTCGGAAGGTGACAACGATCGGCTGGGTGACCGCGGGGCGATCTGGCTGCGGGTGGCGCGGGCGCCCGAGCTGCCGGCGACGCCCGACCTGCTGCTGGTCGACAGCGCGGCGCATGGCGGGATCTCGGGCCTGCTGCGCGCGGTGCACAGCCTGGGTGAGGCCGCGCTGCTGCTGCTCGAGGATGCCAGCGACGATCAGTCGTATCTGGTGCGCGTGCGCGCCGACGGCGCGGTCGAGCCGGTGGCGGTGGAGATGGTGCCGTGAAGCTCGACACCGAGGGCGACCTGGTGCACGAGCTGGGCGGGGCGCGCCGGCGCGGCCTCATCATCGCGGCCGGGCTGCTGGTGCTGCTGGGCGGCGGCGTGTGGCTGGGCGTGCGCGCATGGCGGCACGGCAAGCAGGCGGCGCTGGGGCGCGCGGCGGCGGCCTGGCTGCGCTGGGAGCGCTGCTTCCTGGGGCCGCCGCTGCAGACGGGCGAGCGCGCGTCGGGGCGCGCGCGGCTGGTCGCGCTGGCGCTGGGCCATACCCGCGGCGAGAAGCCTGTTGGCGATGCGGCGTGGCCGCGCCGGTGCGTGCCGCTCTTGCACGAGGTCGCGGTGCAGATCGGCGCGTCCAAGCCCGACTTCCAGTCGCCGCTGCGCAAGCTGCAGGTCGACGCCCAGCGCATGGAGGAGCCGCTGGCGCGCTACTCGTCGCTGACCAACCCCAAGCTGCCGGTCGATCTCGACGTGCTGTGGGACAGCGCGATCCTGGCCAGGCTGCCGGCGCGCGCGCCCGCCAGCGCCCGCAGCGCCCGCCCGGGCGAGCCGCCGCCGGCGCCCACCGCCGTCGAGGCCGAGCTCGCGCGCGCCACCATGCAGCCGCTGGAGCGCTACCTGGCGCTGGAGGACAGCGAGATCAACGCCGATGGCTCGTTCGCCGCGGTGTTCGAGCGTCGCGTCGGCAACCACCAGCGCATGGTGCTGTGCGCCATCGGCGCCGGGCCGGCAGCGCCCGGGCGCTGTCGCGAGCTGCACGAGAACATCCCGACCAACCGCAGCATGCACGTGCTGATGAACACCGAGCCCACGCTGCTGCACCCCTGGGTGCGGGTCTACGACGCCCCCGCGGGCGGCAACGGGATCTATGACGGCGCCAGCGGCGAGCTGGTGTGGCCCGACAGCGCGTTCCACTCCACGCTGGGCCACGGCGTCGCGGTACCCGAAGGCGACACTGGCGCCGCCGGCTTCCTGGCCCTGGGCCATGTCGCCGAGGCGCAGGTCGATGTCGTGCGCCAGTACGGCCGCGAAGCCAACGACACCGAGAGCCACCGTTTCCGCAGCGACCCACCCTGGGTCTGGCAGTTCGACGACCACATGGCGTGGGCCGAACCCGACGCCGCCAGCGGCCGCATGCATATCTTCGCGAGCCCCCTGTACAACGTCCCGCCGCTGGCCGGCGCCATCGTCGACATCGGCGAGCTGCCGCCGCCGCGCGATCACCTGCCCCACCGCTGGTGCCGCAGCGGTGACGACCTGGCCATCGTGCACCGCCCGCGCAGCGCCGGCGACCTGGTCGACCCGGTCTCGGTGCTGACCTTCGCGCACGCCGGGGTGTGGGCGCCCATCGTCACCCTGCCCCTGACGCCGCCCGACCAGTGGTACAGCCTGGACTGCGACGGCGGCAAGGCCACGCTGTCGTGGAACGGCCCCGGCGAGCTGTTCCAGCTGCGCTGCAGCGCGGCCGGCTGCGACCCCGTCGACGCCGTCGCCACCGAGGGGCTGCCCGACGACACCTGGCTGGGCGCGCTGGGCGGCCAGGCCCTGGCGGTGTGGAACCAGGACGGCCAGACCTAGTTCCGCCTGGGCCCGCTGCACGACCTCGACCGCGTGCCCGACCGTCTGTTGATTGACGACGCCGACCACGGCGGCCTCGCCGGCGACGTCGACGCGGTCTACATCCGCGCCGGCCAGGCCCTGCTGCTGGTGGAAGACCACGCCGAGAATGGCACCTACGCGGTGCGCATCGACAGCGCCGGCAAGGTCAGCGCGGTGCCAGTGACGGTGACGACCGGGACGCCCGAGTAGTCACAGCTCGTCGGCGGTGAACGCCACCACGTCGCGGATGTCGGGCGCGCCCAGCAAGAGCATCATCAGGCGGTCGATGCCGAGCGCGATCCCCGCGCACGGCGGCAGCCCCTCGTCGAGCGCGGCCAGGAACTTCATGTCGACGGGGTACAGGGGCTTCTTGCGCGCGGCGCGGTCGGCCAGGTCCTTCTTGAAGCGGCGGCGCTGCTCGGCAGGATCGGTCAGCTCGCCGAAGGCGTTGCACAGCTCGAGGCCGCCGGCGTAGGCCTCGAAGCGCTCGACCACGCGCGGGTCGCCCGGCTTGTGGCGCGCCAGCGCGGCCAGCGGCGCCGGCCACTCGTACACGATGGTGGGCCGGCCCTGTCCCAGCTGCGGCTCCACCGCCTCGAGGAAGGCCGCGAAGAACACGTCGTCCCACGGCGAGCGGTCGTCGATGCCCGACATCGCCAGCCCCGCGGTGCGCGCGCGCGCCAGCAGATCGGCCGCGGTCTCGTCGCCGTTCACCGCGAAGCCGGCCCAGCGCAGCATGGCGCCGCCGACCGTGATGCGCTCCCAGGGTGGCGCCAGCTCGAGGCCGGCGCCGCCATCGGTGCTGTCGGGCGGCCGCGCATGCGTGGTGCCCAGCACCGCGCGCGCCACCGCGGCGACCAGCTCCTCGGTGTCCGCCATGATGGCCTCATAGCCGGCCCAGGCGCGGTACCACTCGATCATGGTGAACTCGGGGTTGTGGTGCGGCCCGCGCTCGCCGCGGCGGAAGCAGCGACAGATCGAGAACACCTTGTCGGCGCCGCCCGCCAGCACGCGCTTGAGCTGGTACTCGGGCGACGTGATGAGGAACTTGTCGTCGGCCGTCACCGCGTCGAGGTGCAGCTCGAGGCCCGGCGACGGCACCATCAGCGGGGTCTCGACCTCGATGAAGCCACGCTGGTGGAAGAAGGCGCGCACCGCCTGCATGGCCTTGTCGCGCAGCGCCAGGCGACCCAGGCGCGGCGACAGCCGCACGAACTCGTCACCCGGGCTGCCGAAATGGCCGGCCTTGCGGTACGGCGTCGCCACCGTGGAGCGCGTCGCCAGCAAGATCCCGTTGCGCCCCAGCGTGCCCTCGACCACGACCCAGTCGCCCGGCCGCAGCGCCACGCCCGCGACCAGGATCCAGCCCGTCGAGTCGACCACGCGCGCGCCGACCTCGGACGCCGCGGCCACGCGCCCACACACCACCTCGGGATGTTCCCCGCGCAGCTCCGCGATGAAGGTGCGCCGCGCAATGAGGGCGTCGAGATCCACGCCCGACGAGTCTACTCTCGCTTACCCGCCCTTGACGCGCTCGATGTACTGACCGTCGCGGGTGTCGATGCGCAGGAAGTCACCTTCATTGATGAACAGCGGCACGTTGATCTGGGCGCCGGTGGACAGCGTGGCGGCCTTCATGGCGCCGCCCGAGGTGTCGCCCTTGATACCGGGCTCGCTCTTGGTGACCTGCAGCTCGACGAAGTTGGGCAGCGAGATCGCGATCGGACGCGAGTTGTAGAACAGCACCTGGCAGCCCAGGTTGTCCTTGAGCCAGCGCCAATCGTCGCCGATCAGGTTCTCGGCCAGCTGCACCTGGTCATAGGTGCGCGAGTCCATGAACACGAAGGCGTCGCCTTCCTTGTAGAGGAAGGTCATCTCGTTCTCTTCGACGTCGGCCGGCGGCATCTTCTCGCCCGAGCGGATGTTGCGCTCGATGGTCGACCCGGTCAGCAGGTTGCGCATCTTGGTGCGCGTGAACGCGGCGCCCTTCCCGGGCTTCACGAACTGCGCTTCGATGACGAGGAAAGGGCCACCTTCGAACATGATCTTGAGGCCCTTCTTGAGGTCCGACGTGTCGTACATGGCGGTTTCCGTAACACCCGGTCACCCCCGGCGTCAAGGACCGAGCGCGTGGGGATCCGGAGCAAAAGCCAAGCGTTCGTGCGAACATTTCACCTGCAGCCCAACGCGAGGACCTCGCCCGCATCCCCCTCGCTGTCCTGGGCGACGAGGCGGACGTCGACGGCCGACGTCCGACAGGCCGACGTGGATGTCCGACAGTCGGACGCGAACGTCCGACAGGCCGACGTGGATGTCCGACAGTCGGACGCGGACGTCCGAGGAGTCGGACGTGGACGTCCGACAGGCGGACGTGGGCGTCCGTGACGACGAGTCGGACGTGGACATCCGGTGGGGTCGGCGGTCCCTGGGCCGCGAAGGGTGGAACGGTGCTGGCGTCACCCTGCAGGCGGAGTTCATGCTCCCGGCGACCTGGATGATTGACGGCGCGGGCCGCGCCAACCATGGTTGAGCGGATGCTATCAGCTGAGACCAAGCGGCGTCGTAAGCGACGCGCCCGGCGCGAGGAGCCGCAGCGCTGGCGGCTGTCGCTTCTGCGCAGCTTCATCAGCAAGCATGGCGCGGATGCCCTGACCATGGACACACGAGTTGCCCCCGGAGTGGCGATCGGGTCCTGGGCGACCGTCATGAGGACCAGGTATCGCCAGGGAACTCTCGCGGCGTGGCTCTGCGAGGGGCTGGAGGCGATCCCGGGCTGGACATGGACCCCGCTCGCTGATCGCAAGCGCGGGTACGCAGCTCGACTCGCGGCCTACGTCAGGGACGGTGGCCTGACGCTCGAGGAGCTGCTGGCGCTCGGACGGTGGATTCGCCTGCGGCGGACCGACTTCGCCCGCGGCAAGCTGCGGCGAGGGCTGCGCCAGGCCCTCGAAACCATCTCAGGTTGGTCGTGGGAGCAACGCGCACCCAGGTGAACCGCGCGCGGGTGGAGCGTCACCACCGCGCGCGCCTCGCGCTCCTCCGCGAGTACGCCAAGCGGCGGGGGCTGGCGACGCTGCAGCTGTCGACGCGCTGGCGCGGCGTGCGGCTCGGAGTGTGGGCCCACGTTCGCCGACAAGACCACCGACGGGGCGAGCTCTTGCCCTGGCTCAGGCGGGAGCTCGAAGCCACTCCCGGCTGGGCGTGGTCGCTGCGCTCGAATGGCCCGCGCAGGAAGCTGGCGGCGCTGCGCGCGTTCATCGCGCGGCGGGGCTGGGCGGGGCTCGCTCCGCTGGCTGGCGTGCCGGCGGTGCAGGATGGGGTCGATCTGCGCGAGTGGCTGGCGATCTGTCGTTCGGCACAGCATGGCGGGCGCCTCAGCCCCTGGCTGGTGGCCGCGCTCGAGGCCGTGCCTGGCTTCTCGTGGTGGCCGCGCCGCGACAGGATCGGGCGCAAGGTGGGAGCCCTCCGGAAGTGGCTCAGCGCGCACCCGCTTTCGACGCTGGAGCCTTGGAGTGGCCAGACGCCCAAGGTCGACGGGGTTGACCTCAAGGCCTTCGTCTCGGAGTCTCGGGCCAGCCGTCGGCGCGGAAGCCTCTCGTCCGAACTGTCGACCGAGCTCGAGGCGCTGCCGGGTTGGCGCTGGCAGAGCGCCCGGCAACCCCGGGTGGCGGCGGGCACTCCCCTTCAGCGCCGACGTCTCACACTGCTGGATGCGCACATCCGCGAGCATGGCTGGGTCGCCTTCCGGGGTGGCCAGGCGGGCGAGGTCGTCGTCGAGGGCGAGCCGCTGAGCCGCTGGTTGAACGACTGCCGGCGGAGACGACGGGAGGGCGAGCTCTCGAGGTGGTTGGAGGAGCGGCTCGAGGCTCTTCCGGGCTGGAGCTGGGACGACGCCAGGCCAGCCGCTCACGGCCGGTACCTCGACCAGCTCCGCACGCTGACCCGGGAGTTCACCTGCAAGCCGCAGGGCGTCCCCAGCGAGCTGGTCAGCCTGGCGCTGTTCGTCTATGGCGCGCAGCGCGACCACGCCCACGGCAGGCTATCGGCAGAGGTCATCGCGGCGCTCGAGGCCATCCCTGGCTGGAAGTGGCAGTGCTGACCCTTCTGACTATGAACGTTGTGTTATCCGCAGGTTAGAGAAGTAGCGCGCAACAAAGATCCCTCGCCCTCGATGAGCTCTGTGACCGATTGGCAATCCACACAGAGAGCGACGGAGGGCGACATGCGCGACGGGCACGAGGGGATCGAAGGCGGCATGGAGGGCAAGGACCGGGGACGGGAGCGGAGCGGTCGCGGCGGTGAGTCCGACTCGGACGCGATCCGGGCTCCTGGGCGGAGGACGCTGCTGGCAGGAGCCCCGTCTGGGGCGGCCGTCGCCCGGGGCGTCCCCGCAGGCACCGGTCCAGTGCAGCTACCGGAGGGCATGGGCCCCGGCGCTCGCTCGGCATACACCGAGTCGCGGGGCGAGTACCTTGGGTTTGGTTTGGAGGTCGGAGCCCGCGGCCTGGCCGCCGCGGGCGTGAGGGGCGCGGCGCAGGCAATCCCCCACCTCGGCGCCGTTCAAGGTTCGTTCGGCCATCACGACGTCAGCCATGCGCGCGGCCACCTCGACGCGCCAGCAGCCTCGGCATCGAGACAGCTCGGGGCCGAGGCCTACGTGCTGGGCTCGGACGTCGCCTTCGGATCGACCAGCCCCTCGCTGCACACGGTGGCGCACGAGCTGACCCATGTGGTGCAGCAGCGCGGCGACGTGAGCATGAAGGCGACCAGCGCGCACAGCGCCGAGCTGGACCATGAAGCGCACGCCGACGCTGTCGCCGACGCCGTCGTGGCCGGCCGCTCCGCCGAGCACCTGCTGGACAGCGGGCCCGCTGGCGGCGCCATGCAGGTCCAGCTCAAGCCCGGGCCGCGCCAGATCGACTTCAGTGAGGGCGAGACCGAGGACTTCGCCGTCAGGCCGCCCAGGCGCGCAGGTGGGGGCCGCGGGGCTATCGACTTCAGCGGCGACACCGACGACTATGCAGCCGAGCCAGTCCCTGACGTCCTGAGGATCCCGCCGGCCACCATGGCCCCCGAGGTCGCGGCGCACCGCCTCGCCGACTTCGGTCTTCGCGAACCGGTGCCTCACTACCTCGCAGCCGCGCGCACCGCGGACCGTGCCGAACAGATCGCCGCTGACGCCGAGTACCGCAGCGGCGGCATCGCCCGCAGCGGAGTGGCCAAGCACGCGCCCAAGGGCAAGGCCGAGCCCACCTACCGTGCGTCCTACGCCAACCTCGAGAAGCTCAAGCAGGCCCACAAAGACATCCGGTCCATGAACCAGGGCAGGCCGTTGCCGCGCATCGGGGCACGGGATCTGCGGGCTGCCGATCCGCTCACTGACGACAATCGCCCGGCCGGGCGCGAGGTGACCGGGGACATCGGGGTGGTGCACCAGGCCGACGGCCTGCTCTTCAAGGTGCTGCCGCACCGCATCGCCAGCATCGCCTTCAAGCTCGACGCCGCGAGCGCGGAGAAGTCCGCAGTCGAGGCCGAGATGGCGCGACTCGACCTCGAAGAGGACGCCAAGGCGAAGGCGGGGGAGGTCAAGCAGCTCGAGAAGGCACGCGACAAGCGGATGCGCATGATCAAGAGCGCGTTCTCGATGTCCGGAAAGATCCTGAAGTTCGGCGCCAAGTGGGCCTCGAACCCCGTCGACGCCGCCGGCGAGGCCGCCGAGGGCTTCGGTGGCATCATCGGCGAGTGGATCGGAACCGGGATCACCACGGACGAACTCGAAAGGGCGAAGAAGGAGCTCGCCGATGTCACGACGGAGCTCCGGGGGCTTGGCGAGAGGGTGCTGTTGTCGCGCTGGGAGGCCTGGAGCAAGAAGGTGGGTGGTCACCTGGAGGAGCTGGCCGAGGCGCACGCGGCGCTCCAGAACGCCATCCAGGGCCGGAGGGACAGCTACGCCAAACTCGGCAAGAGCACCAGCGCCGCCACCGCAGGTGCCCTTGGCAGCGGCCGCCACCTGGGCGACCACCTGCGCCAGGTGCCGCTCATCGACGAGTTCCTGCGCCTCGCGGCCGCGATCCCCGTCGCGCACCTCCGCATCGTGGACAACCCGGTCGAGGTCCAGGGGTCGCTCCGCGATCGCGAGTATGCCTTCTGGATGCACGACAACTTGCCTCGACTGGCCGACGCCATCGAGAATCTACGCGGTGACTACCAGCGCCAGCGGAAGGACGCCATGAAGCTGCTCTCGGTGATGGAATGACCGCCGCGCGCTTGGCGGTGGCGATCGTGGCACTGGTGTCCCTCGGCCCGGCCTGCAGCAAGACCAGGCGAGGTCCCTCGCCATCGCCTGCCCCTGCGTCGGCCGCGAACCCACCCCCGGATGGCTTCTGCCCGCCGGGCGCGCAATACGTCGGCGGGCGACCACCGGCCAAGCACCATGAGTGGTGCGTCGTGGACGGCGTGGAGCACGGCCCGGCGACCCGGTACTGGAGCGACACCGGCGAGGTGTTGCGGCGGGAATGGTACGACCACGGCGAGTTGATACGGAGGCTGTCCTACGGCAAGAGGCAGTCGGTTCCTGACGCAGAAGAGAACTACTCGGGCACGCGGCGCCGCGAGCGCTTCTGGCGCGTCGAGGCAGACGCCGCCATCGAACTTCTCAGCGACAAATCATACCTCGGCGACAAGCCTCACGGGCGCTGGATGGAGAAGGCGTGGGGCAAGACCTCGCTTGACTGTTACGAACAGGGCATCAGCCACTGGCACGCTAGCCTGATGATGTTGGACGGCGATGCCTTCGTTCGCCTCGAAGTGAATGGCAACGATGTCAGGCCTCCACCCCCATGGGCAGCCGTCGAGGAGCGCGAGTGCCCGTTCCAGTTCGAGTTCCCGGTGCCCCGATAGCACCGATAACCCATTCCTGCGGCTAGATCTAGCTGGGGCTGACCTCGGACTGCATGCCAGGCCAACAATTCGAGACGCCTGTCAATGGTTCCATGCAATAGTCATCCCTATCTCCCATCGGCCCAAAACGCGCCCGGCCACGACCACCGTGCGGAGGCGTGCGGAGACCAAGTATGCGAAACACTCTGCTGATCCTGCGGACCCTGATCCCTCTCTATCTCGCCCTCTCGGCGACAGGTTGTACGAAGCGAAATCCGCATAAGTGCAACGCGGCCGAGCCTTGCCCGCTGACCGAGTTGCCGTATTGCGACATCGACGGCCGATATGGCGATCCATTCAGGTGTATTGCAGACCCATTTTCAGACGGCGGCGTCGGCGCTGCCGAGCTACGCGCGGACCGCACCGAGTTCGACTTCGGAACGAATAACCTGGGAGTTTCGAGCGCGCCGGCGGCGATTGTGGTCTCCAATGTTGGCCGGGCGCCGTCCCGTACCCTCACAGTCCAGATCGCTGGCACCGCAGCGGCCCAGTTCGCGGTCGATTCGGACGGCTGCACGGGGCAACTGCTTGGTCCAGGGGAGAGTTGCGCCGTTGGCGTGCGTTTCACGGCGGCAGCGGCCGGCGCTGTCCAGGCCGACCTGGTCGTCTCGAGCACTGACGGGCAGAACCTGACGGTCGCGCTGCGCGGCACCGGCATCGGCGTTGGGAGCATCGTTGCCGCACCTTCGAGCCTTGACCTCGGTACACAGGTCGTCGGCCAGGCGGGCTCTCCGATGTCGGTGACCATCACCAACTCCGGCGGAAGCGCTACGGGGACGGTTTCGGTCAGCACGACTGGCTCCGACGCGTCCCATTTTCAGATCACAGCCGAGGATTGCAGCGGGCGCGTGCTTGCCGCCAGTGCAACATGCACGGTCAGTCTCGCGCTCACTCCAACTACCTCGGGCACCAAGGCCGGGTCTCTCGTGGTGGCAGCCACGCCGGGTGGCTCGGCGGTGGTTCCCATCAGCGGTGTGGCTGTCACACCGGGCGCAATCACGGTAAGGGCCCGCGAATGGGCGAGTCGATCGAGTAGGGTTCGGTCGCCCGCGATTTGGGGGATCGACAGGATCGCGCCGGCGTGATCTACCTTTGCAGTGGACGCGGAGAAGCTGGTTCGCCAGAAA
>Ga0154020_10000911_pt1 | contig 36447 bp, 41 predicted proteins | sample Klosneuvirus_201_FD_109709 | JGI IMG/M metagenome (GOLD analysis project Ga0154020, IMG submission 109709) | Active sludge microbial communities from wastewater, Klosterneuburg, Austria - Klosneuvirus_20160825_MG | ecosystem: Engineered > WWTP > Aerobic digester > Activated sludge | place...
AGCGCAATGCGATACGGCTTGCCATCGGTCTTCCGCATGTTCGGCGGAAAGGGCAAGGGTTCCAGACGCAAACGCACACGGTCGAGTGTGGACGATGGCGCGGCCAGCACTTCCACCATCGGCACACCGCCATCGCGCACGGTACGCGTATGCAAGATCATCACATCGTCGCCCAACGAGCGACGGGCGCGGTCGGCAACATGCGACAGGTCAGCGCCGCGGAATCGTTCAGGAGCCATGTGGCATCTCCCAGGTGGCGACGCTGCTCAGCGTGATCGCGGCCGGCAACTCGGCCAGCGACACGACGGGCAAACTGGGCAGCACCGGTTCAATGAGTCGACGCACACCAACACGCAGCGACGGCGGCGTGATGAGCGGCAGCGGACGGCCATCCACGGCGTACGTGGTGGCCAGGTGATTCAAGTCGCGCAGCATGCCGGCCAACGATTCCGGCGTGAGCACCGGTGCATTGGGCTGCGACGCGCGCGGTGAGAAGAGTCCCATCAGCGCCGACTCGAGCCGGCCGCCGATGGTGATGCCGCGAACCACACCCGTGCCGTCGGCGAAGAGTCGCGCAATGACGTTGGTGAGTGACTTGCGCACGACTTCGGTGAGTGCTTCTGGATCCTTGGTCGTTTCGGCACCATCGCCCAGCGCTTCGAGGATGGTGACGAGATCGCGAATCGGCACACGCTCGCGCAGCAGGCGCTGCAGCACGCGATGCAGCACACTCAGCGACACCTTGCCCGGAATGATTTCTTCCACCAGCGCGGGGTGCGTCTTCTTGAGTGTCTCCACCATCTCCTGCACTTCCTGGCGGCCCAGCAATTCCGACGCACTCGCCTTGAGTGTTTCCAGCAAGTGTGTGGCAACCACCGTGGTGGGTTCCACCACTACGTAGCCCAACGCTTCGGCCTTCGAGCGGCTCGAGCCGGCAATCCAGCGCGCGGGCATGCCGAACGACGGATCGATCGATTCCATGCCTTCGATTTCCGCCACCACGCCGCCCGTGTTGAGCGCCATCATGAATCGCGGCAGCACTTCGGCGCGCGCCACTTCCGAGCCGCGCAGCTTGATCACGTATTCGTTGGCCGGCAGACGGATATCGTCGCGAATGCGAATGGGCGGCACCAGAATGCCCAGTTCGAGTGCGGCCTGCTTGCGCAGCAGCGAAATGCGCTCCAGCAAGTCGCCACCCTGGCTTTCATCGATGAGCGGAATGAGCGCGTAGCCCACTTCGAGTTCGATGGGATCGATCTGCAAGAGGTCGCGCATCGGATCCGACGGCGCCGGCGCTTCCACTTCGGTGGGCGTCGAGCTCACCAGCGCCAGTGCTTCGCGGCGCGTTTCCGCCTGACCAGACAGTCGCGCCAACACCGCCGCGCCAGTGGCCAATGCAAAGAACGGAAAGAGCGGCAGACCCGGGACCAATCCGAACATGCCGAGTACCGCGGCAGCCATCCACATCGCGCGCGGATGCGAACCCAACTGACGGCTCAGCACCACACCCATGCGATCGGTGCCCGTCGCGCTCGTGACCATGAGACCGGCCGCCGTGCTGATGATCAGCGCCGGCACCTGCGACACGAGACCGTCGCCGACGGTGAGCAGCGTGTACGTGCTGCCCGCCTTCGCGAGCGGCATGCCTTTCTGCACGACACCAATGAAGATGCCGCCCAGAATGTTGACCGCGACCACGAGAATGCCGAGGATCGCGTCACCCTTCACGTACTTGGAGGCACCGTCCATCGCGCCGTAGAAGTCGGCGGTGCGCGAGATTTCATCGCGGCGGGTGCGTGCTTCTTTTTCATCGATCAGACCAGCCGACAGATCGGCGTCGATCGCCATCTGCTTGCCGGGCATCGCATCAAGGGTGAAACGCGCCGCCACTTCGGCGATACGTCCCGCACCCTTGGTGATGACGATGAAGTTGATGCCGATCAGCAACAGGAAGATGACGATACCGACGGCGTAGTTGCCGCCGATCACGAAGTTGCCGAACGCTTCAATGACTTTGCCCGCATGGCCGTGCGTCAGAATAAGACGCGTCGACGACACGTTGAGGCCGATACGGAACAGCGTGAGGAGCAGCAGCAGAGCAGGGAAGCTGCTGAAGTCGAGCGGATTGGTGGTATAGAGCGACACCAGCAGCACCACCAGCGACAGGCCAATGCTTGCGGCCAGGCACAGATCGAGCAGGACTGCCGGGAGCGGTACCACGATGAGTGCAATGATCAGCACCACCGCAACGGCGAGTGCGACTTCGGCGCGCTTTTTGGTATCCGGCGCGTCAAACGCCATGGGCATCGCGGCGCTGGTCATGCGGCCACCGTCCCGCGCCACTTCTTGCCGTACCGTTCACGCTGGCGCATCACGAAGGCCAGCACTTCGGCCACAGCCAGATACATATCCACCGGAATCACCGTTCCCACCTTGGCGGTGGCGAGCAGAGCGCGCGCCAACGGCTTGTTCTCGATCACGGGCACCCCATGCTGAAACGCGAGCTCCTTGATGCGCTGGGCGATTTTGCGTTGTCCGATTGCGACGACCATCGGGGCTGGGGCCACCATCGGGTCGTACTTGATGGCGACGGCGATGTGCACCGGGTTCACGATCACCACATCGGCCTTGGGCACGGCGGCGAACATCGCGCGACGAATGCGCTCACGCGCCACCTGGCGCCGGCGGCTCTTCATTTCAGCGTTGCCTTCCTGCGACTTGGCTTCTTCCTTCACTTCCTGCTTCGACATCTTGAGCTGTTCGTGCGTGCTGTAGCGCTGCCACGCATAGTCGGCGCCGGCGAGTGCGAGGAACATGAGCCCCGCGTTTTTCAGCAGCCCCACACCGTAGTCGCGCACAATGTCCATCAATGACAGCGGCGACTGCAGCGCGAGTCCCTGAATGGCGGGCCACGCGTCGCTCAGTGTGGCGTAGACGGCCCAGCTCACGATGCACAGTTTGAGCATCGCCTTGGCGAGTTCCACCCACGCCTGTTTGCCGCCCAGACGGCCCAGGTTCTTGAGTGGGTTGATACGCTGAAAGTTGGGTTGCAACGCTTCGGTGGTGATGATGCCACCGGCCTGCGCGGCCTGCACGGCAATGGCGATCACGGCCATCGCTCCGGCGAAGCCCAGCATCGCGACGATGGCGCGAAAGCCGAGTGTCTGCAGCCAGGGAATAGCCGAGAGTCCGGCGTGTTCCTGGTTGGCGGCCGTCGCGAGCCCTTGTCCCATGGTGTCCAGCAGGAAACGCCAGAGCGGCGGTCCGGCAAACGACAGCGTGACGGTCGATCCAAACAGGAACGCAGCCGTCGTGAGCTCGGGGCTCTTGGCGATCTGGCCTTTGTTGCGCGCCTCTTCGACGCGTTTGCCAGTAGGTTCCTCTGTTTTTTCGCCAGAATCGCTATCGGCCATGTCAACGCCCTCCCGTCGTGGGCACGCTTACTGCTGGCGTCGCCTGAGAGGGTGATGTCGATGGTGTACGTGGCGTGTAAACCGGTGCAACGATCGGGACATTCGTGGCGCGCGCCACGTTTTCGAGATTAGTGGCGAAGCCTGGCGTCCAATCGCTCATGGCGTTCACGACCAGTGCGAGCGATCCGGCGAAGGTCAGCAGTCCGACGCCGATCTGCAGCGGAAACGCCAGACTCATGATGTTGAGCTGCGGCGCGGCTCGGCCCAGAATCGCGAGCGCGAGATTCATGATGAGAATCGCCGCAATCACCGGCGCCGCGAATTGCACACCCGTCACGAAGATCGATTGCGCAGCGATGAGCAGTGCGCGTGACCCTTCGGCGATGTTGAGCGGCGCGCCCAATGGCATGGAGACAAAACTCTGCGCCACCGCCTGCAGCATGATGATGTGGCCGCCGCCCGCCAACACGACGATGAGCGCCATGAGCTGCATGAACTGCTGCAGAATGGCGCCCTGCGTGTTGTTGACCGGATCAAAAATCGCGGCGCCGGACAACCCGATGGTGGTCGTCATCAGTTCGCCGGCAAATTCGGCCGCGGCGATCACCAGCGCGCCGGCCATGCCGATCAGAAAGCCCACCGCCGTTTCGGCGAGAAACGTGGCGGGCGTGATACGCAGTGTGGTGACGTCGGTATTGGCCTGTGCGGCCGGGAGCAGCAAAACGGCGAAGATCACCAGCAGCGCGGTCCGGAGCCGCATCGGCACCGTTTTGGCCGACCACGCCGGGGCAATCAACAACAAGCCGCCCACGCGCAGCGCAGTCAGCACACAGGCTGCCGCGACGCCGGGGGCGAAGAAATCGGGGAGGCCGAACGAATTCACGCAGTGCCCGTCAGACGCATCACCACGGTGATCCCCATGTGCTGGATCACGCGACCATCGCGGGGATGCCGCGAATGAGGGTGGTGGTGTAGCGGATGAGCACCTGCAGCAGCCAGGGCATGCCGACGATGAAAGCGCCGCCCACCAGAATGAGCTTGGGGACGAACGCGAGCGTCTGTTCCTGGATCTGCGTGACCGACTGGAAGATGCTGACCAGCAGTCCGACGCCGAGCGCGATGAGCAGCATCGGCGCGGCCACCATCAGGGCCGTGATGATCGCGTCGCGGGAGAGGTCAATGACCATCTGGTGGGACATCGGGTGCGGTCGGGTCGAGAGGGTGACGGGGGTCGCACGGGTGGCGACTTGGCGACTCTATAGGCACGGACCGTACCACGGGACTTCCGCATTCCGGATTATGGTAAACTGTTCATTGGTATGGCATTATGAATTGTGGAATGGGGTGACGGCGGCAGTGAGACTCGCGCTATCCGGAAGATTGTGCCGCCGGTCACAGCGGCGGGAATTGCCGGTAGGAATTGCCGGAGATTGTTTGATACTCTGAATGCATCCATAATGAAGCCATATCATTAAGAGGCTACATGTATGAACGATCCCAAACGACCAGCTGTCGTTCGCGAGCCGGTGCAGGTGTATCTCGATGTGGCCGACCGGTCGGCGCTCGATCGCGCAGCCGAGGTGTCGGGGCTGTCTCGCGCCGAGGTGTTGCGACGAGGACTTCGCCGTTTTGCGGCGGAGCTGTTGGCGGCGGAGAGTCCCGCGCTGGCCTTTCTCGAGCAGGCGGCGGCCGCCACCCCGGAGTCGGCGCCTCCCGATGCAGCCGTCCGACACGACGACTATCTGGCCGACTGGGAGCTGGCCGCCTGGGAGTCGGCGCGGGCCGCCGACGTCACTCGGCGCTCCGATCGTTGAGCCGGTCGGTGCTGCTCGATTCGTCGGGCTGGGTGGCCGCCGCGGTACGTGGGCAAACGCACCACGAGGCCGCGCGTGCCGCGTATACCGCCGCTGTACGACAAGGCACGCGAATCGTGGTCACGCCCATGGTCCTTGGCGAGTCGCACGCGCTCTTTCTGCGACTGCTCGGGCGTGATCATGCCGCGGCCGCGCTCGAGAGTGTGCTGCGCGATCCCACGCATGTCGTGATCACCGTGAGCGACGAAATGGTGCGCGCTGCCGTGGCGCGGTGGGTGGTGCCATTTCGCGATCAGCGGTATTCGATGTGTGATGCGGTGTCGTTTGAAGTGATGCAGCGCGAGGGGATCGCCGAGGCGATTTCGATTGATCGCCAGTTTCGGATGGCGGGGTTTGGGACGGTGGTGTGATGAAATTTGAATGACGACGCACTCGTTGTGCGCGTTGGCGAGGAATCAGGCCTGCGCTACACCGCGTCTGGCGCCGGGGGGGGGGCGAGGCGCGTCAGCAATGCGCGAACCACGTCCGCGGGTTCGGTGCGTCGTGGTTCATTGGGTAGCCAGTGCGCCAAGCGAGCGCGAACACGACGCATGCTCCGCAGGTTGCTGCCGAGTTCAGCGGCGCGCTGTTCCTGGGTGACGCCGAGGCCAAGTCCTGCGACGAAGCGCAGGTAACGGACCCAGTCGAATATCTCAGGCATTTTCAACGACATCCGGCGCGTCCGAGTGGAAACTCGTCCCGCCATTCGCACATCGGTGCTCTTGGCGGAAACCCGGTAGTGAGCGGCAGTCTGCAACGGACCACGCTCGCTTAGTGCACGGCGAAGCACCTGAGCGGCTAACGGATCTCCGCAAAAATCGTTCGGAAGCTGAAGGAGGGCCGAGTCGCGCCAGACCCGATCGACTGAATGCCGAATCAATGTGACGGGATCGGCAAACTCCGGCGTGCCCACTTGGAGCACGGTCATTATCATCGGGCATTCGCCGGCCGTGCTAGCGGGGAACAGGATCAGCCGTGATTCTACCGACGTTGTGTGCAGCAGCACCACGGCACGAATCTGAGATGACGGCGCGTGCTCGCGGTCGATCACGACTGCCCGTTGCATCTTGGAACGTAGCCGCGCGAGCGGCGAGCCGGGGGCCGCGTCGGTCGCACGAACGAGAAGAGGCACCAGTCGCTCACTCCAGTTCAAGTCACTTGGAGACGTGTCCGTCAAGTGTACGGGCCGCTCGCAGCGCTCTGCGTGGTACGAGCTGACTGCGCTGCAAAATTAGTCTCGACCAGACCTCGTGCATGTGCAAGCAGGCTCGTCAAGTCACGCACGACGGGCCGCGAAAAAGTGTCACTGTTGCAATTGGAGGCGGCTCTCCAATGTGTGCGGCGTCTTCGTAACGTTCGAGGCATGTACGTAAACAACGACCCGGCTGTTGCTCTTTCGACTTCGTTCGGAGTACGTACACGCGATTCGCGCAAGGTCTCGTTGAGTCCAATGACCTGCGATGTTTTGGAGTCGTCTGCAAGCAGCTGCTCGTTTGCACAATCGCCAACTCGTCAAGCCAGGCCATGTCGTTCGTGCCCCGTCCGCACTTCCCCTTGAGCGCGAAGTGCCTACCGAGTCACAACCTCGACACTTGCCTCAAAGTAGACCACTGCGCTGGGGATCGGTCTACGCAGGTGACCAGATTGAAGCCGGCGACCAAAAGCGGCGAATGTAGGGAAGAGTGTTCGCTGCTTCAGTACCAAGACTACTGGCGTGAAGTGGTTGCTCCTCGAGATAGGAAAAGCGTCAGAAGATGAAATAGTCAGTTTGCATCACAATCACGCCTTCGCCTAGAAGAGCTCACTCTCCAGTAGATCGACCGGTTGCCCGCGCGCGAAGGACCTCGTCGTCGCACGCTTAGAACGAGACCGCGGCCCTTCAAGTCGGACCTAGATCCTCAGGTCTCGAGGGCCACTTCTGACGGCGCGAAGTCTGCTGCGGGTGCGGGGTGATTCACGGATCAACGCACGCCACAGTCTGCTTTTCCGACTGTTGCGCACGTCATGTTGGCGCTGTACGAAGATTTTCGACTGCCGCCGAGACCTAGTCTACACACCAGGTATCCAATATGAGCATTTCCGCGAGAATAGATTCCGCCACCTCTATCATACTCACCGTTGCGACGGTCATTGCAGTAGGACTTCTTGCGGAGCGTCGAATAAACCCACCATCCGCCACAAGTGCAGGTACTCGAATCGAAAAAATCAGGACGTGGCGCGAGACTTTCGACACCGTGCAGACCACCCTTGGGGAAACGACTGGTCCTATCAAGATTGTTGTATTCACCGACTTCGAGTGTCCGTTCTGTAGGAAAATGGACTCAATCCTCACCTCGGTGGAGGCGAAGCACCCGGGAAGGATTGCTCGAAGTGTGATTCACTATCCCATACCGGGCCACACATTTGCCCGCGACGCCGCGCGCGCCTTCGAGTGTGTCGCTAGGCAGGGACGGGCGGCCGCGATGCATCATCTACTATATGAAGGGCAAGCTGCGTTCGCGACGTTGGCTTGGCGAAGCATCGCGGAGAAGGCCGGCACCGCGAATCTCCTCGAGTTCGACCGGTGCGTCGCCTCCGGCGCGGTGGACTCGACCATCGATCGAGGAATCGCGCTAGCAAATACCCTTCGAGTGAACAGTACACCGACCGTGGTTGTCGACGGTTGGCTGCTTGATCCGTCATTTCCCGACGTTGTTGAACGGGCAGTCTCCGCAGTACTCGCTGGAAAAACACCTAAACCTTAGGAGCATTGCTATGAACAGGAGAAGACTCCCAAAGTCACTAAAGCCCTTTGTCGCATTCATTCTCACTTTGGGCGTTCTGAGCGAGAATCCACCAGCCGAACTTCGCGCTCAAGGCGGAGGCTGTTCGCCTGATACCGGCTGTGTCATCACCTGTACGAACGCAGCGCAGTACTGCCAATCTCGCGGGTGCGCCGGCGGAACATGTCAGTACAGCCCATTCTTCTGTGATCTCCTCTGGCCCAACAAGATCGTCTGCGGCGGCGGCATCGAATAGCAAGTCCAAGCTCACCGTAGAAGCGTAAGTTATGATCCACTCCGGGGTCGCAACGCGCAATTGCGTCGCGACCCTTTGAGCTCAGAGCGCGCAAGGAGTTTTCAACTCTCGCATTGTGGCGCGAACACGCGTGAGGATTGCTACAGCCATTCGATGGAGGGGAAGAGCGTGCGTGCTGTCTCACTCATGAAATGCCTGCTACCGTGGCTGTGCATACCGTCGGCCGCAAGCGTCGATGTTCACGCGCAGCGGGTCCTACCGCCGCCGGTCGTCCGCGACAGTGCTGGCAGTCGCATAATTGAATACCCATCGATGTCTCCCGCGACACCGTTGTCTGCCCGGTCGTCTCCCAGTCCGTTCTCGCACAGCGTACGCGCGCTACCCTTCGCCGTCGAGATCCAGGAAAAGTGGTTCACTGATCTCGGCGGTGATGGAAGCGACGCGAACAATGAGTTCGACGCAAGACACTCGTCGTTCGGAGTGGTGGAGCTTTCTGATGGGACGATCGTCGTCAATGACCGCGTGGACTTGAAGTACTTCTCGCGAGACGGTAAGCGAATTCGGACGGTCGGGCGAGAGGGGGGAGGACCCGGAGAGTTTCGCCAAACCACTCAACTCTGTCGCCTTCGCGGAGACACAATTCTCGTCTTTGACTTCGACGGCCGCACAAGCCTGTGGGACAGGAGTGGGACACACATACGTACATTTCCGCGCGTAGGTCGGACATTGACGAGCGGATGCAGAGACGACGGTGCGTATGTTGTGCAGCAAGCTGGCACAGCGAGTAGGTCGAGCGATGGGTCAATGCTCGCCGAAAGCCGCCTGATCCGGGCCGATGGACAGGAACTGGCACGCCTCGGCAAGCTTCCGACTTTCGAGGCTGCAGGGCTAATGTTTTGGGAACCAACTATTCTACCGATCAACGACTACCTGCTAGTCGGCGGCGCGCGCCGTTTCGAGTTCGCCATACAATCGTTCTCGGGGAGGCCGATTCGCACCACGCGCTTTGGACGATCTCCAATGCCAATTACGAACAAAGATTGGCAGGAGCGCGCAGAACATCAGGTGCCGCGCGGGCTACGTTCGGACATCCGCGCGAAGCGTCTTGCGCAATTTATCGCGGAGAAGCCGGCTGGTTTCTATCCGGCGTACTCGAGAATCCTGCGGGATCCTCTCGGCTACGTATGGATTCAAGACTTCGAATCCAGTAGTGGCTGGACACTCTTTGATGCCAACGGTCGCCTGGCTGGCCGGGTTGAGTTGCGTGGTGGGGAGCTTGGACAGTCGAGTCTGATTGCCGCATTCAGCGACCACGTGGTACTGCTCCGAAGGGATGGAGACGGCGCTCCGCACCTTCAATTCCACCGCATTTCGCCGCGACCCTTGTCAGGCGCTCCTGGAAAGCGCGATTGACGGCAAGGAGTTGTTCGGGGAGACCTAGATCTTTCGGGCCGCGTGCCTAGGTACCTTCGCGCTGCAGACTACGGCCGACGGGTTCGCTCGTGAGGTGTTGTACGCCTGTTTGGGTGTCCGGTCATGGAGGGCCGTGTGCGGTCGTCGTTGATAGACAAGGTGAAGTAGCGTTTGCGGCCAGCAAGTACGGCGGACACGGCCGCGTAGGCATCAAGATACACGTCTTCGCAATTCATCGAGTGCTAGAGCCGTTCGACGAACACATTGTGGCGCCAGCAGCCGCGCCTGTACACGCTAATCGGGATATGTTGTGGCGCCCACGATACTGGCCCGCGGTGAGCGCCTTCCTTGTTGGCATCGACGGCACCATCTGGCTGCGTCAGGCCGGTCCACCCGCGCCGACGGCGCGATTCTGGCAACTCTCGGCGTCTGGCGACAAAGTGGAAGCGCAGGTCGAACTGCCGCGCGGCTTGACGTTGGTCCGTGCCAGCCGCACGCACCTCTGGGGGTGGTCACTCGACGAGGATGAGGTGCCAATTGTGCAGCGTTGGCGCGTGCCGCGAGAGGGCACACGACCGCCGTCTCGCTGAACCCCACACTGGTGGATCGAGAATGCGCCAGATTCGTCTGCACAGTAATACGGCCAGGAGGTTCACTCGGCTGACCCGAGCGGGCAAGCAATTCGCACGTCTGCTGCCCGCAGCTCTGTGTGCTGGTGAAATCAACTGGCCGCAGAATGCTTCTCGACCGACAATCGCAAGCAGTGCCGCGGCACTTCAGCAATCACCGGCGAACGCAAGAGACTCGGCGGGCATCCGCGTTGTCGAATACCAGACATCACAGGCGTATGCGCGCACGCTGCGAATCGATGAAAAGCCGTTCTTCTCTTTGGGCGGACTTCGCGACAACGACAGCGAAGAACTCGATGATGGCCATTCATTGCTGTCGCTCGTGACTTTGACCAACGGGAGTATCGTGGTCAATGAACCTGCACAGCTCAAGTTCTTTTCGCGCACCGGCGCGTTCGTGCGAGCGGTGGGGCGTTCGGGCGCTGGCCCCGGCGAGTTTCAACAGACCCGAGAGCTCTGTCGGCTGCGCGGGGATTCGCTGCTTGTTATCGATCAGAATGGGCGAAGGTCCATTTGGACGTCGGCAGGGGCGCACGTTCAGACATTTCCGCGCATCGGACTTATTCCAATCAACACGTGCCGTTCCGATGGGACCGTGGTGGTGGTCGGTTCAGAGTTTCGTGATCGACAGAGCCCGCAGCGTGGTCCGACCGTCAACTACGAACTGCGGCGATACGACGGCACGCTCGTTCGCTCGTTGGGTAGACTGCCGGGGCACGAGTATCTCGGGCCGCTCGACCATGAGCCCGTAGTCATGCCCATCGACGGCGCCTTGGTGGTGTCGGACGGTATGCGATTCGAGTGGAGTGTGCTGACGTCCGACGGGCGCACGCAAACAATCGTCCGAGTGCATGGCGCAGAGCGCCCACTCTCAGACGCGGAGTGGCGACGCCTGGTGGAATGGCGGATCCCGTTCGGCGGAAACAGCGGCGCGATCCGCAACAAGTCCATTGCCCGAATGATGTCGATGAAGCGCCCCGCCTACTTTCCTGCGATTGGACGCGTCCGAGTCGATCAGTCCTCGAACATCTGGATTGGCGACTACGGCGATCCACGGCGCTGGACGGTCTTTCGCAAAAACGGGGAGCTTGTGGGACGAGTTGTGCTTCCCTGGGCGGGAGCGGAAGCGCGCAGCGAGCTCGTCGAAATCGGTGCTGACTACGTTGCGGTCAAACACTTCGACAGCGATGGGGCTGTACACTTGACCTATCATCGAATGAGCCGCATCTCCTCCTGATTCGGCTGACTATCGCGCGATTGGCTTCACATGTAGGCCGTTCCCATTGAACGTCCCGACGCGATGAAAGAATTCCATCTCGCTGCGGCGCGACTTGCGCTCGCCGTCATCTGTGTGGCGGTGTCACGAGCCGAGGTGGCCCTCTCGCAGGCGACCACGCGATCGCTAAGTCGCGACAGCGCCACCATCCGCCTCATCGAACACCCCGCCGTCCCACGCCAACCCTTCGGCCTCCGCCTCGCCGAGTCCCCCTTCCTCACGCTCGGCGGACTCCACGACGACGAGCGACGCGAGTTTGCCGCCGGACATTTCTTTCTGACGGCCGCGCGGTTGAGCGATGGTCGTGCCGTGGTGCTCGACGAGTTCACGCTCAAGTGGTTCGATGCCAAGGGCGCATTGCTCCGCGTGTCCGGCCGGCGCGGGCCCGGCCCAAGCGAGTTCCGCACCACGCGTGATCTGTGTGTGCTACGTGGCGACACGGTGATGGTGATGGAGAGCTACGGGGGACGCATCTCGCTCTGGGCGTCCACCGGAAAATTCATTCGCGAGTACCAACGCCCCAGCGGTTTTGCGCCGTTCAACAGCTGCCGCAGCGATGGTACGCTGGTGGTACGCTGGAGGTGCGCGGCGATGAAGACGGTGCCGTCACAGCGTATCGCGTGATCAGTCCAAATGGCGTTGAGATTGCGCGACTCGGACCGATCGTCACACCGCGCTACACGTCACCGTTCATGACGGAGCCGCACGTGCTGCCGGTCGCGCAAGGGTTTGTGGTGGCCGATGCGCGTCGGTATGCCTATCGGATCGTCGATCGAACCGGTCGCACACGGCAGATCGTTCGTGCCGGGCCGCCGCCGCCAAGGATGTCGGAGTCAGAGTGGCTGGAGGCCGCGCAGCGGGTGTTTCCAGGAGGTCGCGCCGCCGCGCTCCGCATCTCACGCGGCGACACGTTGCGCACGAAGCCCGCGTTCTACGCCATGCTCACCGACCAACACGCCCGCGTCTGGATTCGGGACTACGACAAACCGTACGGCTGGACCGTGTTCGATGCAGAGGGCGCGCTTGTCGGACGCCTGCTGCTCAACGGAGCCGTCGGTCCGCTCCGGCGCGAGATCGTGCGCGTGGGCGCCGACTACGCGGTGGTGCGCCGAACGGCGGCGGATGGGGAGGTGTATCTGGATTTCCACCGCATGGCGTCTGCCCAACCGTGACGCACCGCGTCGGCATGCCTGGATGAGCTCCGGCAGGCGGTCGCGAATCAATGCTCACACCAACCGACGCATGCGCTCCAGCACCAGATCATCGACGCCTTCGAACATCGGCTGGCGTGAAGCAATGTGCGAGCGAATCGCGGAGATCATTCGAGGGCTGTTCGCCACAGCTTGGCACCATGCAGCGATCGGCGCACGTGCGTCGGATTCGGAGACAGACACCTCGCCCACCAGTTCGGGTCTCGTCGCGAAGAGTGTCGTGATATCTGACAGATCCTTGCTCGCCATCGGTGATGATGCGCCGCGGTCGGTGTACGCGGCCACCTTGAGCAGCAGCAGCCCGACCGCGCTCGCATGTCGGGTGCGCGGCGGAAGATTGGTTTCGACGGCTTGGTCATACACCCACCGATCAAGCGCATTGCCTGTCCCGCCTACGTGTTGACCGCATGACACGCAGTCAAAAATTACGTCATCGGGCGTGCGCCACCGATCTACGTGCGTCGCTACGCCGACATCATGGCGAAATCCCTTTGCACGAAGCGCGCTTTCAAAGTCATGCTTGAGGCTGTACGTGGCCGTCGCGATGACGGCATCCACGTCATCGGTCGCGCGCGACGCCGAGAGGACGTGATCTTCCGTTTCCATGAGCGGGAGCAGTGATGCGCCGATGAACACCACCTGCTGGCGCAGCTGGTCTCCGAGCAGCTCGGCGACGCGCGCCATGCGGCGTGCGGCTGGCGCGTCGAGCCGTCCGTTCAGCACACCGTATCGCGGCGCGTCTATGCTCATCGTGTGACCGCGCCGAGCCGTGTGACCAGCAACTCACCAGCAACCTGTCGATCGCGCGCGGTGCCGACGCGGATTGCGTCGACAAGTGCCAGCAGGTCGTAGAGCTGCGGCGCACGCTCGGCGAATGACGCGGCGGCCGGCGCCAGCGGCTCCAGCGCCTCGCCAACGACGGTCCCTTTGGGTGTCGGCCACACGATCGGGTCCACATCGCCACTGAGCACGTCCCGCAGTACTGGCGCACTGTGCGCCGTGGGCACGCCTCGCTGGCGGCGCGCGCGGTGCGGCGGAAACGCGTAGCGCACGCCATGCAGGAGAAACTCCTCGAGCGCGGGGAGGTTGACCTCGTGAACCGTGCCACGCGTATGCACCAACCCGGCAAAGTTGAGGCGCTTGACGCAGGCATGGGCCGTACTGGCGCTCACACCGAGCTCGACACCGAGTTCGGCGAAGGTCGGCGACGGTCGTCCTGCCAAGCTGAGGACAACGGGAATGTCGAGTGGTTGAAGTACTGTCGCCATGCGAGATATATATTCGTTTTCGTTGTAGCTTGTATTATCAATCAAGATAACAGTTTACAGGTCTCTTTCGCAACGGTTATTCGGTATTTCCGAATAGCGAATGATGAGACAATGCAGGGGACACTTGACAGTGGAACTATAGTGGCACATTGATAAATCGCAGCTTCATTCCCGCCAGCAAGGTGCCCGTGGCCATTCTCGTGAGCAAAACCCGTGCACAAGGTGCGTCCGTAGTCACTACCTTGCCCGCCGAGGTCGCCCGGCGTCTGGCGGTGACCGCCGGTCAGGAACTCGAGTGGATCGAAGATGGTCTGGGCGGTTTCCGCGTCGTCCCGCACACGCCCGAAACCGCCGAAGCGCTTGCCGTGCATGAGAAGATCATGGCGGAGTACGACGCCGTGTTTCGCGCGCTCGCCAAGTAAGCGGGTTCCGCGTGCAGGCGGAGCCGCGCTGGCTCACCGAAACCACACTCCTCGCCATTCACGCGCAGCAGGTCGAGCGTTTCGGCGGAGCGCATGGCGTGCTCGATCACAACGTGGTGCTGTCCGCGCTGGCGCGTCCTCGGCAGCGATGGAGCGACGACCCATCGGCTGACCTCGCCGATTTGGCGGCGGCCTATCTCGTGGCCTTCACGCGGTCTCAGGGATTTCGCGATGGCAACAAGCGCACGGGCTTGGCATGCGCGCTGGTCGTTCTTGCACTGACCGACGCGGCGCTGCACGTCTATGGGGCCGAACTCTACGCCATCACCATGAGAGTCGCGACAAATCAGGCGGGTGATGCGGAGGTGTCCAGCTACCTGCGGCAACACATGAGGTAAAGAGGTGCGGTCGGTATCGCCGGCGCTGCGCGCAGCGCATCTTGAGATCACTCGTCCGACATCCTATGAGACTCACGGAGCGCGCCTTCATGCGTCGCAGATCATTGCTGCTGCTCTTGCTCGCCGGCTGCGCCAAGTCCGTCCCCACCCCCAACGCCGCGCCGGCCGCCGAACCGCGCGCCACCTCCCCGCAATCCACCGCGATCTTTCGTGATGGCACGCGCCAGACGATCTACAAAGATCCGGAGACGGCGACCACCGCGACCTTCCCCAAGCCGCCCAACGTGATGGCGGCGGCGGTGCGTCTGGCGTTCGCCAAGCTGGAGGTACCCGTCACGGTTGATGAAGCCGGCGCGCGCATCGGCAATTCCGATTTCTATCGCGCACGAACCTTTGCCGGCCAGCGCATGCCGGTGTTTCTCAACTGCGGTGACGGGATCACGGGCGCGAATGCGTTGTCGTACCGCATTTACATGTCGCTGCTCACCACCATCGTGGCCGACGGCCGAGGCGGTTCGAAGGTTGCGGTGGTGCTGGTGGCCAGTGCGCGCGATGTGGCCGGAGGCGCGAGTACCGATCGAGTGCCGTGCGGATCGACCGGTATGCTGGAGAAGCAGATGCTCGAGACGATTCGCGGCTATCTGCCGGCAGGGTGATAGCGCGAGCTGACGCTCCCGTGGCCTAGGCGATGGCGAACCCCATCGCCAGCACGTTTGCCGTGACCCGAACATCGCGCGTCAGCACGCGGACTGATTCAGTCGGACCGCTCACGGCGGCGAGCGTCGCCAGGTGAATTCCATCCAGCGTACGCACTGGTTCTACTGGGAATGGCTCGGCGGCCCGTTCGAGAATCTCCGAAGTCACAGAGACCGTCGCACAGCGTGCTGCAAAGGTGTTGAGTGCTTGCGAAAGCAACGCCGCACGTGCCGTTGACAGCCGACCCGCGTGTGCGGCCCGAACGAGGGCACGCTTACATTCGGCAAACGTGAGTGCAGACGTCACCAACGTCGCCTCGCTGCGCAAGGCGGTGGCAGCCTGCTCATCGCCTTCGAGCAACGCCGCAATCAGCGCGCTCGATTCTACGTAGAGTACGCGCGCGACGTATGGTGGCGGTGACTCCGCGATTCGACGGCCGGATAGCGGCTTTCGCGAGATGCTCCGACTACCGCTCGTCATCACGATCTTCGTCGATCAACCGACTCGCCGTTCCGGGGGGCAACAACGCGAGGTTGGTCGGCCAGTCGGCTAGCGGATCACCCTGCTCGACAGGCCAGCGAATCGCTCCCTGCTGCGTCAGCGCCGCGAGCGGGAGCGTTGCGCTGTGAAGCACGTCAGCCTGGCGGAGTTCCGCCACGACGCGTCCATGATCGGTGACCAGAATCGATTCACCATCTTGGACGAGGCGCAGGTAGTGGCTCAGCCCGTTCTTGAGGTCGCGTATGCCAACGGCGATCATGGCTGAAATGTAGCTATAGTAGCTACTTTACGAAAGGCGGCTCCATCAATGGCACGCTGCTTGAGAGGAGCGGCGACGCACGTGCGAGCTCCGCGCGAACGGCCGCCTCCCGAATGAGAAGCGGCCGTTCGACCCGTCGCGATGCGCCGGGCATGTCGTCCCATCACGCGGTGCGACACATGCCACGTCTCTCCGCTACTTGAAGCTTTGCACCAGACTGGAGATGGTCAGACTCCACCCATCCACCAATACGAAGAGCAATAGTTTGAAGGGCAATGAAATCATGGCGGGTGGAAGCATGAACATGCCCATACTCATGAGTACAGATGCAACGACGGCGTCGATGATGATGAACGGCAAGTAGATGGCGAAGCCGATCTGAAAGGCCGTGCGCAGTTCGCTGGCGACAAAGGCAGACATCAAGACGTGCAGCGGCACATCGTCGGCCGTGTTGGGGCGGGGCAGTCGGCTCATCTCGATGAACGTCTTCAAATCAGACTCGCGTGTCTGCTTGAGCATGAACTCGCGCATCGGGACCACGCCCGTCTTCATCATCTCCACCTGCGTAATCTTGCCATCCAGCCACGGAGTGATGGCGCGATTGTTCACCTCACGAAGCGTTGGGGCCATCACGAAGCCGGTCAGCAGCAGCGCCATCGCACCCAGCAGCTGCGCGGGCGGTGCGCTTTGTGTGCCCATCGCCTGCTTGAGGAAGTGCAGGACGATGAGGATGCGCGTAAAGCCGGTCATCATGAGCAGCAGCGTCGGCAGGAGCGTAAGCAGCCCCATCATCACCACGATGCCGACGGTGCCGTTCAACCGGAGCCCGCCCTCTTTTTCATTGCCAAGCTGCACATCCATCTGCGGCAGCATGCGCATGATGGCTTCGTCTGCACCAATCGGTGCCGGTGTTGCGGCGCCGGCGCGCGCATCGTTCCGCGCGGTCGCGGCACTGTCCAAGCGCATCTGCGACATCGGTCGGGTCGACCGTGTTCCACCGGCAGCGACGGAGGCGCCGTTGCCGGTCTTGCGTGTCTGCGGCGTCGTTGCCGGCGCGGTGGTCACGCCGGCCACACTCGCCGACGTCACGCCGGCTTTGGGTTGCAGCGGCAGAATTGCCGGTGCGGTCGTGGCGCCGACGGTAGTCTTGGTCGTGTCCAAGGCGGGAGCCGACACGGTCGTGGGCAGCGCGCTCGGCGGGTTGGTCGGCGGGTTGGTCGGCGGGTTGGTCGGCGGTGCCGCCTGCGCACGAAGTGTCGAAGCGCTCGCGGCGGCCAACACCATCGCGCCCGTGAACACGGCGAGTCGTGTGGCGCCGCTCAGCGCGCCGCCCAGCATGCGCCGGAACTCACGATCGGCACCGGTGACCGGCGCGGTGATGAACGACGGGATTTCCCGCGCTTCGGTGGGGCTGAACGACGCCGCAACCGGCGCATGGACTGGCGCATTCACTGACGCACTGAAGCCGGCAGCGTGCTGCGGAACCGTCAGCGGCGCGGGTGTCGACGCGGGAGCCGACGCAGCGGCAGCCATCGCTTTCGCCATGCTGCGGCCAAAGGCACCCGGAACGAACTTCGCATACGACGCCATCGCTTCCTGACTGGAATCCATCGGCGTCGGAACGTGGCTGCTGGCAATCACGCGCTGGCGATCAGCTTCGTCCAATTCGAACAGCGTCCGGATGCCGCCGTCGCCGACCGACACCGCCATCACCTTCTCGCCCACGCGGACGACCGCGAGTCCGGTCTTCGGGCCCAGCGGGATGCGTTGCACCACCTCGACCGCGATGCGTGTACGCGACGTCAGCGACATCCGACCCCAGCGCTTGAGCGCCCAGAGACAGAGCGCACCGAGGCCGAGCACGAACGCGAGTGCGGCGACAACACCAAGTGTGGCGAGCAGCATGGATCAGGTCAGCAGTCTGGGACGATGCCGGTGCCGATATCGGAGTCGATATCGGCAGCGATCACGTCGTCGGCGGAACGGTGTCGTTCGCGTCGGTGGAGCGGCAGCGCGGGCATGTCATCAGGCCACCTGCTGATTGGCGGCGTTGCCGGTGGTGACGATGCGCGTGATGCGCACCCCAAAGTGTTCACCCAGCACGACGACTTCGCCTTCGGCGAACCGGCGATCGCCGACGTAGATGTCGATCGGTTCGCCGGCCAGTCGGTCAAGCTGAATCACCGAACCACGACCCAGGCGCAACAACTCCTGCACGGTCATCGTCGTGCGGCCAAGTTCGATCGAGATGGGCAAACTCAAATCGAGCAGCATGCCGATCGGCACTTCGGTGTTGCTCAGCATCGTCTGCTCAAAGTCGGCAAACTGCGGCGCGCGCGCGGCGGGTGCGTCGCTGACGGCCTCACTGCTGAGCGTGGACAGCGGCTGACCGGCTGCCTTCGCAGCCTGGGCGCTGGCAACCAGCGCGTCGATCTCGGCGGGGTTCATGCGGACGTCCGGGAGTCTGGAGTCGGGGACGCGGCGTGGACCGCGTCGAGAATGCGAATGGCCAAGTTGCCGTTCACGCGACCGGGATGGCCGATGAACCGTTCCTGCGTACCGGCGCTCACGATGACGCGCGCGTCCTTCGGAATGCCGGTCGGGATCACACTGCCGATTTCGATCATCGCGAGATCGCGCATCGAGAGCTGAAAGTCCGGGAGGCGCGCCGTGAGCGGCACCTTCGTCGCCCGGAGCGCCGCTTCACTGCGCTGACGCGTGGCTTCGCGCTCGGCGTCACTGGTGTTGAGGAGGGCCGACCGCTGCTGGCCGCTCGAGGTGAAGAACTTGTCCAGCACCGAGAAGGGCAGACAGATCAACACCAGACTGCTCACGTTGCCGGTGGAGAATTCGACGTTGGCCACCAGCACGGGATCGTCCCGATTGACCACCTGCAGGATTTCCGGCGACGATTCAAAGCCGGAGATGGCGATGTCCATCGGCACGTGATCCTGCCAGATCTCCTGCAGCAGCGCGGCAATGCGATCGGCCACGGAGCGGACCGCCATGCGTTCGATGGGCGTCAGCGTACGAGTGAGCGCAGCACCGCCGCCTTCACCGCCAAAGAGCCGATCGATGATGTACGTCGAAAACTCCGGCCCGATGTCGATGACGCCACGCTGGCCGGTGTTGGCAATATCGAAAATGAACGACGAGCAGGGCATCGGCAGTGACAACGTGAATTCGCCGAAGGAGAACTGCTCGACACTCTGGAGGCGCACTTCCATCTGCCCGCGCACTCGTTGCACGAGCCAGGCTTCGAGCCCCTTCACGAGGCGCTCGTACATGGCTTCCAGCGTGCGCAGGCGCTCCTTCGAGACACGGTGCGGACGGCGCCAATCGTAGACCTGAACATCGAGCGCCGAGGCGGTGTGCGGCGTGAGGCGCGCACCACCACCCAACAGGCGGTCGATATCGTTCTGGCTGAGAGTTTCGGAGGCCATGATCGGTCGCGGTGTGCTTACTGCACCACGAACTGCGGGAAATAGAGGCGCTTCACGGATCCCTTGCCGAACTGCGCCACGATGGCCGTCTGTACTTCGGTCTTGATGCCTTCGCGCTTGGCGATATCGGTGAGATCCTCAACCGTCTTGTTGCCAAGCGACGTCAGGATGATGTCGCGGAGTTCGGCGTCGCGGGTCTTCATGTCGGCGCCCGCGGTGGCGGTGCCGGTTTCGATCGCCACCGACAGGAGCAGGAAACGGCTGCCACCACTGTTGGCCGGGTTGAGCACGAGGTTCTCGAGGAGCTGCACCGACGCCTCCGCTCCCGCCTCTCCTTCCTTGGGCGCTGCGCCATGTTCACCGTCGGCGGCCGCCGCGTCCCCATGTGCCGCCGCGCTGTCGGCCGGCGCGGGCATCACCTTGCCCATCTTCTTGGCGACCATCGGGCCGACGACCATCGCGCCGGTGCCCCCTCCGATAGCCAAGCCGACCACCACCATGGCGATCATGGGGAGTTTGGCTTTCATCCCCGTGGGCGCGGCTTCGCCTTCAGCGGATGCAGGAGCGGCAGGTTGTTCGTGAGCAGCCATGGCAGTTGACGGGCGTGAGGGTAGTCTGACGCCGACATGAAAAGCAGGACTGATGCCACGCGAAGGTCGGACGGGCACTGTTTGCTGGTATCGTCTAATCTATTGTCATGTAATGACTTACAGTTCTCTATTTACAATCCAGAAACTGGAACGCCAAGTGCGATCTATATCACGTGACGGCAAATGACGCCGGATGCGGCAACTCTTGCCTCGTACGAACGACGAAGACGGCGGATGGGGCCACGTGGACCCCACCCTCCGCCTCCTCCTCCGCGACCGAAGTCGCGAAGACTGGTCCCGGTCACGCGAGGGGGCGCATGCCCCCGCCGCTTACCGCTTGACCGTCATCAGCTCCTGCAGCATTTCGTCCGACGTGGACACCACCTTGCCGTTCGCCTGGAACGCGCGCTGGGCCACGATCATGTTCGTGAATTCCTGTGCCAGGTCGACGTTGGACATTTCCAGCGCACCGCTGGTGAGCTGCGACTGCGATCCTTCGAGCGCGAAGCCCAAGACGGCGCTGCCCGAGTTGGCCGACTCCTGCAGCATGTTGTCGCCGATGCGGAGCAGACCCGACGGGTTGTTGAAGTCGGCCAGAACAATGCGTGCCAAGGACGCCGTGGTGCCGTTGGTGAAGAAGCCCGTGATGAGCCCGAAGCGGTCGATCGTGAAGTTCTGCAGCGAGCCCGCGGTGTAGCCGTTCTGATCGCGCAGCACGGCCGTCGATGCGGTCGACGCAAACTGCGTCAGCCCGTTCACGCCGCCATTGAGCTTGAGGTTGATCTGCACCGGGTTGGCGCCCGGCACGGCAAAGTCCAGCGCGGCCGTGATGTTCGTGTTCATGATGCCGGCCTGGTCGAACGTGAACGTGCCACCATTCACACTCGGCACCGCGGTCAACGGGCTCATGAAGTAGCCGATCTTGATTTCCGAGTTCGACGGCATGTTGTTCGTGAACTGCACCACCGGTGGCGGGCCGGCCGAGAACGACCAGTCGAGCGGATTCGCGTACGGGGTGCCCGTGCTGCTGGTGACGGTCACGTTGGCCGGGAGGATCTCGTAGCCCGTGGGCGGGGTCGGCAGCGTGATGTCGCTCGGCGGTGCGTTGTTGTCCGTCTGGAAGTTCTCGGACAGCGCCGACGCGATGGGATCGATCTGCCAATCCCACGTGTTCGGGCCCGTCTTCCACATCTGAATCTTGATGTCGTGCTTGCTGCCCTGTGAATCGTAGATCGCGATCTGTGATTCGGTCCACGCCTTGTCATTGATCGGCTTGGCGCGATCGATCGGATCGTTGAAGTTGCCCTGGAACACCGGGGCTGACGCGTTCAGGTTGCCCGCGAGCGTGGCTTCGGTAGTCGGATTGGCCGACACTTTCTGACCGAACGGCAAACGAATGTCGCGGATGCCATCGAGCACCTGACCGTTTTCGTACATGCGGCCCTGCACGATGAAGCCGTTGGCCGGCGAGACCAGTTGACCGAGCGCGTCCACCTGGAAGTTGCCAGCGCGCGTGTAGAAGCTCTGGTTGCCCTTTCGCACGACGAAGAACGAATCGCCCTGGATGGCAACGTCGGTGGCGAGACCGGTGGTTTCCAGATTGCCCTGATTGAAGATCTGATCGATCGAGCCGATCTGCATGCCGAGGCCGATCTGAATCGGGTTGATACCACCCTGATCGCCAGGCGGACGACTGGCGCCCTGCAGCAACTGCGCGAAGCCCTCCTTGAATGTCACGCGGCCGGCTTTGAACGCGACCGTATTGACGTTGGCGATGTTGTTGCCGATGACGTCCATGCGCACCTGATTGTTGCGCAGGCCGGACACACCAGCATAGAGAGAACGAAGCATATCGAAAGGTCCTGGTGGAGGTTCGCGGTCAGCCGCGGATCTGGAGCAGCTGCGACATCGGTACAGAGAACGAATTGCCAATCATCAGAATGGGATTGCCGTTGTCGTAGCGCATGCCGGTGATACGGCCGGCGGAGTACGTCTTCACGGCTTGCCACGTTTGCGTGTTCACAGGCGCCACTTCGAACTTGAACGAATATTTGCCCGCCTTGTCGAGCGGCGGATTGAAGGTGATGTCGCGCAAATCGAACGACTGCTGGCCGGCGGTGACGTTGTTCACGTAGCCCTGCGCCACGGTATTGCCTTTGTCATCGGTGATGGTGATCTGCCCGTTGCCCGTGAGGCTGCCGGCATCGATCACCAGCGTGCCCGACAAGTCGCGTTCGACAAACACCGTGTTGCCGGTAGTGATGCCGATCTTGCCCACCGTGGACATCGCCATCTGGCCTTCGATGAGTGCCGCGAGTTCGTCCGCACGGGTGTTCTGTGTTTCTTCCAGCGACTCGATGGCGGCCGCCGTTGCTTCCGACGACGCGGTCACTTCATCCATCGACTTGTTCATCGCGATGAGCTGCTCGACCGTGGAGAACTGCGCGAGCTGCGCCGCCATGTCCTTACCGTCCATCGGGTTGAGCGGATCCTGATTCTTCAGCTGCGCCACGAGCATCTTGAGAAACTCGTCGCGACCCATGCCGCTCGGATTCGTTGGCAGCGTGCGCGGCTGCGACGGTTCGGGCGTACCCAGTGGCGGCTCGGCCGCCGCCGGCGCGGTGCCCACCGGGGCGGCCGTGCTGCCGGTCGTGTCAAACAGCGGGTTGCTGATGTTGCTGACGTTGCGGACTGCGGAAATCATGAGCCACTCCCGTTGGACGTACCGCGCTGGCCACGCTGGCCCGCGCCCTGACGTGCTGCATCTCGCTGCTCTTCACGCTGCTTCTGCGACGACTCGGGACGATCCCATTCCCGCGCCGTGGCCGCGCGTTCGCGCTGCCCCTGCTGCATGGCCCCATCGTTCGCACCCGACTGGTGCGCCGCGTTGAGTCGCAGACCGTCGCGATCGGCACCAACCACACGCGCGGCATCAACCGCTTCCTGGCGCGGCGCGCCAGAGATGCGCACGCTGTCGCTCTCCAACCCATGTCGACCCAGTGCGTCCTGCAACTCGGCCGTGCGCAGGCGCAGCCGTTCCGCGTTGGCGGCATCGGTGCTGATCTGCGTGCCGACGTTCGAGCCGCGCAGGTCGATCGTGATGCGATCCTGACCGCCGTTCGGCGCGTCGACATCGAGTGTGAGACGCGAGACAGATCCCGCGGGCGCGTTGTCGCGCAGCTGCTGGACATCGGACACGCGCTCGGCGCTGGCAGCGCCGGCCGCGCGAATGACGGGCACGCCGTCACCCGCGGGTGTGGGCGACGATGACGATCCGTTCAGCGCACCAAAGGCTGCGCTCTCGGCGCCGCCCAGTGATTCGCGCCGAACCTGACCGAGTGCGCGGCGCTGTCCGGACGACGAATCCGACGACTCGTTGCCCGTGCTGTTGTTGGACGGACCACGCTCCGCTCCATTTGCCGCGTTCGACGCCGCGTATCCGGCGAGCCCGTTGCTGTTGGCCGGGGAGTAGCTGCGATCGAGGCCGCGTGCACGACCAGGTTCGGCCACCTGCGCCACGCCGGCCACACCGGCCACGCGCGCCACACCCGCCTGCCCCGGCGAGGTCGAAATCAACGGGGTCGCGACCGGGGCGGACTTGGAAGGCGTATCGGTCGCCATCTGCGCGCCCGTGCTGGTGCGGTCGGCCAGTTCCAGATGTCCTGGATCACGCACACCGAGCGTGCGCAGTCCTTCTTCCCGCGCGAGACGCTGCAAGCGCGCAAACCCTTCGGCGTTGGACCACGTTCCGTCGACAATGACGTCGACGGCCTCACCCTGCGTGTGCGCCGAATCGCGAGTCCAGGTGACGACCGCACCGGAGCGCGTCCGACCCTGCTCGTACAGAAAGTCCTGGCGTTCCTGCGATCGCGCCGTCTCGACCACCGTGACATCGTGACCGTATTCGTTCTTCATGCGCTCGATCACACGATCAAGACGCTGCCGCAGCTCAGGCACGAGTGCGCTGGTGTCCCGCACCGGTGTCGTGACATCGGCGGCTGACGCGGCATTGGCCTGGGCCAGTGCGGTGGCGGCGGCTGTCGCTGCCGCTGATGCTGCCGCCGTCGTCGCCGCGTGCTCATCGCTCTCGGACGCGCCGGCAAGCGCCAGCGCCGAGGGTGTGCCGGCGCGCGCGAGCAGTGCGTCGAGTGCCACGCGTACATCGGCAGCGGCATTATCGCCGAGCGCCTTCAGCTGATCGGCCGACGCACCGCGCCGCGACACGATGCGACTGAGGACTTCGCGCGCGCGGCTGTGTTCGTCGGAGTTGATCAGTCCACGCGCAATCTCGCGGACACTCGCGCCACCACCTGGTGCGGCACCGTTGGTTCCGCCGGCGGACAGGGCATTGGCGAGCAACGGTTCCGCGCCACGGGATTCCTTCAGAATGCCATACCGGAGCGCGTCGGTCGCATCGCCGACGCTGCCGGTGAGCCCTTCGGTTTCAAGCAGCGACAACGCCTCGTCATCGCCCGCCAGCAGCGAGTCGATGAGTGACGCGTTTCCATCCGGCACTTGCTTGAGCAGATCGGCGCGAACCGAGTCGCCGGCACCAGACAACAGCGCGAGCATCGCCGCGAACTCGGCGCGCGTCGGCTTGCGCGGCTCCGTGACCGACGTGTCGTCGTCAGCGTGGGCCGCGCGGGTGCTGCGTGCACGACGTTCGGTACGCGACGGCCGGTCAGGGCGATCGCTGCGTTCGGTGCGATCAGCACGATCAGCACGATCGGCGCGTGCTGCACGCGCGGCCGCATCAGCGCTGGACGATGTGTCGGCGCGCGTGGTGGTATCGGTACGCGAGGCATTGCTTCGCGCGGTGATCACGTTGGTCAGATTCACGGGGTGCTCCCTCCAGCACGCGCAGCGCCCTTGGTGATGGCAGCGGCACGGGCGGCGGGGAACTGGGTCAGAATGGCAGCGGCCGATCGGTCGCTCATCAACGACAGGATCGTGCGTACATCGCTGTCGGGCATCTGCTCCATCACTTTGGCGGCGTCCTTGGCCGACATCGCACCAAAGATCTTTGCGAGCCGCTGTTCCGGCAGCGCGGTGGCGATCGCGTCGTTACGCGCATCGCGCACGGCATTCGCCACCGACGCGGTACCCGGCGCGGGCTTCGCGTCTGCTGCCGACTTGCCACCGGGCGTTTTGGTCGCGGCCGGTGTGGCTGCATCATGCGTGGCCGCAGGCGCGTGGGTGTCCGTCGTGGGCGATGCACCCTTCGCGGGGGCGTGATCAGAAGCCGCCGCCTTGGCGGGTGTCTTCCCCGGCGCTTTTGCCGGCGTGTCGTGGCCCGACGCATCCGGAACGCCCTTCGTGGCGGCGCGCAGTGATTCGCGTGAGGCTTCGAGCGCGCGGATGCTGTCGGCGGGCGTTTCCGGCGCCGGAATTTCGATCATCGCGGAGTCGGGCACGCCATGTGCGGCGGCATCGCTCGCGGCCGTGGTATCATGAGCGGTCGAGTCGGCCGGCGGATGCGCCTTCAGGCTATCCGCCAACTGAATCGAATCGGCCACAAACTTCTTGGCCACTTTCATGTACGAAAAGCCGGAGCCGCCGCCGAGTCCGGCCAGCACCGCGATGACTACGGGAATGAGGAGCTTCTTCATTGCGTCGAACCGTTGGTCCTGGGTGAATCCTGTGCGCCCTGCTCACGCGGAGCGCGTGTTGCGGCATCGTCGGCGGCCCGCACATCGGCTGTACGCGAGAAACGCGCCAGCGCGACTTCGTCCATTCCGAGTCGGTCTTTGTGTGCGGCATCAACCCGCCATTGTTCGGCGTGGCGATCCTTGAGCCGGTCGAGCACGCGTCGATCGCGCGCCGCATCGGCCAGTTGTTGCTGTGCGCCCTGTACCACCTCGTCCGCCGCGCGCACCGATTCACCGGCCGACTCGAGGCGTTGATCAAGGGCGTTGAGCACCAGCCCGAGTTGCGTCAGATGTCCGATCCGCGGCGCGGTGCGATGCGCGGCATCGACCTCGGCGCGTGATGACCGGTGCAGATCGGCCAGCTGTTCGTGTATGGAACGCGCCGCATCGGCGGCGTCCTGCGCCGACGACAATTCACGCGCCTTGGCCTGCTCGGCCTGCTCGCGCAATTCGAGGATGCGCTGCAATCGGAATTTGAACATCAGCGGCGCACCACCGCGGCGTCGATCGATTCCGCGATCTTCGCCAGCGCCACATAGGTATCGCCATAGTGTGACGTTTCATCGGGCCGCTGCCGGAGAAACTCCAGCGCGCGCTCTCGATACTGAATCGCTGCGTCCACATAGGGATCGCTGCCCTTCTGATAGGCGCCCACCATGATCAGATCTTCCTTCTCACGGTAGGCGGCTTCGAGACGGAGCAGCGAACTGCCGGCCCGGCGTTGCACATCGTTGGTGATGTGATCTTTGACGCGACTCTTCGACTCGAGCACGTCGATGGCCGGAAAATGATTCTGTGCGGCGAGACGTCGCGTAAGCACAATGTGTCCGTCCAGAATGGAACGCGCGGCGTCGGCAACGGGCTCGTTGAAGTCGTCGCCGTCGACCAGGACGGTGTAGATGCCGGTGATGCCACCGCGTGCGCCGTTGCCGGCGCGTTCGAGCAATCGTGGCAGCGACGCGAACACCGAGGGCGGATACCCCTTGGTCGTCGGCGGCTCGCCGGTGGCCAATCCGATTTCGCGCCACGCCATCGCCACGCGGGTGACCGAGTCCACCATCAGCAGCACCTGTTTGCCCTGATCGCGGAAGTATTCAGCAATCGCCGTGGCGACCAGTGCGCCGCGCGCGCGTACCAGCGCGGCCTGATCACCGGTGGCAACAATGACCACCGACCGGGCAAGTCCTTCCTCCCCAAGGGAGTTTTCGATGAAGTCGCGTACCTCGCGTCCACGTTCGCCGAGCAGAGCAATGACGTTGACATCGGCCTGCGCATGCCGGGCGATCATGCCCAGCATCGTGCTCTTGCCGACGCCGGAACCGGCAAAGATGCCGACGCGCTGACCGCGCCCGATGGTCAGCAGACCATCGATGGCACGCACGCCCGTCTCCATCGGCCGGTCAATCGTTTCGCGTTCGAGCGGGTTGGGCGGTTCGGCGGCCAACGGGACGCGCTCGATGACATCGAGCTTGCCTTTCCCGTCAATCGGATGCCCCAGCCCATTGAGTACGCGGCCCAGCAAGCCGGGGCCGACATCCACACCGAACGTGCGACCAAGCGGTTGGACGGAGCTGCCCGGATGCAGTCCGTCCAACTCGCCCAGCGGCATGAGCAACACCCCGCGTTCGTGAAATCCCACCACTTCCGCGAGCACCGAACGCTCGCGGCTGTGACTGGTGATGCGGCACAACGATCCCAAGCCGACTTCCAGACCCGTCGCTTCAAGCACCAGTCCCACCACACGCGTCACTTTGCCGTAGGCGGCAAAGCGATCGGTCGGGTCGAGACGTTCCATCATGGCATCCACCGCCGGCGAGTACGACGCGGCGCTGGGCGATGCGGAGAGCAGCGAGCCGCTCACGCCTGCACCTGGCCGATGCTGCGGTACGCACGTTCGAGCGAGGTATCGACGCGCCCGTCGATGATGCGTTCACGTCCTTCCACTAGGCAGCCACCGCGCACGATGTGCGGATCGGCCACCCAGCGCACGTCCTGCATGCGTCCGGCGCTGTCGGGCTGCATCGTGCTGCTGCACGTCGTGGCATCTTCGGGATGCAAGCGCACGGTGATCAGCTGATCCATCGGAAATTGCATGAGCGCGCGCTGCACGAGATCACGCACGATCGTATGGTCGGTACTGACCTCGCGTTCGACGATATGCCGCGCAACGGCGACGGCGACGGCCGCGATGTTCTCTTCGGTATTGGCGGTCCAGCGTGCGCTGTGCAGTTGCACCGACGCGATCGACTCCGCGAGCGCCGCCATCGCCGACGCGAAACGCGCGTCGGCGCTCATGCGTGCCGCGCGCTCCCCGTCCTCGTATCCGCGCTGATACGAGTCGGCTTCGAGATGGGTGCGCTCTGCGGCGAAGTGTGCGTGGAGATCGATATCCGTCGGCGCGCCGAACGCGCGCTCCTGCTCATCCGACATCGGAAAGATGTCGGGCATCGGCAGTTCATCGAGGGCCCACGGTGTCGCTTGCATGCGTTTTCTCGGTTCGTTAGACGACGACATCGTCGGTTCCGGCGCTCAACACGATCTCGCCCGTCTCTTCGAGTGCACGCACCTTCGAGACGATATCCGACTGTGCCGCTTCGACATCGCGCATCTTGACCGGTCCGAGGAACTCGATCTCTTCCTTGAGTCCGGCGACGGCGCGCTGCGACATGGTGCCCATGATCTTCGCCTTGAGGTCGGGGCTCGCGGCCTTGAGTGCCAGCGCGAGCTGCTTGACGTCCACTTCGCGCAGCAGGCGCTGCAGCGACTTGTCGTCGAGTGCCGAGAGATCTTCGAAGACGAACATGAGGTTCTTGATCTGATCGCTGAGCTGTGGATCGCGCTCCGCGACGAGATCGAGCACTTCCTTCTCGAGCGAGCTGCTGACCAGGTTGAGCACCGCGGCCACTGCCGCCGGCCCGCCCACGGAGCTCATGCTCTGCGAGAACGCCATATCGGCTTCGTTGCCGATGGCACGTTCGACGAGTGCGATCATGTCCGGCGAGACCTTTTCCATCCGGGCGATGCGGAACATCACATCGCCGCCCAGTGCGGGATCGATCTCGCGGATGATGGCGGCGACATGACCCGGGTCCAGGTGCGCAAGAATCAGCGCGATGGTCTGCGGGTGTTCACCGCGCAGTGTGTTGCCGAGCTGCTGCGGATCCGCACGGCGCAGGCGACCGAACCGATCGCTGTCGGCCAGCTGGCCCTGAATGCGCTTGAGAATCATGCCGGCCTTTGCGGCACCGAACGCCTTCTCGAGCACGTCCTTGGCGAACTCCACGCCACCGGTGCTCAGCGAGTCCACGCCGAGCGTCAACTCGAGCCATTCGGCGAGCACGGCGTCGACGGTTTCGGTCGGTACCTTGCCGAGTTGCGCCATTTCGAGCGCGATAATCTCCGCCTCTTCCGGATTGAGTCCGGCGGTGATGACGGCTGCGGCTTCGGCGCCGATCGACGTGCACACGATCGCCACTTTCTGGCGACCGGTGAGTCGGTCGAGCGCATACTTCTCGCTGCTGTTACGGGCGATCGCTTGCATCGAGTCTGTCAGCCTGTCGTTCAGGTACGCAGCCAGCTGCGTGTCACGCGGATCGCGGCATCAGGCCGCTGCTCCACCGTGGCGATTGCCTGCTCACGTTCCGGCGTCGTGATCGTGGGCGGCAGAATGACTGGCCGGCGCTGTTCTTCCATCTGCTGCTGATGCTGCATGTCATTCATGTTCTGCATCATCGCCGCTTGCATCTGCGACGACGCGGGAAGCTCGGGATAACCGGCCGGGGCCTGCAGTGTCCGCGCGTCGGCGGCCTGCGGTGCGGCGCCCTTCTTGGGCTTGAGCGCGCTCAGCGACAGCACGGCCACGACCAGCAACACCACCAGCGCGGCAATGGCCACGACGGGTTTGGGGTTGGTCTGAATGCGCGTCATCATGTCAGGTGCCGGCACGGAGTCGGTGCTGGCTACCACGGGCTCGGGCATATTGAACGGCGCACTGACCACCGACAGCACGTCGCCGCGCGTCGAGTCGACGCCGAGCGCGCTGCGTACCAGCGTTTCGATGCGCGTGATCTCTTCCGGTGTCCGCGCGGTGACGATCGGCGCGGCGGCCGCGGCCTTGGCGCTCGTATCGCCGAGCGCGGGCATGGTGACTTTATCGGCGACGAGCACCGCGACGTTCAGGCGTTTGATCGTGCCGATCGCCCCAGAGAACGTTTCCGTGCTGCGTGAGTTTTCGTAGGAGACGGCGGTTTGTGTGTAGCCCGCGCCCTGCTGCGGAGAACTCGGCGTGACTTCTGACTTCTGTTCGGTCGCCATCGCCTGTTTGTCCGGGTCGATCGCCTGCGTGGTGCGTTCGACTTTGTCGAAGTTCACCGCCGCGGAGACTTGCACACTGGCGTTGCCCGGACCGACAAGGCTCGACAGCAACCGGTCGGCCTTCTGCTCCATCGACACTTCAATTTCGCGCTGCACCGCCAGCTGACGGCTGGTCATGCCGGCGAGCGACCCGTCGTCCTGCATCGTGAGCGCCTGACCGCGGGAGTCCACGATCGTGACTTGCTCGGCCTCGAGACCGCTGACGCTGCCGGCCACCAGTCTCGCGATGCCGCTCACCATCTCCGGCTTGGGCGGAATGCCCCCGGCCATCGTGAGGGTGACCGACGCCTTCGACTTGCGTTCGCTCTGCTTGAACAGCTTGTCGTCTTCGAGTGCCAGGTGCACCTGCACCGCTTGCACGTTGTTCAGCTTGCCGATGCTTCGTTCCAGCTCGCCTTCGAAGGCGCGCTGCCGATTGATGTTCTGCGTAAAGTCGGTGCTGCCCCACTGCGGCTTGTCGAAGATTTCGAGACCGGGCCGTCCACCGCCCACCGTGGATTCAGCCGCCATGTCCACGCGCGCGCGCACGAGGTCCGAGCTCGATACCAGCACCGACGTGCCGGTGGGGTCGAGTTTGTACGCGATGTTGAGCTCGGTCAGTTTATCGGTGACCTTCTTCACCTGGTCCACCGGCACGTCCGCATATAGCGGCACCATCGTCGGTTGTGTCGCCCAGCGAGACACACCGAACACGGCGGCGGTGACCAGTACGCCGACCGCGATGATCGCCGCCTGACGACCACCGCTCATGCGACCAAAGACAGAATCTGCGAAGGATGCCATGTGAAAGTCTGGTGGCTCAGGACTGCATGGAGATCACGGACCGATAGGCTTCGACGGCCTTGTTGCGCAGTTCGATCAGGAGATCGAGCGCCAGTCCTGCTTCTTCGGACGCGGCCATCACCTGGTGCAGCTCGACGTTTTCGCCCGCCGCAAACCGCTGTGTGAGATCGCTGCTCTTGTCGCGCGCGTCGGACACTTCATTGAGTGCGCGGGTGAGCGTGTTGCCGAACGACCCTTCGCCTTCCGCGATGACCGGCACTTGCTTGGCGCCAGTGTCGCGGCCGGAGAGTTCGGGGAGTGAACGGGTGAGGAGATCGAGACGCGTCTGCATGAGAAGGGCTCCGAGGGTCAGGCGCGAACGTCGAGACGCACACCGCGCGCGGCGGGTGGCGTCGCATTCTGTGCAGCTTTGATGCGGCCGTACGTCAACGGACCCAGTGCGGCGGTCTTCGCGAAGAAGGTCCGCTCATCGGCCGTGAGGACACTCCACAGCGTCGGGTCGGTGCCCGGCGGCGCTTCGGCGGGGACCGCACTTTGTGCGGCGCCCTGTCCGGCAATCGGCGTCTGTGCCTTGAGCGCAGGACGCGCGTTCGCGTTCGCAGTCGCACCAGCGGTGCCAGCGGTACCGGTGCGATCGGTGGTCGGACGCGCCGTGTCCGGGCGTCCGATCGATCCAAGATTCGCGAGAAGCGGGTTGATGCCGTTGATGCTCATGGTGTGCCGAGAGGAAGAGCGCTGCGGGCCGGGAACCGACATGCAATCGGAGAGGAGGAGGAGGAGGACGTCACACCGATTCCCGGACCCGCGGCGCGTGTATCAGATGGTTCAGATATCGAGGGAGGCGCGGAGGATCGACTTCGCGGTCTGGAAGACCGAGGCATTCGCTTCGTACATGCGTTTGGCGTCGAGCAGATTCACCAGCTCCTGCGTGGTGTCGATGTTCGGGTAGCGCACGTAGCCGTTGGCGTCGGCATCCGGATGACCGGGCTCGTATACCAGGCGACCTTCACCCTGATCTTCGGCAATGCCAGCCACACGCACGCCGTGTTCACCGCTGTTGGGGCCGACCGTGGCGCCGCCCTTGGGCAGCACCGGCACTTCGACCATGCGCGCGCTGTCGCTTGACGAGGCGGGGACGTTGAACGGCGTGGGACCGAACACACCGCCCGAGAGGCCGCCGCCGTTGCCCTGCTCGCCGTACATCGCGTTTTGTGCCGTCGCCGACTCGAGCACCACGTCGCGACGTTTGTACGGCTGACCGTCTCCGCCGCGCGAGACATCGGCGTTGGCGATGTTCTGCGCGATCGTTTCCATACGCTGGCGCTGCACCGAGAGTCCGCTGCCAGCGATACCAAGCGACTTGAACATCGGCCGAATCGTGGACTGGCCGGGAATCGGAAGGAGCGACGGACGCCGCACGGGATCGATAGGCATCAGACGCCGCTACCCTTGATGGCACCGCGCAGGCTCGCGTAGGTCTTTTCCAGCAGCTTCGAGGTCGCCAGAAAACGAATCTGTTCGTCCGCGAGGGCGACCATCTCGTCTTCGACGTTGACAGGATTGGCGTTCGTGTTCGGCGTCTTCCCACTGGCCTCGAGCGAAAAGCCATCGCCGTTCTGCAGCGTGCCTTTGGCGACGCGGTCCGCAATGCTCCGCGACCGCTCCATGCTGCGGTCGAGTGAAGCCTTGAGCGGCGACGCTGAGGTGACGCGATCGATGAATCCGAAAAGCATCGTGGAATCCGGGGTGAAAGGGCGAACGATCTCGCACCCCGAAAAAGCAATGGCTGGGCCATGGCGACGCTGGTCACAAAAAAGCCCACCGTTCAGCGTCGCTGAGGTGGGCGTAAACACTTGCCAATTAAAGATTTACGAAAAATGAGCGGAAATTATTTCCGGTCGAGTATTCGGACATTATGACCACTTTTCACATCACCTGCCAGCGCGGTAGGAAGGAAATTCCTGCCGATGGCATGGGCGATGTTGCCGCCCGACCAGTTTTTCACTCTCGTCCCAGACAGCCGATCCTTTGTATCGGCAGCTGATCGCGGGAGCTGAACACCCAAGTTGGGAATCCGTACCGACGAGGCTATTCCGCCTCGTCGTCCTCGTCCTTTCCGGGGCCGTTGAGCTTGTTGCGGAGCGTGCGAACGCTGATGCCGAGCAGGTCGGCCGCCTTGGTTCGATTGTTCCCCGAGGCGGTGAGGGCATGCTGAATCAGCACGCGTTCGGCATCGGCCACGTTGAGCGAGGCCAGACTGATCGATCCCGGCGCGGAGGCACCCGGTGGTGCCGCGACCGCGGACAGGCTCCCAGGTGAGGTGATCGATCGCGGGCGCATTCCGGGCGACCCCAGGGAATGAGCAAGACCAAACCGGGTGCCCTCGAGACTGTGCTGCTGGATCATCGGATCGGGCGTCAGAATGACGGCTCGTTCGATGACATGCTGCAACTCGCGGATGTTGCCCGGCCAGGGATACTTCTGCAGCGCTTCCAGCGCATCGGGGGCAATCCCTTCAATCTTCTTTCCCAGCTCGGCCGCATTGCGCATCGCGAAACGCAGGGCGAGAACCGGGATGTCCTCGAGCCGATCACGAAGGGGAGGAATCAAGACGGGGATCGTGGACAGTCTATAGTACAAGTCCTGCCGGAACGTCCCATTGTCCGCTTCTGAGGCCAGATCCCGATTGGTGGTGGCGACGATACGGACGTCCACCTTGATGGGGGAGGTGCCTCCAACGCGCTCGAATTCCTGCTCCTGCAGCACGCGAAGCAGTTTGGCCTGCAGATCGAGCCGCATCTCGGAGATTTCGTCCAGCAGGAGCGTGCCCCGGTTGGCCCGTTCAAAGGCCCCTTCGACTCGCTTGATGGCGCCGGTAAAGGCGCCCTTTTCGTGTCCGAAGAGCGCGGATTCTACCAGGCCTTCGGGCAGGGCGGCGCAATTGAGCTTGATGAACGGACGTTCGCGTCGATCGCTTTGATCATGGATGGCGCGGGCGAACAGCTCCTTGCCTGTGCCCGACTCACCCTGCAGCAGCACCGTCGCACGGGTGGGTGCGGCCATGGAGACGGTTTGCAGAATACGCCGAATGGCCGGTGAGTCGCCGATGATCTGTCGCTCATTGCGAAACTGCATGACCTCTTTGCGCAGCGACTCGTTCTCGCGGCGCAGGCGCACAAACTCCAGGGCCTGATCCACCGCCAGCTCCAGCTGCTGCGGCCGAATTGGCTTGGTGATGTAGTCGATCGCGCCGGCTTTGATACTGGCGACCGCGTGTTCGATGCTGGCGTACCCCGTCAGCATGATGAGCGGAATGTCGTACCCCTCCCGCGTCAGCAGCTGAATGAACTCGAGTCCCGTCAGCCCCGGCATCCGATAGTCGGAGATGATCAGGTCGACCCCTCCACGTTCCAGAATCTGTAATGCCTCGGGGACACCTCGGGCGCCAACGGGCGAGTGGCCCGCTTGGCTCAGGGTGTCTTCGAGGATCAGGCCGACGCTCGGTTCGTCGTCGACGTACAGGATGGTGGCCATGGTGTGACTGTGGGGGGCGTGACGCCGCGGCGGCCGGGACGATCGGTGACCCAGTCCATACGCGCGCGTCCTACAGTATGCAGCCCCGAGGCGCACCCGGCAAATTCGACCGCTTCCCGATTTTTCTTCCGGCGGACTAAAGGCTGGCCAAAGGGGCTCCGATACTCGCAACAGTATGCCCGCAGCGTGTCGCCATCCTACCGGCGCGTGACACCAACCGGCCTCGCCACTTTCGATGCGCGTTACCAATCAGCTCATCACCCGGAACAGTCAGGCTCGCCTGCAAAGCGGTCTGCAAGGTGTAGATCGACTGCGCGAGGATATCTCCTCGGGCATTCGTTTGCGCAAAATGTCGGACGATCCGACGTCGGCCAGTGAAGTGGTGCGCGTCGGCAGTTCGATGCGCGCCATCACGCAGTTTCGACGCAACGTCGACATTGGCGTCGCGCGCGCGTCCGCCGAAGAGTTGGTCCTCAACTCACTGACCGATGGACTCGGCCGCGCGATCGAACTGGCGGTGGCGCAGGCCTCCGCGACGGCCAATCCGCAGACGCGGAACATCGTCAAAGCGGAAGTCGATCAGCTGATCAGTTTCGCCGTCGATCTCGGCAACACCAAACTTGGCGACGACTATCTGCTGGGCGGCACACGATCCGGCGAAGCGCCGCTGCGCATTCCGCCAACGCCGGCCGATGGTTTCTCGGCGTTGACCCTTGCCGGCAACCCGGTGAATCCGAGCGGCGCCATCGATCTCGAGATCGGTGACAACAAGTTCGTGACACCGACGCACAACGCGACCGATGTGTTTCTCACGACCGATGCACTCGATGCGCTGCGTGCCCTGTCGGATGCGCTGGGCACCAACAATGTGGCGGGCATTCAGGCGTCGACGACGCGACTGACCAACGCCAGCAGCAACGTGCAGAATCTGCTGGGGACGCAGGGTGCACGCATCAATGAACTGGAAAACGCCCGGACGAACCTGGACGGGATGGAATTGACACTCAAGGCATTCCGCGCCGATCTGAGAGACACGGAAGTCGACAAGGCGATGGCGGAACTCGTAGGCAAGCAGACGATGTATCAGGCCGCAATGAGCGCGACGTCGCGTATTCTGGGTCTGAGCCTCGCAAACTACCTGTGATCCCCCGATGATCTCCGTGGCAGACGATTCACCGATGGTGCTCGACGCGCCGATGCGCACCGTTTCCTCGCTTGTACTTGGCGATATCGCCATCCCGTCCGACGTCATCCTGTCCTTTCCCACACCGCTCTGGGGATTCCCCGCGCATCGCGAGTTCGCGTTGCTGCCAGCGGCGCGCGAAGGACTCTGGTGGCTGCAGTCGATGCACGATGGCGGCATCACCTTCCTGCTGGCCGATCCGTTTGTGCTCGACCCGACCTATGCGGTCGATCTTGGCGAGACTGAACGTGCGGACCTTGGCATCGAACAGCCGTCGGATGTGCTGGGGCTGGTCATGCTGACGTTGCCGACCGAAGCCGGCGACAGCGCCACCGCCAACTTCCGTGCGCCGCTCGTGCTCAATCTCGTGCGCCGACTGGGCATGCAGGTCGTGAGCCGCAACGATGCGCATGAACTCCGCCGCACCGTGATGCTCGACGTGTTCCCCGCGCAGCCCGACGGCATTCGGATGGCGTGACCGTGTGATCGCCGCGCGCGCAGCGCGGCGATTGCGCGTGAGGAGGGCACCAGGAAA
>Ga0154020_10000912_pt1 | contig 36425 bp, 17 predicted proteins | sample Klosneuvirus_201_FD_109709 | JGI IMG/M metagenome (GOLD analysis project Ga0154020, IMG submission 109709) | Active sludge microbial communities from wastewater, Klosterneuburg, Austria - Klosneuvirus_20160825_MG | ecosystem: Engineered > WWTP > Aerobic digester > Activated sludge | place...
GGTTCATTAGGTTGAAAAACAATATCTATTGCCAATCGTCCCCAGTTTGTTGCTTTTGCAGGCTTTCCATCTCCGTCGCGAGCCATAACACTTCCACCGTGAGACCAGCTTTCATTTGGCTTACGTACGTTTAAGTACGCACCCGTTTTTTTGTTTTTAAGCCACATCTTATCGATTCTATTCCCAACTGGGATAAATTGGGCAGCATCAGCTGTTTCACTATAAAAATCCTTTCCACTACATTTTATTTCTAAAGTAGATGGGTCACATATCAAAAATTTACCAGTCATTTTTGATTTTAGTCCTAAGAAATTATTAAAACGTGCAACAATAAACTGCGCTGCCGTTTCAGTCTTACTCGCACCAGCCGGCTTAAGGTACTCATCAACAACCGATAAGTAACGGCCTTGACCTGGACTATTGCTTGCCGAACGAATAACAATGATTGTTCCGTCTGAAAGATCACTAAAAAGTGCTGAAACTTTTTCACCTGGCTTTGGATCAGGAACTTTGCCACCAGTTATCGAATCAACCACTTCTCTTGAGGCATTTGGAATATCTTTTTCAACAAAATTTTCAACACGCGAAATCAGCTCAGAGAGAAATCCTTTTTTTATAGGTGTCGCGCTTTGATCTGGAGTACTGGCCTGAACAGCTACTTGTGATGCATCGATCGATCGATCAGAAGAAACTATCTGATCAACATCATCAAGTTTGTCTTCAAGGCTAGCAACAGTCGCTTTAACTTCAGGCTCATTTTTTCCCGTTACAGATCGACTAATCATTGCCAAATCATTCTTAATTGCTTTAACTGCTTCGCGCGGAATTTTTGCTATAGGATTGGACAAAATTTCTACTCGCTCAGCAAGTAATTCACCAAGTCGTCTCACATTACTTGGAAGTATTGATGGATTTTCTTGAATTTTTTCAACTAAGAGCTTGGCTTTTAACTTAATTTCTTGAAGCAATGATTGAGGCAATTTTGCAAGGATAACTTTTTTAAAAGAATCTAACTCAGCTTTAAGGCTTTGTGCAATATCACCTTGCAATGCTTTGAGTGGAATCAAAATACGCTCAACCGTTTCAGGTGGAAGACCGGCCAAAAGTTGATTTGCTGCTGCAGAAATTGGCTTTTTAATATCCTCAATTCTCTTTTTTAACTCCGAAGCAACGTCACCTTGAAAAATCTTCATCACATTTTCAAGTGAAGTTACTGAGCCCAATATCTTTGTTATCGCCGCATGCGCGTTGCTACCGGGAACAAGATCTGCCACTTTTAAATGCCCAATAAGTTCATCTTTTAAGCCATCAAGTTTATTAAACCAATCATCAACTGATATTGCTGGCATGCCAGCCAACATTCCAGTCGCACCTTTTGTTAAGGAAACTAATTGCTTTACCGGTTCTTGTAATATCCCTAAAACCTCTGGATCAATAACAGACTGATTTGCAAGCAATGTTTTCATCACCTCTTTGGAAGTAACAGCAAGAAGATCCATGGTCGCAGGCTTAAGCGCAGTCACCAAAGGTTTTACAAAATCTTGAACTCGCTTAAGAAGCAAATTAGATAAATCTTGTTCAAGCTTAGCCACTGGTTGACTAGCCGATGCATTGGACTGAGAACCTTCTAATGAAGGACGTTCATGTTGCTTAACAGCTGGCATCCCAGATACCAACTCGTTTGAATCCTGATTATCCGCAACCTGAGCACTTATTCCTTGATAAGAAAAAGCACCTACAACCAGTAAAAGCAAGCAACTCTTTAGAAGTTTTTGTAGCATTTTTTTCATTCCTTCTCCTCTTTTCTCTTACCCAATATCGTAAATAAATTAAAAATCATATAAATAAACTATATCAACATTGAGAATACCATATTGATGTAGTTAAAAGTCAACAAAAATTACAATTAGAACTTATGCAACTCAAGTGAAAAACATAATCCTCTTTCAACCAATTATCTAGCATAAATAAAACTTTTGGCTTGACCCCACTTTTTAAATAGCTATCATCTAAGAATCCTGCCCTTTTGGTAGTTAATTACGTAGCTTTGGAGATTACCTATGCGCATAAAAATTAAAGAAATTTCTCAGTCTTTGATCGGCCAACAAATCACCATCAAAGGATGGGTACGAAGTGTTCGTGACCAAAAAGAGTTCGCCTTTGTAATGGTTAATGACGGATCAACACTTGCAGGCTTACAAGCAATTATTGAAAGCTCATTGCCAAGTTTTGATGAAACAATAAAGCAGATGACAACAGGAAGTTCCGTATCCATTCATGGAACCGTTGTACAAAGTCCCGGAACAGGGCAAGCCGTTGAACTTAAAGCATCGGCAGTTGAAATTATTGGCAAATGCGATGCAGAGAGTTATCCGCTTCAAAAAAAACGCCATACACTTGAATTTTTGCGCACAATCGCACACCTGCGTCCACGTACCAACACTATTGGGGCTGTTGCTCGTGTGCGCAGCGCACTTTCCTATGCAACCCATAAATTCTTTCAGGAAAAAGGGTTTTTATACGTTCATACACCTATCATCACCGCTTCAGACTGTGAAGGCGCTGGTGAAATGTTTAGCGTCAGCACGATTGATTGCAACAATCCGCCACGTACACCGGATAAAAAAGTTGATTACTCCCAAGAGTTTTTTGGTAAACAATCATTCTTAACTGTATCTGGCCAGCTCAATGGTGAAGCTTATGCATGTGCGCTTTCGGATATTTACACCTTTGGACCAACATTTCGTGCAGAGAATTCTAACACCTCACGCCACTTGGCAGAGTTTTGGATGATTGAGCCTGAAATGGCTTTTGCAGACTTGACTGATAATATGAATTGCGCCGAACAGTATCTCAAATACTGTCTAGAATATGTGCTCAACAACAACCTACAAGATATGGAATTTTTTGATGCCTATATTTCCAAGGGAATTATTGAGCGGCTCAAGCATGTTGTTGCAAGCCCATTTGCTCGAATACCCTACACTCAAGCAATAGAAATTCTACAAAACAGTGGAAAGAAATTTGAGTATCCTGTCACATGGGGTACCGATCTTCAGTCCGAACACGAGCGCTATTTGGCGGAAGAATATTGCAAAACTCCCGTTATCTTAATCAACTACCCTCAAGAGATTAAGTCTTTTTATATGCGCCTTAATGACGATAATAAAACCGTTGCAGCTATGGACGTTCTTGTGCCAGGTGTTGGTGAAATTATCGGAGGATCTCAACGTGAAGACAGACTTGAACTTCTTGAACAAAGAATGGTACATGCCGGTCTGAACAAAGATGCTTACTGGTGGTATCTTGAGCTACGCAAATTTGGAAGCGTTCCTCATGCAGGCTTTGGACTTGGACTTGAACGATTGGTTCAATTTTCAACCGGTGTAGAGAATATCCGAGATGTTATTCCATTTCCTCGCTATCCAAAGCATATCGATTTTTAAGTAATTTTGCAGAGCACAATGAACAATTATTCTTTGTTGTGCTCTGCTCTAAAAGCTAAATTTATTTACCCCCAAAAACAGTTCTAATAAATGATCCCAAAACTGGACTGACGTAGCCGGTTGCAGCGCCAGTATAGTTTGTCACTGTAGCCATCACTCCAGATGGCTCATTACTTAAAGAGGTGATAAACTTTTGAGCATTTGCTATCTCTTTATATTCATTTAACAATTGATTAAGTACTTTTTTTCGTTGATCACGAAAACGTGCTAGATTGAACTCATCGGAGCACACAGTTATCCAAGCATATTCAACGTCAACATATGTCAACGTTTGTGGTAACTCCCAAAGCATTGCTCTTACACAAACAGGGGTTGGCAGTGATAGAAGTTCTTGATAATAACTAGGACAATCACCCAATAACCCTTGGCTACAATCTGAAAAATTATTAAACCAGATCTCAACACCAGCAAGCGCTTTCTTGAAATTTTTTTTGCACTTTGCTCGAATCATCGGTGTAAACCAATCACGAATTTTCGTTCTCAAACCTGTGCGAAGGTCCGAAGAAATTGTATACCCCAAAAGCTCCCAACAAGCAGCATCTTGCTCAAAGCGTATAATAAATTTCATAATGCATTCAAGCGAAGAAACAAGAGCATCATCAGCCATTTCAAGTTGACCACCTCCATTGCGAATAAATTTGTCACGCGTCAACATATACAGAGCCCAGCAATGTCCTTGATCAGCATAGTTTGTAAACCATGTCACGCAATCATTGCTACTCGAGCAACTGTATAAAATATTTCTTAATAATAAAAAGTCTGAATTTTTCACATGATCATCACACTCGCTTTTTAATGCGTAATTAAAGGTCATTGCGTTAATTACAAGTACATGAGAACTCATCATTATGAGCAATAGTCCGATTTTTATATGGTTAAACACCGTCAAACCTTTCCCCAAAAAAGAATTGTAACCTCTCCTCTTTCAACATAAAGCGTTGTGTTGCCAGCGTCAACCGAACAGATCGATTATTTTTATGTTCTATAAATGGAAAAGGGGTGAGATTTGTATAACTCACCCCTTTTCCATTGTTTTGCAATGTATCAAGCTTTATTAAATTTGTGTTGTAGCCTTCTCTTGCGCAGCTTTCTTTTTTGATTTTTTCTTAGCTACTTTTTTGGCACCTTTTTTAGCGCTTTTCTTGGTACCTTTTTTCGAACTTTTTTTAGCTATTTTTTTACCAGATGATTTTTTCTTGCCCTTGGCTTTTGATTGTACTGCTTTACGACCTGCTGCACCCTTTTTACGCTTTGCTGATTTCTTTACGGGCTTTTTTGCTGTTTTTTTTGAAGCTTTCTTAGCCTTCTTAGATTTCTTTGCCTTCTTGGCCTTTTTATCTTTTTTCTTTCCAGTTTTCTTAGGAGCTGGCTTAGCAACTACTGGCGCAATCTTAGTGCTTCGCATCATCACATCGCCCGACATGTCGGTCACTAAAAAAACTCCTGGTGCTACAGCAATATTTCTCCAGTGAGCTGCCGGTGTTTTGCCATCAGCTGCAAGTGGTCGAGCCCACTTACCACCTTCGAATTGCCAAACTTCAGAGCCATCTTTTGTTTTTAATACGCCCCACATGCGACTTTCATCAAGCACCACAACGCGCGAAAGCTTTTCAATATTAGGAACAACTTCCCAAGATCCAGCTGTACGACGATAAAGTTTGCGAGTCTCTTTACCTACAGCAAAAATTGATCCATCGCCTCCAACAGCAATCCAACGCGCTTTGCCACCACCAAGTTTTTCCCATTTACCATCTTGAAGTTTATACACTTCTCCAGCAGCATCGCGAGCCACAACTGTCTTTTCATTTCCTGTAGCAACTTGAACAAATTTAGTTCCTGCATCAGAGCCAATATCGGTCCATGAGCCACCATTAAATCCATAACAACCGACTACAGTCATTAATAAAATGCCTGCAAAAACCATTAATTTCATCTCTTTTATTCTCATTCCAGCTCCTTTATTCACACCGTTTTTACGCTTTCATGCTTTTCATTGGCAAGATAACTTATTGCGGCGTAGCTGTTGATTTTTTTACGCTTTTTTTAGCCGATTTACGTGCTCGTTTTTTCTTAGCAGCTTTTCCAGCAGCACTCGAGCGTTTTTTCTTATTCACTACTTTTTTCTGAGCAGTTTTCCCAGCAGACTTTGCACGCTTCTTTTTCTTACCTGCTCCTTTTTTACGAGAAGAAGCACGTTTTTGAGCTCGAGATTTTTTTGTTACTTTCTTAATGGGAACAGCTATTGGAGCAACTACAGGGGCAACTGCTGTAATAGCAGCTGCTGTCGGCCAGTTGTATCGAAGTATGTGTCCATCCATAGTAACAACGTACAAAGTCCCATCATGAGGAGCAACTGAAACGTGCCTTACTTTTGTAAACTCTTTTGCGTCAACTTTCTTCCATGGATTTGTTGCCATTGAACCATGATCGCGATAATAAAGCTCATGATCAATAACGGCAAATAGCTCTAACTCTCCATCACGTAGACCAGCTGCAATAGATTGCGCCTTAATGTGCTCAGGATTAAAATCAGCCGGAAGCACAGCTGTAGATATGCCACGAGAAAGCTCTTCTCCGGACGGATAGCTATTAATTTCAATGTTTTTATAATCAACTTTATTGAGTTTACCGCCACCAAATCCTATATAACTTACTAATTTTACAGGATCAGGGTCGGTCCAACGCATGTGCTCATTTTGACCAACAACACGACCTTTACCAAATGAAATAGTTCCTTTATCAATCTTGATCCAATAAGAATCAAACGTTCTACCATCTCCTGGAAGACCACCGGTGATTACAACATCCTTACTTGCACCATTTTTGATGTCTTTTTCAAACAGCATCTTTCCATTGGCTCTCTTGGTAATACCACTGCGTGTATTATTTTTGTGTCCAATTGAAATGTGGTACATACCATTATCTAAATCACGAGGAACACTTGATATGCTTACAATCATGCGATTCTTTGTTTGAGCATCAAATACAATTGACCCTGAACCTGGAGTGGTAAACTTCCAATTATCGTGATATTTGACTTTCATACGGTGAATAATAGGAGAGTAGCTAAATTCATGCCCACCAGGAATTGTATTGGTTGGTTCTAACGCTCGTGCAACATCAACCACTTTTTCAACAATTTTTTCTGGCAATGACTTTTGAGATTTACTTTCCATCGTTTTGATTAAATCATCAACGATAAAAATTTTGAGCCTGCCTTCATTGCTCTTGATAGCTGGCTCTGCAGATGGCAGAACTGCTCCCTTGCCTAAACTCTTATCAACGCGCTCTTTTAACGTTGTCCACATACGACCAAGCGTCCAAGCTCCGGCTGGAGCACTTAGATATCCGCCAGAAGCGCGATTCTTTAAGTAGACAAAGCTATATGCATGAGCAGGATCATCAAATTCAGCTGACCATTCAGCCCATTCAGGAGCGCCTTCTTTTGCCAAGCGCACCATATGAAGTCGAGGTAAAACTTGAATAGCTTCTCCGGTTACAACAGATTTAAAACTTATCCAATCACCACTACGACTTACAATAAATTGAACAGATGGGTCTTTTGGATCAAGCCCTTGAGGAACAAGTTCACCTTTTTTACCAATTTGCAATAAATGAGGTCGCTCTTGGTCTACATAAGACATCAATACAACTCTTGCTCCTTCAGGAAACATTGCAAGAGCTGGACTTGAGCTTGCTATAGTTCTCTCGATTGATGGTGCTGTTACAGAAACAGCTGAAGACGGAACAGGCAACGTAATAGGTTCTTTGCTTTTGCGCTTTTTGAATGTATGAATTTTATATGCATTCTTATGATTTACAGTAGAAATCGAACCTTTTTCCCCATCTCCCCAAACTTTAACATAAAGCTCATTCCCAACACGATAAAGCACAATTAAACCTTTAGAAGCATTTTTTATAGTATTGCCAAAAAGATTCTTTTTATCTGATATAGTCAGCGTTTTACCTTGTACGAGAGCTTGAGTCTGTGCAGTAACATTGATTATTGTTGTATCTTTTTTTGGCCTATTTAAATCACCATAGAATGCCTGTAAAACTTGAAGGTCTGATGGCTCTGCATGTCCATTATTGAACAAAACATCTTTTGTTTGAGGAAACTTCAAACTCTTATTACCGCTTTTTACTCGACTGAAAAATTTACCATCTTTTGTCTTATAAATAACAAAAAGGCCTTTATGTTTACCTTTTGCAGGATCAATACCAAAAGATTTCTCGACAGTTTTGCCCTGAATTTTTCCATCTTTAAGCATAGCTTTCAGTTTGTCAGTAACATCGACGCGCGTGTTCGCTTTTTTAGAAGTCAAATCGCCGTACAAACCAAAAATAACCGTCTTAATTTTTGCGAGCTCAGCTGCACGACATTCTTGAAACAAACATGGAACCAGTAGCACCATTACCAATAAAAGCAACGAATAATGAAACTTCTTAATGATTCTTCTCATCATCTTCCTCCCAATCCTTTTGCAATCTTTTGTCACTTCTGACGCATAGTGTATCATACGCACATAGAACAAAAGCAACACCTTCTTAAAAACACTTATCTATCACTGTAACGTTAAACTATTATTGTTGTCTGAACTGCTCCATACGCCGTTGCTGCACATTACCCATTTGCACTTCTTGTTGAGTCTGCGTCATAGGCTGCGAAGCAGCTCCTGGCTGTGTAACCATGACAGGAACACCGCCAAGCATTTGATTCGGAGCCGAAACTTGCACTGGTCTTGCAGGCTGTTGTACTCTTGGTGCTACAGGAGCTTGCTGTGAAGAACCAATTAATAACATAGCTCTTTGCGCTGTTGCTGCAGAAATAGTATCGCCTGCCATATCAGCAATAAGCTTAAGGTAAAGATTATTACCTATTCTAAAAATAATCAGTAGCGATTTTGCTCTTCCTGGAGCTGGATCTCCCAACCAAGCAACTTTAGATTCTGCAGGCAAATAAAGTTGATTACTTTTAACATTTTGTCGGAGAACCGAAGTAACATCAGCAACCCCTGCTTGCAAGGTAAGGTCACCATACAAACCTCGAATAATCTGCAACGCGGGCGACGCTGTTGACGGCGCAACAGAACGATGCGCGGGCCTGCCTGTAGTCCTAGCTGAAACTCCAACCATAGTTATAAGAAATAAAATCAATGATAATAAAAAAAATCTCTTTGCGTTATAGAATTTCCCCCACACGATATTCATAACATCCCCTCATACACATTCATTATTTAACCAAAATCTATATCAGGTACAAGCATAGCATTACAGTGATAGCAAAAATCAATGATTCCAGTAAAACCACTAAACTCATACTCAGCTCAAAATAGAATAGGGCCAGAGTTAATTTTCTGGCCCTATTCTACTCAAGCGCTAAAGCTCTACTTTATTCAAGTATTAGCTTATTTATTTGCTGACTTTTTTGATTTCTTTTTTGCCGATTTTTTAGCACCTTTTTTGGAACTTTTCTTAACACCTTTCTTAGATGCTTTTTTAGCTCCTTTCTTGGCGCCCTTCTTGGCTCCTTTTTTAGCTACTTTTTTGGCACCCTTTTTAGCGCTTTTCTTGGCTCCTTTTTTAGCGCCTTTCTTTGCACCTTTTTTAGCTGCCTTTTTAGCACCCTTCTTGGCTCCTTTTTTAGCGCCTTTTTTAGCGCCTTTCTTTGCACCTTTTTTGGCTGCCTTTTTAGCACCCTTCTTGGCACCTTTTTTAGCGCCTTTTTTAGCGCCTTTCTTGGCTGCTTTACGAGCTTTTTTGGTAATACCTTTAGCTTTTTTCGCTTTCTTAGCAGCTTTTTTCTTAAGGCCGATTGCTTTAGTTCCTGCTTTGGTCGCAGCGAGTGGTTTTGCAACAATCATCTTGGCTACAAGAGCTGGATCTATACCTTTGTTATCTTTGCGATACATAACACCGCTTGTGTCAATAACAAGCATTGTTCCACTTGCATTAACCGCTGCAAAAGCAAGACCAGATGTCTTTTGACCATTTGCACCATTTTCAACGCTCCAACCACTTGCAGAGAGACGATTAAGTGTGCCAGAAGAATCGACTGCATATACAAGGTCTTTTGAACCAACTGCAATAGAAACAAACTTAACCGTTGCAGGAACGCTCACCCATTCATTGCTTGCAGCTAAACGATAAATAGCACCATCTGGATTTAATGCATACACCGTGTTATCAACCGCAACAGAAACAGCTACTCCAGCATCTGAACGAACTTCCCAACCGTTTGCTCCAAGCTGATAAAGCTTCTTATTCTTTGCATCAGCTGCCCAGATGTTTTTAGCATGACCAGCAGAAATTTCTGTTAATTGCAACCCTTCTTTCCCTGCACCAGGAGCAATTGCTGCCCATTTTGGTGCAGTTGGAGTGCTTTGATCAAGGCTATATGCAAGACCTTTTGATACCGCGTATACTTCGCCATTAGAAGTTGCACAAACGGATGTAAATCCACTCAGCGCAGCACCACTAACGTCTACTGCTGTATGACGAGCCCAAGGATTACTGGTCATGGTACCAGTTTGATACTGATATAAGTTGCCATCTGTTCCAACAGCCCAAGCTGACATTTTTCCTGCAGCAGATCCGACAGAAGCCCAAATCATCCCATCAGCGTCTTTTGCAAAGGCTGCTGGGATAGCAATAACAGATGAAGCAACAACTGCAGTAGCTACTGCAGGTGCTCCTACAGCTGCGGCTGAAGCACTTATAGGTGCTGTTGGCGCAACAGGCTGAGCAAGTGCTTTTGCCTCAGCAAGAAGTTTCTTGAGATATGCAGAAAACTCATCTCTACTCATTCTTCTTTTTTGAGCAGTTCCAGCTTCTACTTGAGCTAATCTTGCTTCAGCATCAGCTAACTTTTTGGTTGCAATATCAAGTTTTGCCTGTGCAGCTTGTTTTTGCTCAGGAGTAACAGCAGCTTTAAGTTCAATCTCAGCAAGAGCTTTCTTGGCTTTTGCTTTCCAAACACGGCGTGTCGCTTTAATTTTATCAAGCATTGAATGAGCAGAAGTACTGACATCTGAAGCAGCTTGTGCAGCTGTAGCTACAGCTTGCTGTGCTACTTGAACACCGGCATTGAGAGCACTTGCAACTCCACCTGCAACTACCAGAGCTGCATCACCAACAACCCCTGATGCACCTTTAACTGCGGTATCAACAAGCTGAGCAATGGTTGATTTACCTTTTTCTTCCATACTCTTTGCAAGGGCTAAGGCCTCAGCAGCTTCTTTCTTTGCTTCAGCTTCAGCCTCTTCTTTTTTATTTTTCAACGCAGCAAGAGCATTATCTTTTGCAGCTTTAATTTTTGCTGCAAATGATGTAAAACTTGATTTGATTTTCTCAAGGTCAATCTTTGCGCCCTGAAGAAGAGCCGATTTTGATGGGTCTAATAAAAGAGCATCAACTTCAGCTTGATGAGCATCTACAAGTAGCTTTTTATCATCTTGTTTTGCAGATTCTACTTGTCCAATACTTGCAACATTTTGTTGATCAACTGCAGCAAAAGCTTCTTGTTTATCTTTAACTGCAGCAATAACGTTTCCAATCAAAGCAGCTTTTGCATCTGTAGCAGCCTTTACAGAAGCAGCATATGCTTTATGCGCATCTGCAAGTTCTTGTGATGCGGCTGCAATAGCAGCAGGGTCTTTAGCATTAGTTGCATCTTTAAGCTTTTGAGCTGCAGCCTTTATAGCATCTTTTGCCGCTTTGCTCTTTTCACTTACATCAGCCTGCGCCGCATAAAGTTGAGATTTTTTTGCTTCTGAAGCTGCGGCAGCTGCTGCCTTTTTGGAAATATTATCCGCAAGAATTTTCTTCTTTTTTGCAACAGATAAAGCCTTAGAAGCTTTTTCAAACGCTTGACGAGCTGTTTTAATTTGAGCAGCATCTTTTGACGCTCTTGCTGTATCTAAATCTTGACGAGCTTTTGTAAGAGCTGCCTCTGCTGCCATTATATCTTGGTCCGCTTGTGCAGATTTTTGCTGCGCTTTCTGCATATGAGCTTGAGCTTTTTTTGCCGCATTATCAGCACGAACTTGTGAGTTCTTTGCACCATACTTCAAGAATGATCGAGGTCCACCTGATGATGGTGGTCTGTAACCTTTTTTCTTAGCTCCTTTTTTAGCAGGGCCTTTTTTAGCAGACTTTTTAGCTGAAGCTTTTGATTGCTTTTTACCCTTTGATGGTTTTTTTGTGAGTGGATAAGCAGGTTTTTGCATCGACTCTGCAGTTCCTGTAAATCCCATAGCTACAAGCAGCACAAGACTAATCTGCTGAAGCCCTTTTATTGTCTTCTTCATAACGCCTCATCTCCTTTTGTTTTTGGATAAAACCTCTTCAAGTGCCATAAGTAAAATGCACCCGCTTCTCAGTTACCACGCCGATCTTAGCAAAGACTAACAATTAGCCATAAGTCAATACTTTCTGCAAAAAGCCTTATCCATTACGGCTAACAATTTACATTTATTTATTTATAACTTTTTGTTTCTTCTTACCACTTTTCTTTGCCGCTTTCTTCAAAGGTTTTTTTAAAGGTTTTTTTAATTTTTTTTGCTGTTTTTTAGCATTCTTTTTCTTTACAGCAGATCTCTTTTTCATAGAGCCCAATTTCTTTTTCTGAGACTTTTTCTTTGCAGGGCTTACTATTTGCATACTACGAGCAATCATCTGTTTTGCTTTATTTTCAGGAATTCCAATATTACGCACCTTATAAATATTTCCAGAAGCATCAAGCAACGCAATCGTTCCAGCAGCATTAGCCGATATCTGTACGCATCCTGAAGCTCGCTGCTTATTCTGCCCTGCAACAGGAGCCCAATTACTCGAAGGCGTATATTGCCAGAGGTTATATCGACGATCTAACGCAAAAAGAAGCTCTTTATTTACTGCAGCAAGATCTATAAATGAGGCTTTGCTTGGAATTTTTACCCAACGCTTATTTCCAGCATAGCGATATACTTTTCCATCTTCGCTCAATGCAAAAACAGCATCAAGACAAGCAGATACACGTTTGCCACTCTTTGCATCAGAGCACGGCTGCCAGCTCTGTTTAACCAGCTGATAAATACGACCATCATCATACCCCACAGCCCAAATACTCTTGTCATGTCCAACAGATATATTGCGTAATTTTAATCGTTGCATTCCAGTATCAATAACATTCAAACGCTGACTTTCCCAATCATATGAATAGGCAATACCATCACCGCTCAAAGCAATTAAATCTCCATTTGATGAAAGAGAAATATCTTGAAATGATTTTATGATAGAACCATCTTTGGTAACGGCTTTTTGCTGCTCCCATGGATTTGATGCCATTGTATCAGCTTTCCAACACATTAAATTTCCATCTAATCCAATTCCCCAAAGCGCCAATGCTCCCTTATGTGACCCAACAGCAATCCGTTTAAGCGAGCCAGCTTCTTGAGCAAAACCGATTGGAAGATTAATTGCAGCAGCAATTTTTTCCTTTCCACCAATTTCTATATTTTTGAAATCAACTTTTGAATCACCACCTGCAAAGCCAATAAATTGAACCTTGAGTGCTTTACCCGGATCAGTCCACTTGAGAAGCTCATTTTGACCAACAGAGCGCCCCTTACCATAGGTAAGAACTCCGTTATCAACTTTCAACCAATATGAGTCAAATGCTTGACCAACATCTTTTTGATTTGATGCACCACTGGTAATCACAACATTTGCAGATGCTCCGGCAGAAGTATCAAGCTTGTAAAAAATTGAACCATCAACACTTTTTCTGATTGTAGTCTGTGTGTTTTTTTGATCACCAATAATAAAATAGTACATATTATCGGTAAGATTATCTGCAACAGTTGCAAAACTTACAACAATACTCTCTTTTGCTTGTGCATCAAAAATGACGTAGCCTGTTCCCGGTGTTTGAAATTTCCATCCTTCTTGATTATAAACTGGCACCATTTTTTTATGTAATCGAGGTGTATAAACATAATCTCTACCACCAGTCTCTTTTCCTGCATCTTTTGGTAATCCAGAAACTTTCACAAGTTTTAAGCGAGCAAGCTCTCCAGCAATAGTTGCAGGAGTACGCTCTTTAAATGCCGTCCACGCGAGACCTTCAGCCCAGCTCTCTGAAGGAAAATTTAAAAATCCCTGCGTTGCTCGATTCTGTAAATGAACAATACTTGCTGAGTCACGTGAGTTATTAAATTGAGCAGACCAATGAGCATTTTTAAAAGCATCATCATTAAAGTTTGTATTCGGAAAATGAACAACAAAATTTTGTAAGTCAGATTGTAAAACTCGATCTTTTAAAAATTCAGATTTCAAACCAATCCAATTTCCTTTACGCATTACCACAAACTGACACTTTGGATCAAATGGATCATTTCCGATTGGGGCTACATAAATACCACGTGTAACTTTAAGTAACCGTGATTCCTTACCTGGTCCTGCAAACAAAATTGCTACTCGTGTTCCTTCAGGAAATGCTTGAAGCGCAACGCTGTCAAGGGCTTTAACAGCCTCTTCTTGTGATGGAGGCTGCACAACTCTGCTACTCTGAACAGGAGCTCCAACTTCTGGCAAAATTGGTGAAAAACCTGGTGCTGCTGAAACAGTTGGAATTGCAATTGGTTGTTGCACACTCTGGTAGGGCATTGGCATTTGAGGTCGTGGCATTACGACAGATGGTTGTGGTTGTAATGCAGGAGCAAAGCCAGGAGTCACGGGAGCTTGAACTGCTGCTGACGCCTGACCAAATGGCATAATGGAAGCAGACATTGCTGGCGGAAGAACAACACCTGGAGACGCTTGAGGTGGTGTTACCCCTGGCAAACTTCCCATTTGCACAACACCAGGAAGCACTCCAGAATTTGCCAGTGGTCTTTGCTGAGTAAGAATAGGTTGAGGCGCTTGTACTAAAGTCGGAACTGGAGTTGGTGGCTTTGGTGCTTGAGGATTTGGTAATCCTGGCTGAACTGGTGTTAAACCAGGAATATTCTGTACAACAGGAGGGGCTGGAACAATTGAGAAAAGTGAACTATTTCCTATGAAAAAAGCCACAACACTTATAATTAAAAAGGGATGATAAAGTTTTTTCATAGCTAAACTCTTTCTTGAAAGATGACTTATGGCCCAACAACTTTTATTAAGTCTAACAATTTTGTTGATACCAGAATCAAGAGTGTAGCTACCTTACCACTTTAACGACCTTATTCTTCAACTATGTTTAACGCATTAAAAAATCAAATTTAAGAAAGGCGAGCAATAAGCTCGCCTCATTTTTTATGTTTTTTTTACTTGTGTTGCAGAGTTTCTCAAAACAATAGGACCTTGAGGCTGAGTCTTAAGCATGCTATTTTTTGGTGCAGCTGGCTTTGATGCAGTTAATGGTGATTTTTTTACTTCAGATCCAATTTTAGCCGTTTGAGCAGCTTTAGCAGCTTGTCGTTTTTCAAAATCTTTTTTGCGTTTTTCACGAACAGCCATAAGCCTCTCGCGTCGTTGATGAGCACTTGCTGCTCGTGCCTTACGACGTTGAGCCATAGAATTTTGTTTACGTACAGGTTTATTATCTACCAATTTTTGTGATTCCTGGATTATCACAGATTTATTTGTAGTTACCGCTTCCTGTTTAATCGAATCTTGTGCTTTAAGCCCAGGAATAGCAAGCATACAGACGCTTATACCCAAAAAAAGCTTTACATTACGTTCCATATCATATTCTCCTCTGTATAAAATTACATGCACACAAATACTTCAATCCTAAGAAAATGATAATAGACGCTCAAAAAAAATGAAGTAAAAAAATATGTGAGGCGAGAAACTTATGTCTCTGGCCTCACATCAAATGATTATGCTCTCAATAAGAGACTCATACCCCGACGTTTTGTCTTACCCGAGCCTTTTTTACTTGACGACGACGGCCAGATTTAGCAGAAGCTTTCTTCTTAGCTTTTGCTCCTTTTCTTGGAGCTTGCCGTGCCTTGCCAGCTTTTCTTTTTCCTGCAGGACGGGAACGCTTCTGTGCAGCTTTAGCCAATGCTTTTTTTCGTACTCCCTTACGAGGTTTTTTTCCCCGAGCAGCTGATCGAGCATGTCGACTTGCATGAATTGCCTTATGAGCCTTCTTTGCCTGAATGACAGCAGCTCCTGCCTGCTGTGCAATAGCAAGAGCTTGACGTTGATTGGACTGAGCAACCTTTGCATTATTCTGTACAGCAAGAGCTTGCTGTTGCAAACTCTGCGCTTGAGCAAGCGCTTGAGCCGCTTTTTTAGGATCGCTTGCTGCTAGCTGCTGAGCCTGTTTTTGAGCCTGCTGAGCTCGAATCATTTTGCTCGCAGCATCTTGAGTAAGGTTAGCCCCAACTTGTGCTAAATGATCAGCTTGAGCTTTTGCCGCATCTTGTTGTGTTTGAGCCACTACAACCTTTTTGCTTTCTAGCTGCGCACGCAATTTATCATATTGATCTTTCAAAGCAGCTGCTTGGGCTTGCGCCTGCAAAGCCGCCTGTTGTGTTGCAGCTGTCTGTGACGCTGCTGCATTTTGTATTGCTTGCTTTGCATCTTCTATCGCTTTTGCTGTTGCATCTCGAATGCTTTGTGCCTGTGCCAAAGTATTCTGCAAGTCAGCTTGAGCTTTTGCCGTTGCATCTTGAGCTGCTTTTGTTTGAGCTTTTGAAAAATCAAGTTGGCGCTGTAATTCATCTTGTGCAGATTTTGCCTTCGCATGTGCATCATCAATAAGCGCCAAATAGCGCGCCTTTGATGCAAGCAAGTCTGCAGTTGCTTGCGCAGCTATACTTTGCACAGCAGCGCTTTTATCGTTTTGAGCAGCTTTTATGGCGGCATCCGCTTGCTGTTGCAATACAGCAGTTTGTGCTTCTGCCTTTTCAACCTGAGCTTGCGCATCGGCTGCTATTTTTTGTGCTTGTGCAACCTCTGCATCTTTTTCAGCTTTGAGCTGAGCAATTTGCTGCTCAGCAGCAGCTTTAGCAGCAGCAGCTTGTGCTTGAGCCTTTGCTGCATCTTGCTGCGCTTGTGCAACGCGTTGATCTGATGTAGCGCTTTTTGCTTGAGCATCTGCTGCGGCTTTTTGAGCATCCGCTGCAGCTTTTTTCGTAGCCTCATCTGCACTTAATTGAGCTTGTGCAATTAAATCTTGAGCTCGTTTATTGGCATCAGCTGCGTCAGCTTGTGCTTGAGCAGCATCGGCTTGTGCACGAGCAACTGAATCATTTGCTTGCTGAGTTGCTACATCCGCATCATTCTTTGCTCGTTGAGCATCTGCTACAGCCGCTTGTATTGCTTGTGCCGCTGTATTTTTTGCAGCATCTGCTGCTGCACGTGCTCGATCAACCTGACCCTGTGCATCAGCAAGTTGCCGATTCATATCATTTACATTTTGCGCAAGCAATTCAGCATATGCCTGTGCAGCAGCCGACTTAGTTTGCTCAGCATCTTGCTTTGCAGCGAGTGCAGCAGCCTGTGCTTGAGCTACATCTTGAGCAAATTGAGCTGCTTTTTTCTGTGCCGCATCAACCGCAGCTTGTGCAGCAGCCTTGGCATTATCAGCATCAGCTTTAGATTGAGCAGCTTGCGCTTGAGCCGCAGCGACTTGCTGTTGAGCTGCTGCAACCTTACGGTCTGCAATATCTGCAGCATCTTGTGCTGCTAAGGCCGCTTCAACTGCAGCCGCAGACTTGGTAAGCTCAGCATCTTGCTGAGCTTGGAGTGCTACTTGCTTTGCCAAATCAGCTTCTTTACGAGCTTGATCGACCGCGGCAAGTGCGATATCTCTTTGTTGATTTGCCTTCTCTACAGCAACCTTAGCTTGAGCCTGAACTTGATTAATTTGAGATTGAAGGGCACCAGCTCTATCAACTGCAGCTTGCTCACTACGTTGAGCTTGTTGAAGTTGAAGCTGCATACTTGCAATCTGAAGATTCTGAGCATCAAGCAATCCTTGCAACTGAGCCACTTGTTGCTGTGCAGCAGCATCACCAGCTTTCTGTTTTTCTTGCGCAGCTTTCAATAATTTCTTTAATTGTTCTTGTTGTTGAGCAAGCTGTTGCTGAGCAGCATTAGCTGCATCTTGAGCCGCCTGAGTTTTGCGACGCTGCTCATCTACTGCTGCTTGTGCAGCTGTTTGCATCTGTGCAATCTGTTGATCAGCCCAAGCAAGAGTCTGTGCTACTTGCTCTTGTGCTTGCTGCGCTGCTTGTTGCGCCACAGCAGTTGCCGCTTGCTCTTGCATAAGCCTTGCATTGGCAGCTTGTGCAAGTGCTTGAGCTTGTGCAGCTGCTTGCTGCATTGCTTGTGTTGCATTTTGCTGAGCCGCTGCAAGCGCATTCGCGGCACGCTGCTGTGCGGCTTGAGCATCGGCTTGAGCTTGTGCAGCTCTCTGATTTGCAGCATCTATTTTAGCTTGAGCAGCTTGCGCATCAGCGTGCGCTTGAGCTTTAGCCTGAGCAATCTGAGCTGCAGCTTGGGCTCGAATATTGTCAAGATCCGCTTGAGCTTGCTGCGCAGCCATCTGAGCACTGTTCAGCATACTCATAACAAGTTCAATTCTAAATTGTGCAGCATCAGCAACCGCTTTTGCTTGTGCTGCTGCTTGTTGACGTTCGTCCGAAAGATCTTGAGCCGCTTGTTGAATAACAGCCAATGCATCAGCACGAGCTTTTGCTGCATCTTGCTGAGCCTGAGCAAGCTGTGCTGATAAGTCATCGACTTTCTTATTTGCATCGGCTTGAACTTGCGCTTTTTGAGCCGCTTGTGCTGCAAGTTTTTGCTGCATTTGTTGTTGCATTTGAACAAAAGCTTGTTTCAATTGATCAAATTGACTCTGCAGTTGTGCTGTCATTGTCTGAGCAGCGTTAACGCGAGCATCAGCTGCAGCCTTAGCAGCCTGAATTTGTTGTGCATACTGCTGAGCTTGTGCACTTTGCTGCTGCGCAGCTGCCGTGACAGCAGCATCCACTTGAGCTTGCAATGAAGCCACGTCTGACATTGCCTGGCTCAGTTGTTGCTGAACAAGAGCCGCCTGGTCTTGTGCATTTTGTACATCAGCTTGCGCTTGCGCTTGAGCAGCGGCTAACTGAGTTTCATATGATGCTTTAATTTTCTCCATTTGAGCTGTTAAATCATCATTTACTTTTTGAAGAGCAGCGATTTTTGCTGCCGATTGAGCTTTGATTACTGCAAGCTTACTTTGAAGTTGAGCAATTTGTTTATTAAGCGCATCAATCTGATCTTGAGCTGCAACCATAGCAGCTGCTGCTTGTTCATCTCGTGCAGCAAGCTTATTTTTAAGCGCTGCAACTTGAGCAAGTATTTGTGTCGCTTGAGCAAGCGCTTGATCGCGCGCCGTATTTGCATCAGCAACTTGTTGTTGCGAAGCTGCAACTTGTTGCGCAGCCTGCACTCTAATTGCATCCGCGGCAGCAAGCGCATCATTCTTTGCTTTTTCAGCTTGAGCCATCAGCTTCTGAGCATCGCTCATCATCGCTTGAGCTTGTGACATTTTTGCTTGAGCGGCTGCTTGCGCTTTATCTGCTGCCAATTTAGCCGCATCATATTGAGCTTTTGCAGCCTGAGCAGCTGCTTGAGCATCTGCTGTCCCCTTGGCAATAGCATCCGCAATCATTTTTTGCATATTAGTTTGTAATTGAGCAGCTTGATCAAGCAACTGTAACTGCAAAGCTTTTGCTTTGTTTGCATCATCTTGAGCTTGTTTTACAGCGGCTTGTTTTGCAGCCGCATCTTGCAACGCTTGAGTAGCTTGTTGTTGCTGTTGCTGCGCCTGCGCAAGAAGCTGAGCCGCTTTTTCTTTTTCTGCATTTGCAGCATCAAACTCTGCTTGCGCTTTAGCTCTATCGGCTTCAGCTTGAGCTTGCGCATCTTGTGTAGCTCTCAGAATAATCTGAGTCTGCTCGTTAAGAAGATTTGGATTCGCCCTGCCCAAGTTAACAAGATAAAAAATGAATACAGAATCGGGATGACTTCCCCGGGTGGTTAAGTTATTCATACTCAGATAACCACTCCAACCTTCATTGATACGAGAATTCAGATAAAGCCCAGTTTTAACATGCTTTAAACGAACTGGAACTGCATCATAAGCAATACTGACATAAAATGGAGAACTATCGGAAACCATCTCCAACGTCCAATCATTGATTCCACTTCCATTATCAGATTCTATGTATCCCCACTCGGTATCCCATTGAGCAGCTTGCATCCAATAGCGATGCGTCAAAAAGAGACCATTTGTGCTCTGAAAACGAATATTATCTCCATTGTATTGAACTTTAAATTCGAATGATCCGCCAGTTGTTATTGGAAGAGCTGCATTACCAACCATAGCCCAATTTTGTCCAATATTTGCAACGTAACTGATTGGGGCACCTTGTGCCCATTTTGCAGGAGCATTTTGAGAACAAATCAATGCAACAGAAGAATCTGCAGGAAAACGCTGCTTAATCTCTGACATATTAGCAGCTGAAGCATTTTGTTGAACAACGGCAAGATCAAAAGCCAATGTCTCCCACGATGCATGTTGAGCACCGGTAGACGTGTGATCAGACGTTACAAGCTTACTTGAGTCAGTACCTCGCACACTGATATACCCTTGTGTTACGCGGCTATGAAGCCAAATAGGATCCATTATCATTTGATTAGGGGATGGAGCCCAAACACCAAATTGAACAGCAGGACTATTTCGGTCAGCTGAATTAAAAGCAAGCGTATAATCCGTATTTGAAGTTAAAAATTTTCCGGAAAGAAGCGACTGTAAAATAACATAATTCCCTGCTCGGAGAATTTTATATTTGCAGCTGTTATCATCTGAATATGAACGAGTATACAGAAGCTTGGTTCCATCATTTTTTAAATAGCCTTGTCCGATACCAACAAAACCTTTAGTACGCAGCGCAACAACCGTTCCCTCGGGAAGCTGACTTAATATTTTTTGAGGAATCTCTTGAGTCGTTGGCTCTGGAGCAGTTCCATTAACAATGGTTCCAAAAAACATAGTTACTATAAAAAGACCAATTAATCTCATGGTCCTTTGCAATATTTTATTCTTCATAGATTCACGTCCTTTTATGAAAAGTTACATCTCTACATAGAAGAAAATATAGCAAGTAGACCACAAGCATGTTCAAGAGTTTCTATTTTTTAATCAAATACACTAAAGAGTCTTAAATCTGTATGAGTCTTTATTTTTGATATAAAAAAGTTCAATGGGGCATAGTTTTACAGCTATGCCCCATTTTTAATATGTTGAGTAATTGATAGTTTTATAAAGCTTGAGATTTCTTGCGATTGATTTTTACAGCTCTTTTTTTAGCGCTTGCTTTTTTTTGCGGTCTTGCAGCTCGACGAGCTTGTTTAACTTTACGGGCAGGTTGCCCCTTCTTTGCTTTCTTTTTGCTGACAACGACTTTACCTTTACCCTTACCTTTACCTTTGCCTGCAACAGCAACACGCTTCTTTTTACGTTGTACAGCATCTACAGGAGCAACTCCTTGCATCCCTTTGCGAAGCACTTTTCCATCTTTTCCTACAGCGACCATCGTCCCTGCAGCGTTAATTCCAACCGTTGTAAATCCTGTTGCCGGCTTTCCACTCTTGCCTTTAACATTTTGCCAACCAGAGCCTTCTATATATTGAACTAAGTTTCCGGTTTCTTGTTCAACACCCAGAACATACCCTTTGTCTCCAGCTGCAATACTAGAAAGTTTTTTATTTGATGGGACACTTTCCCATACTGCTGCATTTGTTTGTGGATCGACCACCAATCGAGAAACAGTCCCATCGGGCGCAGCTGCATACACCGAATTATCAAGAGCAGCTGATATTGCTAATGCTTTAACTGGTTGTTGCACCCACCCTTGAGATGTTAATTGCTGCACATTTTGATTTGCATCTACCGCCCATACACTATTTTGATTACCTACTGAAATCTGTGTCAAACTTACTCCTGCTGGAGGTGGTGTTACTGGTGACCAGCGACCAGATTTCCAATCCAACTGATATGGCTGACCATTACTCAGCGCATACATCGTTCCATCAGAAGCCGGAGAAACATCATTAAAACTTGCAAGCTTATTCCCTTGAATGTCAGATGCTGGTTGATTCATCCATACCGGCTTGCCTTGCTGATTACTCGTCATGCGCATTAATGAGCCATCACTTCCAACTCCCCAACCTTCTGGACGTCCTCCAGCTGACCCAATCGATGCCTTTACAACAGGCTGCACCATCTTTTCTGTTGAAAAACCTGCCGGCGCATTAACCGCTGCAACTGAACCTCCAACAGTTGGTAAAGCAAGGCGATTTACCTGAGTTGACCGTTGAGCTTGCTTTGTCTTGCCAACATGAGCCCCTGATTGTTTTGCTTGCTTAAGCGCCTGCTGACGCTTTCCTTGAGTCTTAGTAAGTTTATTTTGCAATGTGGCAACTTGTTGCTGCTGCTGTTGAGCTTTAGCCATGAGCTTTGCAGCTTTCTTTGGATTAATAACTGCAAGCTTTTGAGCCTTCTGTATATTTTCTTGAATTTGCGCAAGTTTATCCGCTGTATCTTTTTTAATCTTACCTTCAACTTGCTGCAAATGATCTGCTTGGACCGTTGATGCTATTTGCTGTGTTTGCGCTGCCGTTACTTGTTGATTTTGAAGCGATGCGAGCATATCATCATATTGCTTTTTCATTGCAGCAGCTTGAGCTTGAGCTTGAACTAAAGCCTGCTGAGCAGCAGCGGTTTGCTGTGAAGCAGCAAGCTGAGCTGCTTGCTTTGCATCTTCTATCGATTTTGCTGCAGCATCACGTAACTGTTGCGTCTGAATAAAAGCTTGTTGTACAGCATCTTGTGCCTTTTGTGCAATCTCTTGTGCAGCTTTAGCTTCAGCTTTTGAAAGATCGAGCTGCCGTTGTAATTCATCCTGCGCAGCTTTATCTTTTGCACGTGCATCATCAAGCAAGGCCATATACTGAGCTTTTGCCGCAAGTAAATTTGCATTCGCTGTTGCTGCAGCCGCTTGAATAGCTGCACTCTTATCGGTCTGAGCAGCTTTAAGCGCAGCATTTGCTTGTTCTTGTAGCAAATCTAGTCGATCTTCAGCTTGTTTTGCTTGAGCCTTTGCAGCATCAGCCTGCTGCTGAGCTTTCATCACTTCAGCTTGCTTCTCAGCTTTGAATTGTGCAATTTGTTGTTCAGCTTGCATCTGAACTGCTTGCGCATTTTGTTGAGCTTGTGCTGCATCTTGCTGTGCTTGAGCTACCCTCTGATCTGATAACGCAATTTTAGCTTGCGCATCTTGTGCCGCTTTTTGCGCATCCGCAGCAGCTTTTTGTATAGCTGCATCGGCGCTTGTCTGCGCTTGTGTTGCTAGATCTTCGGCATTCTTTTTCGCGATATCAGCATCAATGCGTGCTTGTGCCGCCGCTGCTTGCGCATCTGCAGCTCTTTTTGCTGCATCATCTATTTGCTGAGCCGCTGCAGCTTTTACTCGTTGAGCATCTGCAATCGCAGCCTGTACAGCCTGTGCAGCTGTGTCTTGAGCAGCCTGTAAATATTGGCGAGCTTGATCTGCTTGACTCTGTGCTGCTGCAACTTGACGATCCATTTCATCAGCTTTTTGTATAAGAAGATTTGCGTAAAACGTAGCCGTGTCATTTTTACTTTGCTCAGCATCTCGCTTTGCAGCATCTGCTTGTGCACGAGCCTGCGCGGCAGCTTGTGCCATTTGTGCAGTTTTTGCTTGTGCTGCATCTACCGTCGCTTGAGCATCTGTTTTTGCTTTATCAGCATCCGCTTTTGCTTGCGCAGCTTGAGCTTGTGCAACTTTTACCGCATCTTGTGCAGCAGCAGCTTTACGATCTGCAGCATCATATGCATCTTGTGCAATTTTTGCAGCTTCAACAATCGCTATTGATTTTGTTATCTCTGCATCTTGTTGTGCCTGAATTGCAGCTTGCTTGGCAGCATCTGCATCTCTTCTTGCTTGTTCTGCAGCCGCAACAGCACTATCTCGTTGTTGATTTGCTCGATCAACAGCAATTCTTGCTTGAGCTTGTACTTGAGCAAGCTGTACTTGAAGCGCCTGGGCACGATCTGCTGCAGCCTGAGCACGTTGTTGTGCCTGACTCACAGCTGCTGCGAGCGATGCAAGCTGCGCATCTGCTGAATTGAGCATACTTGTTAGCTGTTCAATTTGTCGTTGAGCAGAAGCTTGACCTGCATTGTATCTATCTTGAGCAGCCTTCAACGCTTGTTGCATCTGCTGCTTTTGTTGCATAATAAGCTTTTGCGTCTTATCCGCTTGAGCCTGTGCTATTTGTTCTTGCTTCTTTGCAGCATCAATTGCCGCTTGTGCTGCAGCTTGAATCTGAGCTATTTGTTGATCAGCCCAGGCAACAATCTGCTCTACTTGTTGTTGAGCTTGCTGTGTTGCTTGTTGAGCTTGAGCTGTTGCAACTTGCTGTTGAGCCAATCGAGCATTTATAGAGAGCACAAGTGCTTTTGCCTGCGTAACAATATCCTGAACCGCTTGAGACGATTCTTTTTGTAACGCAGCTAATGCATCATTTGCTCGTTGCTGTGCTGCTTGTGAATCCGCTTGTATTTGCGCAGTCTGCTTATTAACAGCATCAACCTGCATCTGAGCTTTTTGCCCATCAGCCTTTGCTTGCGCTTTAATTTGATTAATTTGCTCAACCGTTTTTGCCTGAATAGCCGCTGCTTGTGCATTAGCAGCATCAACCTCAGCTTGAGCTTGTCCTTGCATTGATGTCAACATGGCAATACGAGATTGAGCCGCATCAACAGCCGCTTGTGCCTGTGCTGCAGCTTCAAGACGAATCTCAGATTCTTCCTGTTGGGCCTGAGCAAGAGCATTGACCATTTGAGCTTGTGCATTTGCAGAATCTTGCTGCGCTTGCGCCAGCTGATTATTCAAATCACTAATTTTATTTGCCGCATCCGCCTGAATTTTTGCTATAGCAGCTTGCTCATCATTAAGCTTTTTCTGCATATCTTGCTGCATTTTGATAAATGCTTGGTACAACTGATTATACTGATCTTGCAGCATAGCCGTCATACTTTGAGCAGCTTTTACGCGAGCATCTGCTGCAGCTTTGATTGCTTGCATTTGCTGCATGTATTGCGCAGCTTGAGCTGCCTGCATTTGTTGCGATGCAACAGCAACAGCATCAAGCTGAGCTTGTAGCCCTGCTGCATCAGCTTGAGCATCGGTAAGTTCTTGTTGAGCCAATGCTCCTTGCGCTTGTGCCGCATCTACTGCCGCTTGAGCTTGTGCTTTAACTTGAGCAATCTGCGCATCATACGCATTTCTCATTTGCTCTATTTGAGACATCAAGTAGTTATTTGCTTTTTGAAGAGCTGCACTCAACAGATCAGCATTTGTTTGTGCTGCAGTAACTGCCGATTGCAAATCTGCAGCCTGCTTTTTGAGTGCATCAATTTTACTTTGTGCCGCGGCTACAGCTGCTGCTGCCTGTGCATCACCGGCTTGAGCCTGGGCCTGAATTGCTTGCAATTGCGCTTGGGCACTTGCAAGTTGGGCATTTGCACTATCACGCGCAGCATAGGCTGTTACCACTTGTTGTTGTGCATTAGCAATTTGCTGTGCTGCTTTTGTTTTTGCATCAGCAAGTGCAGCCAATGCATCGTTTTTAATTTTTTCGGCATCAATCATTATCTGCTTTGCAGCGCTCATCATCGCTTGTGCTTGCGCATCTAAAACTTGAGCATCTGAGAGGGCCTTATCCGCTACGGCCTTTGCAGCATCATATTTTGCTTTTGCTGCCTGTGCTGCTGCGTTAGCATCTGCAGTACCTCGTGCAATTGCAGTAGCCATCGATTGCTGCAATGCTGCATACAATTTGGCTGCATCAATCGCTTTTTGCTGAGCATCAGCTTTTGCACTATTTGCAGCATCCAACGCCTTTTGTGCATCAGACTGTTTCTTCTGGGCATCTTGCAAAAATTGAGCCGCTTGTTGCTGTTGCTGTGTCGCCTGTGCAAGCAATTGATCAGCTGCTGCTTTTGCAGCAGCAGCTGAGCTCAACAGTGCTTGTGCATTTGCTAGCTCTGTATTTGCTGCCGCTTGTGCAGCCAGAGCTGCTGTTTGCGCAGCTTGTGCTGCTGCATAGTTTTGCGTACCTGCTTGCTGTTGCGCTGGCGCACCCATAGGAGGTGGTACAGCCCCACTCAACACACTTGTTGTCATAAGATTTTCATGTGATACAGCCGCATAAACTACAGCCAAGACTATAGCCAGCACTAGATTCCTTCTATTCATGCAATTAATCCTTTCTTTCTTTAATCAAAAATTCAGTTGATTATTTTGTATTTTAGCATGAATAGGGGTAGTAAAAACAAGCTTTTTAAAATGCGATCAAGTTCTTCTTACGCGTAGGACAAAAGAAAGAGGCGGGACTTTCAAGTCCCGCCTCTTTCTTTTTAATTTATTTTTTAGCGTAAGATTACCTATTTATAGTGCAGCAGCTTTTTTGGCCTTTTTAGATTTTTTAGCCGCTTTCTTAACACCACGACGAGCTACTTTTTTAGTAGCTGACTTTTTAGCTGACTTTTTAGCCGCTTTTTTTCCTGTTTTGGTAGCCGCCTTTTGAGCAGCTTTCTTAGCTGGCTTTTTAGCTCTCTTTTGAGCAGCTTTTCTCACTGCTTTTCTTCCAGCCTTTTTCCCTGCTTTTTTGGCTTTCTTTTGAACTACAGGTGCAGTTGCACTCGATGTTGTTGCTGGAACAACAGGTGATTGTGCTGTTGAGGCTTGTACGGGCACGGTTGAATCTTGGGCAACTGTCGCAGATTGAGCAGAAGTGATTGTTGATACAGGTGCAACTGGAGCCGCAGTTTGTGCGGCTGATACTGACTGTACAGGTGCAGTTGCTGTAGCTGTTGTGCCAGCTACAGTAGATACCGCAGCAGATGGTGTAGAATCAGAAATCAACTTTCTTACTACTAAAGTCAACTGGTAAACTTGTCTGCTCACTTGAGTAATTTTCTGTCTTAGTTGCTGTTGCTCGTTGTACATTGTCTGGTACAAAGCCTGAAGGTTCGCTTCTATTTCACTAGGAGCTTGCACTGGAGTAACCGTTGGAGCTGCTGGAATTGGTGCTGCTACTGGTGCAGGTACAGTAACGACAGGAGCTGGAATAACTGGTTCTGGTGCAGGAGTTGAAACAACTGGAGCTACTACAGGCGCTGGTGGTGGAGTAACTACTGGAGCTGCAACTATCGGCATTGGCGCCGGAGCGGCTATTTTTATTTCTGGAAGCGTTGGAGCTATTGGCGCTGCAACTACCGGAGTTGAAGCAGATTTAATTTCAATAAACAGCTCTTCCCATTGAAGATGATTAGCTCCTGCGTGATTCTGATCAAAGGTAAGAACTTGGACATTTGGGTTATTTTGGTCAACAGGACGGGTACTAATAAAACCTTGCGTTCCGCGACAGAAGAACCAAACATGACCAAGATCAGTCTGAGCTGCACTTGGTGTCCACAAAATAAATTGAGCGTCTAAAGAACTCATGTCTGGAGCATCAAACGATAACACACCACCGCTTGCAACTGTTGAACGCAAAAATTTTCCTGTTGAAAGCGACTTAAATCCAAATATATTACCATTGCGAACAATAGTGAATTTAAAATCGGGTGACTCTACATACGTTGGTACCCATGTGAGGATACCGTTAGCATTTTTAAAATAACCATATGACCCAGGCGACCCAGCAGCTTTTGCATTGCCGGTACAACCCATCGCTATAACGGTACCATCTGGAAGCTTATTGAGTACCGCTTGAGACTGCTCACTTGCTTGAGGCTCTGGATATGGTGACACATAAGAGACGGTTGACAGTGTGAGTAATACAACGAGCATTCGAATTATATTCATCTTCATGCCATAACCCTTTCCTGTTTTTTAATCTAACACAAAACTTACTTAATCCTGTACACATTTTTCATACAAAAAAGCATGCGTATAATAAGTGCATGCTCTTTCGTAGTTTAATTTTTAAACTATTTTTGCAACGTTAAAGGTTATTTTAGTCATGCACGTTTAGACTTCTTCACACCTTTTTTAGCTTTACCTGAAGCCGATTTTTTACCCGAGCCAGCCTTACGCCCTGAAGCTTTTTTTGAGGCTGATTTTTTTGTAGTACCGCGTTGCGCTTTGCCAGCTGAACCTTTTTTGGCTTTTCCACCCACTGATTTACCGCGGGCACGCTTTCCTGCAGACGCTTTACCTTTAGCTGCGTAACCTTTCTTCGCAGAAGCTTTTCCTTTACGAGCTGCACCCTTTTTAGCTGCTTTACTCTTTTTAGCGGCTTTACCTTTTTTAGCTGTGCCAGCTTTTCCTGCTTTCTTTTTACCTTTTGCAGAGGCTGCCGCTGAAACAGCTGCTGTACCACGACGACTTACATTACCTTGGGCATCAATAACTGCCATGGTTCCGGCAGAATTTGCGGCAATACGAATAACGCCTGTTGCTGACTTACCATCAGCACCCTTTACACTCGCCCATTCTGTGCGCTTGCCAACTAACTGAACTAATTCCTTAGTGTCTTGGGTAATACCAAGTACAAGATCCTTGCTCACAACAGCTATATCATCTAATTTTCTTCGTGTTTTTGCATCAATAACTCGCCATGAAGCCTTTGGCGCTGATACCGCTGCTACAGCAGCTGATTTCTTAGCACCTTTTTTAGCTTTTCCAGTAGCTTTTTTTCTAGCTTTTCCGCCAGCTTTCTTAGCAGCTTTCTTAGCACCTATTACAACTCGTCGAGATGCAACACCCTGTGAATTTAATACAACTACCGTATTATCAAGTCCGGCACTTACTGCCTTACCATCAAAATTTGAAACCCAACCGGATTGAGTAAATTGATAAATTTTTTGATTTTTGCTATCAACAGCCCAAATACTTGCACTATTGCCAACAGAAATTTTATCAAGCATAAGATCTGCTGGAGCATTCATAGCTGACCACTGATTTGAATTCCAATCGTAACCAAACGCTTTACCAGCACAAATTGCTGCTAGTGTTCCATCTGAAGAAATCGAAACACTCGTGAAATTGGTCAAAGCTGCACCGGATGCATCAACAGCATTTACTACTTCAAATCGACTGCCTACTGGAAGTTGTGAATTCCAATGACGAAGAGCATTGCTACTGTCAACAGCCCACATTTCAAGTGCATTATTATAAGCACCGACGGTTAAATCAATTAAGCCTTGGCCTTCAACTTCAAAGCCAGCTGGAAGGTTAACTGCTGTAACAACTGGAGCTTGCTGTGGAGCAAGCTGTGCCGCCACAATTTCTGCTTGTTTTGCAGCATCTTGTGTTGCACTAACTATAGGGTCCATTACAGCAGCTTGGATTGCTGCCTTTTCTTCGGCATCTCGGGCATCCTGAATTGCTTTTTCAGTCTGGGCAAGCTGAGCTGCTAATTGAGAAGCTTGTGCTGCTGCGGCCTGTGCTTGCTGATTTGCAACTACAGCTTGTGCTGCTGCATCTTGCGCAGCTTTCTGAGCTTGTAATGTTGCAGCACTAAGAACTGAAGGATCAACTCCAGCTGGGACAAGCGAAGCTGAAGTAGGAACGGCCGCAGGAGAAGTTACTGGAGCTACCTGAGTAACAGCCATAGTCGCAGCCGCTGCTGGAGCAACTGTTGCAACATCTTGTGCTGCAGAAGAAACTGCTGTTTGTGTTGCAGCTGTAGCAGCTTGTTGCATGGCTAAAGCTTTTTTCTTAAATTCTTGAACACGAGCTTCTATACGACGCTTCATCTCTTCGACAAGTCCTTGACGAATACCCAATGCATTTGCTTGAGATGCTGCAATTTGAACAGCTTGATGAGCGGCGTCTTGTTGAGATTTTTGCCAATCAGCTCTCAAACGCTGCATTTCAGCTACAGCCTGATGGTAGCCAGGAGTATTTTGTCCTTGTTGCTGCTCTAATGCTTGAACTCTTTGCAGCGCAGCCTCGGCAAGCTTTCTTGTCTCGGAGTTATCATTTTGAGCATCTGCTAATGCTTTCTTAAGCGAATCAATTTCCCCTTGAGCAGCCTGAAGGTCCGCTACAGTAGCAGGATCAACTGCTGGAGTTGAAGCTGCAGCTGGTATCATTGGACCAGTTGCAAGAGTTGCTTGTTGCAATGGTGCCAATGTTGGTGCCATTGCAACAAACGCACTTGTCTGATTCGCTGGAGCTGCGCTCGGTGCAGCAGCCATAGCCTGTAACCCTATTCCGGTCATGCTCACGAGCATGCACACCAATGCATACGCCCAGAGCTTTTGCATGAATCCTTTCATCGATCCTCCCTTGTATTTACAAATAGATACATTTATATACTCATTTATCTCATCTTATTTCTAATATAACAATACAAAGGAGGAGGAAATCAAGAGTTCTGGATAAAAATTTTAATAAAATCTTGTAGGTAAAAGCCATTGAGCCGACTTTGACAACATAAAAGAAGGCGCCCTCCCCTGGTAGGGAAAGCGCCTTTTTTGAATTTCAGCTCAATAAGCTTGAAATTTATTTTTCTGCAGGAAGCTCAATTTTTAAAATTGAGGCCATGAATTCTTCCCAACTTTGGCAACGACTAATCTGACTCAAAGCAATTTCAAGTCCTTCTTGTCGTGCTTCAGAATTGGAGAAATCAAACATTCTGAAAGCTTCTTCTAGTGCTTGTGAGGCCTTTGATGTTGTTTTCCCATCCAAGCAACAAACAACTGCAGGAGTTGGCATGTTAGCTGGACGGATATTATTCATAATCCGTACCACGTCATCCAAAATAGATTGATAATCAGAAAGCTGGTTGTTATTAACTGCTTGAATCATGCGAGGAGCCCATAGTCTCACTAAGTAGGCCATAACACCTTCTTGGGCTTTTTGTGCATATGAAAGATCTTGAGATGCAAACAGCCTTTTGTTCAAGCTCTCTTTCCATGCATCTAGTCGAGCATCAACTGGGAAGTTTCCGCTTATCATTGCATCAACAAACGCATTAACAGCTGCAACGGTATGACAATCTTGTGCAATACGAACATACAGCATGAGTATTGTTTTTAAAAGTTCATTCCATTCAGCACCTGTAAAGGTATAATTACTCTTATAGTAACGATCCAAGTAATCAGCATAAGCAATAAGAGCAAGAATATCGCCAGTTCTAAATGCATGGATCTTTCCTGCTTCAATCGCATCTGGACCTTTAAAGTATTCTTGTGCTAATTGGTTTTGCCAATCAGTAAACTTGAATGCTTTATCAATGCTTGTGACTTTTGTAAATGCAAGGCCAAAAAGGGCTGCTCGATAAGAAGCAACATCCTGCTGCAAGTTATGCAAAAATTCTCTCTTTTCAGTTGCACCTTGATCAAATGCTGCCTTAAGATCAGCACTTTTTTCAACAGTTTCAACATGCGTCAACTCAACGTTACTCAAGCCAGACTCAAGCAATCCATTATTAGTAGAGTAGAGTCTTAAAGCGTCTAGTTCTTCTTGAGTAAATGTACTCCCTGATCGACTAAGTGTTTTTTTCAAAGCAGATCTAAGGGCATGTACATTAAATTCTGAAGCTGCACAAGCCAACTCATCCTTGAACTCAGCTCTTTGATCCTGAGCTATTTCATATAATTTTTCAATGAGCTTTTCTTGGCAAGCACTGCGCCTCTCTTCTAGAATTCTTAGGTCGTCAGATAGAACTTCTCCTCCTCTTGATTGAGCGCCGCGTACTTCAATATCTTCATGAAGCTTTTTACGAGCTACACCCGGAAGAACCAATCTTTTCATATCTTTAGTTAGAGCATCGACTTCTGCTTGCTCCTTTTGATTTCCGAGCGCAACAATTTTTCCAAGAGTATTCTGACGATTAAATTTATTTTTATAAACTTGTTCAAGAGGCAATTGTCTCGTTTCTTCTCTGCCATAAAGCATTCCATCGTCTGTAGGCAAACCATATTCACTCAGCATTGCAACGCCGAAAGAATAGCTTCCCAATGTCAGCAAACTAACACTCATAAGAACAACAATTTTCTTCATGAGCACTCCTTTAATTTTTTAAAAGTACTAAAACTACTCATATAAGGTTTTTATTTTTGTGCCAACCATGTATTTAGATTTTCATAAACACATTTAAGGGCTTTCATAAGGTCTCCCTCAGACCACTCAGGTGCAGAGCTGGAAATAAGCTCACTTTGAGTCATATCAACAGCTGGAACCTCTTCTTTACCAAAAGCTGGTTTGCCATCTGCACCAACCGACAGAGCTTTAAGCCATGCTGGGCTCACAGCTTGCCAATACTCTTTATTCTTTTCAATTATTTCATTAACATTACAAAAACGCTCTTGATCAACCGTTTTTTCATTTAAAACTTTTTTTAATTTTGATACATAAAAGCTTCGCAACGCTTTAGTAGCAGCTTCATGATCAGCCGTTTTCTCGCATCCTCGAGATGCACAAGTAACTGAAGTAAGACCCAAAAGAGCTAAATCAATAACACTGTCTTGTGTTGCCTGATCCATAAGCGTTGGATTTTTTTGAAAACATTGAACCAAATAATCGGTAAATGCATATATAACGGAAGGTTGTCCAGATGCAGCTAAATCATCAGCCCATTGAAATGCCCCACTTTTGTTTGGATTTTCGTTAGGCAAATTTAAACATTTGCCAAGCTGCTCAACAACATGTCCATGCTCATGCAAATGATTTAATAGTGCTGTAAGGTAATACCATGCAGGGAAGGTGCGACCGGTAGTAATATCGAGCGATTTCTTTGCGTTGCCGCCAAATGCAAACCAGCTGCTGGATGCTGGCTTATTGATGTCACTTATAGCATCTCGCATCTCTTCAGCTGCGGCACTTATTCCTGCTTGAACTAAGTCCTGAGCAGGTTGTGTTTGCTCATCCAGTGGAAGATCAAATATTTCATCATCAACTGGACTTGCTGTAAAATAACTTGTTGCAACAAAAGCTAAACTAAAAATCAGCATTTTTGTGCTGGTTGTGCTCTTCATAATCTACACTCCTTATTTGAAGAAACCACACTTCCTTAAAACATCAATTCAAAAAATCAACCTTTTTTTAAAACCCACCATCGCTATCATATTCCTCACCGCCGTGACCAAGGTCAAGAGTATTCCCAAAATACTGAGCCCATGACTGATGAGCTTCAAGTGCAGCAATAACCTGTTTAGTTTTTAATGCACGATCGTCAGCGTAATCACCATAATTCAGGCAATGCTCAACCAACTTAGGATCGGGATTCCACCAGTTGCCAAATTTATCTCCTGGCCATCCTGCCGCCCAATTACTTAAAAGCATCCCAGACTGTGTCCTAACACAACAAACCCATACCGGCGGCATAAGTTTTGCATTATCCCATTGCTGTGAAAGAGCTTTTACTTTGCCCAGAATTGCTTTATAACTTGGCATTGTTTTTTGAGCATAAGCCTCTTGGAGCGTAGTGCCCCATAGCTTGGCAAGCTTTAACTTTAAATAAGAGGCTGCCAGATGAGCATGCTGTGTATGTTCTTGAATAAACTGACTATCAACTGAAAAGCTCTGCGCTATTCTCATGTTTTTGATGCAGTAAGCATCAACCTGTGCTCTCATATCAACAACGAGAATTAATTTTAAAATATCTTCTAGATCTTGAGTCTCTTGGCAATAAGCTCTGGTGCTGAATCGATCAAAGAGTTGGCAACTCCAAAGAAGCAAATATGGCACATGAGCGGAATAAAAACCGCATTCGCGTACCGTAGTAACCATGGAGGGCTCTTGCATACTTCCCATAGCATTTTGAATAAATTCAACAAATTTATATCCGTCACAACTCACAATTGTTTTTTGTTGTTGATCATTTTCAAAAAGGAAGCCATTCCCTTGCATCGACAAGGATGTGCCAAAATAAAATCCGATACTCAAGAAGATTATTACTAATTTTTTCATACTGTTATCTCACTCTTCATATTCTTGAATTTACTTAGTTCACATTTTTAAAAGAATCAGAGAGTTCTTTCCAAGAACTACAAACATGCTCTGGATTCTCTATGCTTTTTAAGAAGAGACTATTTTGCTTTTGAATCTCAAGCTTTTCGTTCACTTGGTTTAAATCATTGAGTAATTGTTGAAAGTGCGGCGTAATAGCAAGAAAGTTAAGATCTCTATTATTCGCTTCTACCATTGCAAGAAATACCGGCGAGACTCTTTCCAAATTATATCTATTCTCACCTATCCAGCGTGTAAGACGTAAATACACTTCATGATACGGCGGAGCATAATTTTTTTCTGAAAGCTTTTCTAATAAGTTGCAGTACTGCGTATAGACACAACGCGATACGGCACGATAATGATCATTCATGACAATATCACATCTAAACTCGAACCAATTACCCGCCAGCTGAAACATAACAATACTTTTTAGAATCAGTTCATACAGATAATCAATATCTTGCCTGCTCAGCCCAATAACACCGTCGTGAAGCAATTTTTGATAATATTGGATTAAACGGTATTGCAGTGCAAAGTACCCTTTATGCGCTGCACCTTTTGCCCAGCGCAAAGCATACTTAGTCTGTTTGTTATGTTGATTGATGAAAATATCATAAAGCTCTAATGCTTGAGCATATTTACCGCTTTGAAGAAATTCATCAAGCACAACTGAAGTTGCTCGTTGATTTGGTTGAGCTGATTTTGTTTTGATCCAGATTTGTTGATTTTGTTTTTCTGCTCGAGAAGAGCCAAACCAGCCTCCCCACATTGGATAGATAGATTGACAAGGCAAAGTAATAAAGAAACCAAAAAGGAAGCACTGTTTGATGATACGACTCTTCATTATCTCTCCTCCAAGATAAAACGTGCATCAAAAAAATCTTTCTTCAATCAGGTTAAAGAAGTATTAAACCGCTTTTACCTTTATTGCAAGAAAAATATATCACTCATTTTCTTTAAAAAGCTGCCCTTTATGATTTGATGCACCTTTTGATGAAAGCAATTTTTTTAACCATACCGGATTAAAAAAAGATTTAGCAAGGAAGAGCCAAAATCTCAGAATAACCTTGATTCAATACATAGAAGGATATAATGACAAAATACAAAAAAAGCGAGGATGCTCAACACATCCTCGCTTGTAAAGAGTCTATTTTTAAACAGAATGCTTAGTCTTCAGATCAATGAGTGCCATAATAACGATCACCAAAATCACCCAGACCAGGCACAATATAAAATTGTTCATTAAGATTGTCATCAATTTTCAGAACTGTTACACAAATTTCAGGAAATTGTTCGGCCAATCTATGCAACCCCTCAGGTGCTGCCACAACACTTGCAACAATAATATTTTTTTCTAAAACACCACGTTCTTTAAGATGCTCAATGACTATGGTTAAACTACCGCCTGTTGCAATCATTGGCTCTGGAATAATAACTCGAAGATTTTCTCGACGGTCTTCAGGAATATGCGCAGGGACCTTGGAGAATATAAGACGCGCTTTAGCCGTTTCTTCATTTCTTTGTACTAAAACATGCCATACAGGCGCTTGATCAAAGTATTTTTCAAATCCTGCAAGTAGTGCCTCACCAGAACGTAGAACAGGAACAAGTGCAATCTTATTTGCAAGTTGAGTTCCAACGTATGCATCAACAACAGGAGTCTGAATGACCGTATCATTATATTCTAAACATTCACTCACACGGTCAACAAGGAATGGTACCAACTTTTCAACAGCCCCTCTAAATGAACCAGTGTTTGTTGTCTTGTCACGCAATAGAGTTAAAAATGCATTTTCAAGTTTACTTGGCGCTTGGTACCCTTTAACAATAGCTGGAAGTTCTTGAGAACATTCTTCAACCATCGCATGAGAAGTCTCCCAGCTTACAACAACAAGAAGCGTACTGGCCAAAAGAAGACGGTACATAAGCGGTCGGAATTTTTGCATGACATCCTTTCATAACGTCATTTTTTATAAAACATACCCTTCCAAAGCCACCTGCTCTGAAAAGAAATTAGGCACATGGTATCACAAACCATTCTCATTTACAAAGCACAATTCTAGATTTACACTTTCAAACACCCGAGCAGATCATTATTTACCTTTAAATTCACCATTTTTTATGATTATAATTTTTTACAGTATTGTTATTTTCGTATCAATTTTTATTGCGCATGCACAGGCCAATGATGCTCAAAGCTCCATTACAAATAAACAAATACACTCAGATGAATCACAAAAATCTTCAACGTTCCACAAACTTGCCCAGCTCAACATGCAAACATTTTCATGGCAAGAACCATGGTGGGAAGAATCATCATCAAAAAGTCGCATAGAACAAACGCTTCACAACCTCATCAACCCATGCCCAAAACGTAAACGACATCTGGCATTCGATTTTTTTCAGTCAATAGAACAGCACCACGACGCATTACCCTCGGTCATGAGCAACGACGTCGAAACGTGGCGTGATGTTAATCTTTTTAAAGGTGATACAGACTTGAAAACGTATCTGGCATCGATCATTGACCGAACCGTGAGCGAACTTGGAAGAATATCACTCTTCAAGCTCTTGGCACACCCAATTTCAGATCTTACTACGCTGACGCAACGCCAACAGGTTATTGCAGCACTCGTTGATGATCCAGATCTTTTTAACAGCATTAAGACCCTATTAACATCACTTGCACAATCCGAAGGGGTAGTACTTGCTTGGTGGGATAAAAACTATTTAAAAAAGGAGGCTCGTCGCTGTTTTTTTAAAGCATGGACCGGTAAACCATTTAACGACTACGCCCTGGCGCTTGATGGTCTAAGCGTTTATGAACGGAGTATAAAAGCTGTAGGCTGTGCAAAAGCCGGCTTTGCTTCAGCAGTTTTAGTCGGGTATGGAA
>Ga0154020_10000913_pt1 | contig 36403 bp, 27 predicted proteins | sample Klosneuvirus_201_FD_109709 | JGI IMG/M metagenome (GOLD analysis project Ga0154020, IMG submission 109709) | Active sludge microbial communities from wastewater, Klosterneuburg, Austria - Klosneuvirus_20160825_MG | ecosystem: Engineered > WWTP > Aerobic digester > Activated sludge | place...
CCACACCACCCCATGCCAGATGGCCCATCACGGGCCAGGAGGACGCCCCGCATGACCTGACCAAGATCAAAACCTGAAAATCGGTTGGAGAATTTCCTTGACGGGTCCACTCATACCAGCGGCAAGGCCTGCACTGCCCTGCACTCGCCGCGGTGCGCTCATTGCGGCGGCCACAGGTGCCGCCGCTACCGTATCTATCCATCGACAGCGTTCCATTCCTCCGTGATGCACGACGTCCAAGCATCACGTTGTCGATGGAAAAGCCGTTCTGTTTGACCCAGCCCTTACTGGCCGGACGCATTGAAACGGGACACCACCTCGGCAGCTTCGGCGGGGTCCCACGCCAGCGATGAACCCAGCTGGGTCATCAACGTCTGGTCCACCGCCGGCGGGCGCACCAGCGTCAACACCAATGGCACCAGGGCCACCACCACCGTGGTCACGCCCACCGCCGCGCCGGACACGCCCGCAAACAGAATGAACGGTCCCTCACGCACCACGCCGGAAACCACCGCACCACCGGCGGTGTTGATTTGCAGCAGCACCAATGGCGTGAGCAGCGCGCCCACCACCGCCGCCACCACGCCAACCACCGCCATGGCGCCACCGGCCACAAGCACCGCCATGCCGCCCACCGTCAACGCGGCCATCACATCTGACTTGGGCCGCGCCCGGTCCGCCAGGCGGCCTTCCAACCCCACCGCGCCCAATCCCTGCGCCACGGTCACCGGTGCCCCGTTGGCGCGGACCACGCGCGTTTCCATGCGCCGGGTGGTGCCCACCAACACGCCCACGGTCTCCACGCGCCAGCCGGGATGCGGCGCAGGCGCCACCGGGATGGACGGAGACTTCGTGCGCTGTGGGAGCTGCGGAATTGCGGACGGCGCCGGCGCTCCCGTGGGCTGTTCCGCGGCGGCAGCCGGTGGCGGAGGGGGCGGAGGAGGTGGTGGTGCCTTGCGGCCACGTCCCGCGTTGGGGGCCAGCAGCAACACCAGGGCAATGGCAGCGGGAGTCAGCATCATGGCTGGGCGTTCATACAACACCGGCCGGCGCGCTGGCTCGTCACACTTTCAACCACAACATCCGGTACCCTCACAGGCCGTCAGCGCAGTCCCGCCAGGCGGTGCAGGCGGGCCACGGCCTCGGCGTATTCGGCAAGCACGCGCTCAAACACCTGGGCCACCGTCAGGACTTCAGTGATGTTCACCGCGCCGGCACCGGAATAGAACATTCCGTCCTGGAGGTTGCCGTCATGCGCCGCTTTTTTTGCGCGGCCCCGGCCAATAAACGTGCGCACCTCTTCATTGCCGTGGCCGGCCTTCTCCATGGCCAGGATGGTCTCCAGCGTGGGGGACTTGAGCGCGCGGCCGGGGTGGTAGTTCCGGCTGTAGACGGGCGTGTCAAACTCGGTGGCCCCGGTGACCATCTGTTTGTAGATGGGCGCCGCGTTGTTCTCCACCGTGGCCAGAAACCGTGTGCCCATCTGCACGCCGTCCGCCCCAAGCGCCATGGCCGCGGCCATGCCGGCGCCACTGGTGATACCGCCGGCGGCAATCAACGGAACCTTGAGGTGGGCGCGCAGGTTGGGGATGTTGGTGAAGCCGGTGATTCCCTCGGTGGACACGTGCCCGCCGGCTTCCACGCTCTCCACCACAATGGCATCAACCCCGGCGTCCAACGCGCTCAGGGCCAGCTTGAGGTTGGGCACCACGTGGACACACACCGCACCCGCCGCATGGATGCGCGCGGTGAACTTGCGCGGGCTTCCAGCGCTCATGACAATGATGCGCACGCCGTGGGACAGCGCCATGTCCAGGTGTTCCCCGTATTCACCCAGCACCAGCGGAAAGTTCACGCCAAACGGTTTTGTCGTCAGCGCCTTGGTGGCCAACACCTGCGCCTCCAGCTCGGCCACGCTCATCAAAGACGCACCCAGCACGCCCAGGCCGCCCTGGTTGGACACCGCGGCCACCATGGGGGCTTCACTCAGCCACGCCATGGCGCCCTGCAGCAGCGGAATGCGGATGCCCAACAACCGCGTGACCGGGGTATCAAATTGCAGCGCCGTCATCTCACCACTCCACCGTCATCCCGCCCCACGTCATGCCCGCACCAATGGCCAGCAACAACACCTTCATGCCCGGCTTGAGGTGCCCCAGCCGCGCGGCCTCATCCAACGCAATGAGCGCACTGGCACTCACGGTGTTTCCGTAGCGTTCAATGTTGGTGAACGTGCGCGCCTGTTCAATGCCCAACAGCCCCAGCACATGCAGCAGCAGGCGCCGGTTGGCCTGGTGGGACACCACAAAGTCCACATCCGAAATATCCCAGCCGGTGTCCGCCACCACCTCACGCGCCACCTTGGGCAGCTCGCGTTCGGCCACCGTCCACACCGCCTTGCCGTCCATGTGGATGAAGTGTTCCCCGCGCGCCAACATCTCCGGAGACAGCGGCGTGATGGTACCGCCGCCAAACTGGCCCACAATGCCGGTGAGCCCGCCGTCTGAGTGCAGGCGGCTGGCCAGGATGTGACGGCCCCCGCCCGCGGTCTGATGCCCCACCACCACCGCACCGGCACCGTCGCCAAAAATGGGCGCGGTGGTCCGGTCCGTCCAATCCACGCTGGTGCGGCTGCCCAGCTGCGTGCCCACCACCAGCACGTGGTTGGCCAATCCTCCCGCCAACAGTCCACGCGCCAGGTGCATGCCGCCCAGGCCACCCGCACACGCCATGCGAACGTCAAACGCGGGACACTGGTGGGTGATGCCCAGCTTGTGCTGCACGTACGCCGCAGTGGCCGGGACCATGACGTCACCACTGCCCAGCGCACAGATGATGGCGTCCACCTGCGCGGGCGTGATGCGCGCGGCCTCACACGCCTTGCGCGCGGCGGCGGCACCCATGTCTGAGGCCTGTTCATCCGGCGCGGCAATACGGCGCGTCTCAATGCCCAACCGTTCGCGAATCCACGCGTCGGTGGTGGGGGCACGCTCGCACACCTCGGCGTTGGTCATGACGCGGGCGGGCAGGTAGCTGCCGGTGCCGGCAATGCGTGCCGCGAGATTCATGCCCTGACCTTGGCACAACTCCGGGACATCCGGCACGTCACCCCCTCCGCCCGTTGACGGAGATCACCACGCCCCGGGCAGGGCCGCGCCGGCCGCAAGCGGTACCTCCGCCGCCACCGCACCCCGCGGAATGCCCGTATACAGGTGTGGAAACACCCCATGCACCATGGTGTCTTCCCAACGCGGTGCCACGTCCAGTTTTGCTGCATCCAACACCAGCACCACCACCGGTGCGTCCCGGTAGAACCGCTCCCGAACGCCCGCCAGCTGCGCCTTGGTGCACAGGTGCACAAACCCCTGCGTGGCCAGGGACGTAGGCTGCCAGGACGGCAGGGCCTGCCAGCGCGCGTGCTCTTCCGGCGTCAACACGTGCAACAGGATCTCCATGGCGTTGGGCTCTCCTTGCCTTTGCGGCGGGAACGTGGCCCTTTTGGGCAATCACGTGCAACCGGAGTGAGCCCATGGATGAGCGCGTCAAGGACGTGTTGGCCCGGCTGGGATTGTCCACCGCCCCCACTGGAGTGGCGGGCGGCGAATTTGAAACCGCACACGGCGCGTTGCTGCAAAGCCTCAATCCCGCCACCGGCAACGTGTTGGGCGAGGTTTCCGCCGCCAGCGTGGAGGATGCCGCCGGTGTGCTCACGCGCGCGCAAGAACGTTTTGTCTCCTGGCGCATGGTGCCGGCCCCCCAACGCGCGCGGCTGGTGGCCACGCTGGGTGACCTTTTCCGTCGCCACAAAGAGGACCTGGGGCTGCTCATCTCCCTGGAGGCCGGGAAGATCCGCAGTGAAGGCCTGGGTGAGGTCCAGGAGATGGTGGACATTTGTGAGTTTGCCGTGGGCCTGTCCCGCCAGCTGCACGGGCTGACCATGCCCAGCGAACGGCCGCGTCACCGCATGATGGAGCAGTGGCACCCCCTGGGACCGGTGGCCATCATCACCGCGTTCAACTTTCCCATGGCGGTGTGGGCCTGGAACGCAGCGTTGGCCGCGGTTTGTGGGGACGTGTGCATCTGGAAGCCTTCTCCCCGCACACCGTGGTGCAGCGTGGCGGTTCAGCACCTGTGCAACGTGGCCATGGCGCAGCACGGCTGCCCTGGCGTGTTGTCCCTGGCGTTGGGGGATGTGGACGTGGGGGCGTGGATGGCGCAACAGCGCGGCTTCCCGTTGGTGAGCTTCACCGGCAGCGTGGCGGCGGGACGCACCGTGGCCACGCAGGTGGCGGCACGGCTGGGGAAGAGCCTGCTGGAGCTTGGCGGCAACAACGCCATTGTGGTGATGCCGGATGCGGATTTGGACCTGGCGGTGCGGGCCATTGCGTTTGGCGCGGTGGGGACCGCCGGCCAGCGCTGCACCAGCACGCGGCGCTTGTTGGTGCACCAGGACGTCATGGAGCCGCTGTTGGCCCGACTGAAAAAGGCCTACGCCAGCATCACGCCGGGGGACCCGCTGGTGAACACAACGCTGCTGGGCCCGCTCATTGGTCCCCGCGCGGTGCAGGCGTTCCAGGCCGCGGTGGCTGCAGCCCAACAGCAGGGTGCGGTGCTGGTCCACGGCGGAAAACGCCTGGAACGTCCGGGATTTTTTGTGGAGCCCACGTTGTTGCGCATCCCGCGCGGGGTGGTTGCGCCCATCACGTTGGAAGAGACGTTTGCGCCCATCCTCTATGCATTTGAAGTGGCCAGCCTGGAGGAGGCCCTGCAGCTGCACAACGCTGTCCCGCAGGGTCTGTCCAGCGCCATCTTCACGCATGACATGCGCCACGCCGAACACTTCCTTTCAGCCCAGGGAAGTGATTGTGGCATTGCCAACGTGAACATTGGCACCAGCGGCGCGGAGATTGGTGGCGCGTTTGGCGGCGAGAAGGACACTGGCGGCGGGCGTGAGAGCGGTTCTGACGCGTGGAAGACGTACATGCGCCGTCAGACGTGCACGGTGAACTGGGGCGGGGAGCTTCCACTGGCCCAGGGCGTCCAGTTCCTGTGAAGGAGCACGCAATGAAAAAGCTGGCGGTGGTGACGGGCATCCTCCTGGGCACGCTGGTGCTGCTGGTGGCGTTGGCGGTGTGGATGGGGACCCAGCCCATGGTGTCTGCCAGGGCGCCACCGGTGCGCCCGGCAGTCGTGGACCCCAAGATCCTGGAAGCGCACGTACGCATGTTGTCCCAGGCGTTCCATCCCCGTGACGTGACGCATCCGGAAAACCTGGACCGCGCCGCGGCGTATGTGGAGGGCCGCTTCAAGGACCTGGGTTATGCCACCAGCCAACAAACGTGGACGTATCAGGCCGCCACCTACCGCAACATCATTGCCGCGCGCGGGGATGTGGCCTTGCCGCACGTGGTGGTGGGTGCGCACTATGACAGCTGGCACCCGCTGCCCGGCGCGGACGACAATGCCTCCGGCGTGGCCGCGCTGTTGGAGCTTGCGGCGTTGCTCAAGGAAGTTCCGCTGGAAGGCGTCCGGTTGGAACTGGTGGCGTGGTCTCTGGAAGAACCGCCGGTCTTTCGCACTGAATTCACCGGCAGCGCCATCCACGCCAAGGCCCTGGCGGACCGCGGGGCCAACGTGCGCGCTGCGTTGTCCGTGGAGACCGTGGGCTATTTCACCGACGCGCCAGACACGCAGCACTTTCCCGTGGCGGCGTTGAACCTGGTGTATCCCTCCACCGGAAATTTCCTGGCGCTGGTCTCCAACACCGCAAACACCGCCTTGTGCCGGCGGGGGAAGGCCGCGGTGATGGGTGCCACGGACCTTCCGGTGTTTTCGTTCAATGCACCGGTGGCCATTCCGGGCATTGATTGGTCAGACCACCGTTCCTACTGGGCGTATGGCTTCCCCGCGGTCATGGTGACCGACAGCGCGCCCAACCGGAATCCCAACTACCATGAGCCCACCGACACGCCGGAGACGCTGGACTACGTCCGGCTGGCCAAGGTGGTCCACGGCGTGTTTGGAATGGTGCTGGACCTGGCGGCTGCGCCACTTTGACCGGGGAAATCCATGAATACGCCAACCCAGATTGCCCTCAAGAACCACGCGCGTTTTCCACTGGTGCTGTTGGGTCTGCTGCTGCTGGTGTGCCTGTTGACGGGATGGGCGCCACCCGCGGGCCGTCCCAACTGGGCGCTGGAAGTGGGTCCGGGCCTGGCCATGGTGGCGGTGATGGCGGCGGTGTACCGGCGGTTTCCCATGTCACACTGGGTGTATGCCGGCACGTTCATTCACGTGCTGGTGCTGGTCTACGGCGGCTACTGGACGTACTCCAACACGCCCTTGGGAAACTGGGCCAAGGAGGCGTTTGACCTCTCCCGCAACCACTATGACCGCATTGGCCACCTGGCGCTGGGCATCTTCCCCGTCTTCACCATTCGCGAAGTGTTGCTGCGCCGCACGCCGCTGCAGCGCGGCGGTTGGCTGGTGTTTTTGTCCTTGTGCGTGGTGCTGGCCATTGCCGCGTTCTGGGAGTTGCTGGAGTGGTGGGTGACGCTGGCGGTGGCTTCCGACGTGGGAACAGCGTTTCTGGGCTCCCAGGGGGACGTCTGGGATGCGCAGTGGGACATGTTGCTGGCTTTGCTGGGCGCTGCCAGCGTGTGGCCGTTGTGGGCGCGCGCGCATGACCGCTCCATGGCGCGCGTGCCCATCATCTCCTGAAAGGTTTCACGCGGCCTGCACCAGCAACGTGTTGGCCACCGCACGTTCGCGCCCGTCGGTGGGGCGGTTCACCACGCCCCGGCCCTTGACGTACATGGTGGCGCTGCCGCCGGAATCCATGCACATGCCCTGGTACGCGCCCAGGGATTTCAACAACCGGCCCACCTGGTCCGGTGTCATGCCGCTGCTGCGCCGTCCATCCACGCCTTCCACGCTCACCATGAACAGCTTGCGGCCGTCCTTGGAAATGCCCATGGCCGTGCGCGGCGCCTTCTCCGGGTGGTTGCCGGCGGAGTAGCTGGTCACCACGCGCCCGTTCTTGAGCACCAGCGGCCGCGCGCTCACCACGTTGTTGGCCCAGTCCGGTAGCCTGGCGCCGGCCGGCTTGAGCTCGGCGTGTTGCCCGGAAAATGCCAGGTAGGGCTCATCCCGGTGTTTTCCCTGCGTGCCGGTCCAGGTGCGGCCGTCCTTTTTGGCCAGCCCGGAAGGACGGTGGGTGGCAAAGGTGAAGAAGTCACCGTTGATGGCAAGCTCGGCGTTGGCGCCACGCGCCGTCTGTGAGGTGGTGCGCCCCTTGCCCGCCTCACCGTTGGTCTGAAGACGCACGTTGGGGTTGGCCAGGTCCACCACCGCCATGTGGATCTTGAGGGAGCCGCTGCGAACGTCCCGCGTTCGCACGCCGTCAAACGGCGCCTTCCAGCCTTTGCCGGGAAGGTTCTTGAACGCGCTGGTGCGCGCATCTTTGGCTGCTGCCGCACGCACGTCCACGCGCGCCGCGCGCACCTCGGCCACCAGCGCATCTGCACGGGTGACCACCGCTTTGTCCCCGCGCGCATCCTTCACCGCCGCCACGGCCTCCATCACCGGGCGCACGGTGGCCGGTTGCAGCGTGTTGGCGCGGTCAAACACGTCCTTCACCGCGCGGTCCACCGCCCGGCCCTCGGCGCCGGTGACGCGGCCGTCCTGTGTGGCCTGCCGGAGCGTGCGCTCCAGGGTCTTGAGACGGGACAGCTGGTTGGAGACCAGGTTCATGTGGAGATTGTCGCGTTGTGGGACGGTGTGGGTGCCTGTTGGAGCATCCCCCCGGTGACCTAGGACGCCCGCGCGCCGCGCGCCTGGCGCCCAGCGCCGGGGCACCAAAAGTGCCCGTCCAGACGCGGAGTTGAATGCCCGGCAGGCGCCAGCTAGGTGGATGGTCTCGGTGGCAGGACCTGTTGGTGACAAGGAGCGGGAACAACAATGACCAAGACTGGATATGGACTGTTGGCGTTTGTGGTTGGCGCGGGAATGCTCAACTGCACCGGGCGTGACCCGGACGGCTGTGCCACCGACAATGACTGCAAAGGCGCCCGCGTTTGTGTGGACAGCACCTGCGTGGACCCGCCCGCGGGAAGTTCCTCGTCATCCTCCGGCGGCGCGTCCTCCCTGGCGGTGTCTGCGTCTACCGCGGCATCATCCGCATCCGCCGCGGCATCCAGTGGCAGCCCCGCCAGCTCCAGTGCCGCCACCACGTCCATGGGTGCATCGGCCCTGACCTCGTCCAGCACCAGCACCGGTGGCTCCTCCTCCACGGCCGCAACCTCCTCCGGTGGGCGCGTGTCATCGTCGGCGGAGACTTCGTCCGCGGCCGCCACATCTTCCGGTGGCGGAACTTCGGCGGGATCCACATCCAGCGGCGGCTCCTCCGCGCGGGTGTCTTCATCGTCGTTGGGGGTTGTTTCCAGCACATCCCAGCAAGGCTCCGGAAGCACCGGCAGCGGCGGCGCTCCGGATGCCGGCATGGGCAACAGCAGCAGCAGCGGCGGTGGTTCCTCCTCGGGCGTGCCCGCCGCGGGCGTGGTCATCCGGCTCACATGGGACACCTCACAAACGGACCTGGACGTCCACCTGGTGCGTGAGAACCCCAGCGGCGTCTTCACCCGCGCGTCCGTCAACGACTGCTATTACGCCAACTGCAAGGGAACCACGTCCGTCATCTGGGATGGGCTCAACCCAGCCGGGACAGGCGGCAACCCGCACCTGGACGTGGATGACCTCATGGGGCTTGGCCCCGAGTTTCTCACCGTCCAGCAGCCGCTGCCCAACCGCTACAAGGTCCTGGTGCATTTCTATTCGGACAGCTTTTCCATGCCGCAGGGCGCCACCGCCACCCTGGAGGTGTTCTTCAACGGCGTGAGTGCCGCGCGGCTGGGCCGCGCCGTCCCGGTTGGAAGCTGGTGGGACGTGGGCAACGTGGTGTGGCCGGGACTGGACGGCGGTCCCACGCAACCCACGTTTGTGGCCATTGATCAGCTGGAGCTGCCGCTCAATGACGGCGGCGTGGTGGTCCAGGACGCCGGTGGCGGCACACCGGACGCGGCGGTGCCCTGCAACCCAAGCTCCGCGGACGTCCAGATGTGCGCGCGCAACGGTGGCCTGGTGGACGCCAACGCGTGCCTGTGCGTGGACCCCGCGGGGATGGGCGGCTGTGACTTTGGCTTCATGCAGCTGCAGGAGCTTTTCATTTGTGGCACCGGCAACGTCAGGCCGCTTGATTGCGGCTGCCGGCCTTGACGCTCAACGTCCTGGACCTGTCCACCGGCGTGGAGGACTTCACCGTCACGCAGGCCTTTGCGTTGCTGCAGGATCTCTACGCCAAGGTGGACGAACACGCCGCGCGTGTGGCCGCGCCACTCAACCTGTTGTGCCACCCCGGCTGCAGTGGTTGTTGCCGCGAAGCCGTGTGGATGACCACGCTGGAAGCGCTCTTCATCATCCATACCTTGCAGCACACACTCCCCATTGGGGAACTCAACGCGCTGGTTGAAGCTGCCGTCCACACTGTGCAGACCCAGAAGGACCGCATCCTGCAATTTGGCCACGCCGCGTGTCCGGGCGCGCCGGAGCTTCTGGGTGACGACGCCACCCCGCGCGCGCGACCGCTGGACCGCATCATCTCGGCCAGGACGTTGCGGTTTGACTGCCCGGTGCTGGACCCGGCCGGGATGTGCCGCGCGTACGCCGCGCGTGAGCTGCGCGGCCGCCTGTTTGCCGTGAGCCGCCTCAAGAGCCGGGACGAATATTACGCGTGTGACCTGTTGGGTCATCACCTGGACGGCAAAGAGGTCACGTTGCTGGACGCCGAAGCGCTCAACGCCTGGCTTCACCTCTACCCGCTCACCACCGACGAGCAGGTGCTTCCGTATTTCCTGTGGCGCTACGCGCCGCTGTTGCTGGCCTGACCGCGCCCCTCACGGGCACCAGTTGGCGGTGATGGTCCACCACCCACGTTGCGCCCCGGGATTCCACACCACCTTGGAGCCGCCATAGTTGTAGATGTGGTAGCCGTACCAGCGCCCCGTGCAGCCCGTTTCGCTCACGGCAATCTCATCGGTGTGGCCCTCCTCATGCTGTCCCGCGCACAATCCCTCCTCCCGGAGCGCGGCGGTGACGGCGTCAAACCAGCTTTGTCCGGTGGGAAAGTCGGCGCCAATGGGACAGTCACTCCCCACGTTGCAGCCAGACAGTTCCGCCATCACCCTGTTGACCGCGGCGGCCACCGTGGCGCTGTTGTCGTTGCCGTTGGTGTAGTCCTGCTCGGCCACGCCTTGGGGGAAGCGGCATCCCGCCACTGCACCGCCTGAAGACGACACTGCAGCGCTGCTGCTGGCGTCTGACGTGGATGAACCACCCGCAGTGCTGCTCGCACCCACCGCGCTTGAAGCCCCCAGTGACGAGGCAATCAACGACGCTGCGCTGCTGCCCGTGGTGCTGCTTGGGCCGGCTGAAGAGGCCGCACGCGAGGACACGCCAACCGCGCCGCTGGATTGTGTTGCCGAGGACGCGCCACCACTGTGTGGGGGACCAGAGGTCACGCCCAAAGACCCGCCCTGCGAGGAGGACGTGCCAGTTGCTGAGACCGCGCCCGATGATCCGCCGCTGGAGCTGGTGGACCCACCGTCCTGCTGCGCCGTGCAGCCGCCCAGACCGACCATCATGACTGTTGCCGCCGTCCTACACATGCGCCGTGAGATGAACATGGTGTGCGCTCCCTGGGAGGCCCTTGCGTTGGGCTCCGTTGACGCAGCCACGTTGCGCCGTTCGGCAAACCGCGGCTTCTCATTGGCTGCCAGGGGCTTGTGCGGGCGCGCCACGGAGGGCGTTCTCCGCCATTGGGAGGATGTGCTAGCGTGGTGGTTTGCCGTGCCACCTAAAGGAACCGCCCACCATGACGCTCCTGTGTGTTGATGGCTTGTCCCGCTGGATGTTGCGCGCTTCCGTTGTGGCGGTGTTGTTGTTGGGGGTGAATCTGCCCGGCGCGCACGCAGCAGATTCTGCCCGGCTGCTTCCCTACAGCGGGCGCCTGGAGCTCAACGGAGCACCGGTGGGTGCGCCCACGCCGTTTGTGTTCCAACTGTTTGCGGCGGACACCGGCGGAACCGCGTTGTGGACCGAAACGCAGACCCTGGCGGTCAGCTCGGGCCTGTTCACGGCGGTGCTGGGGTCCGTCACGCCGTTGCCCGCGGCCGTGGTGGAAACGCCGGAGTTGTTCCTGGCGGTCACCGTCAACGGCACGCTTCTGGCCACCCGGCAACGCATCTACGCCGCGCCCGCCGCGCTCAAGAGTGACTCCGGGTCGGTTGGCATTGGCTCCATCATTGGCCACACGGTGGGCGGCCAGGCCACCTCCATTGCCGAGATGCAGCGCCGCGGCTTTGCCTTGTGCGACGGAACCACGCCCGCCTCCCAGGGGGTGGAAAACGCCGTGCTCACCGGTGCCACCCCGGACCTCAACACCACCGGGCGCTTCTTGCGCGGCAGCACCACCGGCGGCGCGTTCCAGGACCAGGCCACCGCCGTCAACGGCTTGTCCGCCTCCATCACCGACCCGGGCCATGACCACATGACCATGACCACGGACAACTGCGGCAACTTCAACGGCGGCTTCTCGGTGGGCGGGCTGACGTTCCGCAATGTGGCGGTCGAAGGCGCCAAGCGCTCCCACAACTGGGACCTCAACGTGAACTGCAGCTCAGGCCAGTACACCACCGCCGCCCGCGCCACGGGGGTTCTGGCGGCCTTGAGCTCCAGCCAGCCGGAGACCCGCCCCACCAACATGGGCGTGGTCTGGATGATGCGGGTGCGTTGAAATCCGCGCCTGAGACGGGGTTCCGGTGAACGCGCAGAACTCCAAGCCAGGACGTCCTCATGTCTCCATGGAGGAGGTCTTCTCCAGGGTGCCCTTCATTGTGGAGGGCACGGTCCTGGAGATGACGGACGTTGCGGCCCCCACCCAGGCGCTCTACCTGCACAACCAGCAGCGGGCGTTGCAAGTCAGGCTTCACGTGGTTCGAGCCTGGAAGGGCGAAGCGCGTCAGGAGATTGTGGTCCATACATGGCCACTGGGCGCGGCCCCGTGCAGCGGCGTCACCATGGACCAGGGCGCGGGGTACATCCTGTGGGGCCAGTGGGACCCCACACAAACAATCCGGTTGTTTGACTGGTGCGGTGCGTTCCAACCGGCCATGGGCCCCACGGCGGATTCCACCCGAGCCCTGTTGGACCGCCTCTACCCTGCGCCGGCAGAATAGGAAGTCAGCGCGCGGGGACGCGGCGTTCCAGAATGGTGCGCACGCGGCCCTTGATGGCGTTGTCCTTGAGCGGCTGCGCAAGAATGAGGCGCAACGTTTCATCCACCGCCGCGGTGTCACTGCTGGTCCCCAACGCCGTCACCAGGGACGCGTAGGCGCCTTCCACCACGCTGCGCCGGGCCACCGCATCCCGCAGCGCGGTCAGGTCCTGGGATTGCAGGCCGTGGTCTTCCAGTGTTTGCAGCGCGGTGCGCGCCACGCGTTCATCCTGGTCCACCGTGGCCGTCATCAGTGCCTGATGCGCCTTGGGGTTGGTCTGCAGTTTGCGCATGGCCCGCAAGGCACGCGCACGCACCCGTGGCTCACCGTCGGTGGCGGCCGCCAGCAGCACGTCCGAGAAACGCTCCAGGCCGGCATTGCCCAGCGCCGCCAAAGACGCCTCGCGCGCGTCCACCGTGGCATTGCCCTGGCCGGCCGCGCGTTGCGCCACCGGGACCAACAGATCAGAAGACGCCGCATCACCCATGCGCACGCGTTTCCCAACGACGCTGCCCAGCGTGTGGGCCGCCACATCTGCCCAGGCGGGGTCCTGCTTCTCATACGTGGCCGCCGCGTAGGCCAGCACTTCTGGCGTGGGGCTGGGGACCAACGCCAGGCGCTGGTAGAGCATGCGCGGGCGCTCGTCGGTGGTGAACGCGGGAGACCGCAACGTGCGCAGCAGCGCCTCCTGTGATTCCGGCGTGTTGGCAAAGGTCAACAGGTCCACCGCAAGCCCACGTCCCTGATGCGTGGCCGTCTCTGCCTGGAACATCTCCTCCACCAGTTTCACGGTGGCGGGTTCCAGCCGCATCAACGCGGTGGCCTTCCACAAAAATGCGCCGTGGTTGGGAACCTCGCCGGTGAGCCGCGCGTTGTGCAGCGCGGCCTGGAACGTGGTGGCGTTGAGGTCACCGGCGCGCTGCCGCAACGCCTGTTCACGGCCTTGCTGGCTGAACGGGACCTGTGCCGCGGCGCGAACCCGCGGGGTATCCACCGTGGCAAGCAGCGCGGCGGCATCCTTGGTGCGCTGCATCACCAGCGACGAGCGCGACCGCATCAACGGCGTGTTGCTTTCTCCCACTGCAAGCACGTCCCGGTTGACGTTGAGGTCCACCAGGCCAGCGCCATCCAGCGTGGCCACCGTCTGGCCGCCCACCCGTGTTGCGGGACGTGCCGGGTAGCCGTTGAGCACAACCACCGTTTGTGGGTCCTTCTTCACCTGCACCCCGGCACCATCGCCGGTCACGGTGTAGCGCTGGGTCAGCGTGCCACGCGAATCGTCTTCATCCACGTCGTAGGTGGCGGCTCCGTCACGGTGACTCAACTGCATGAGGCCCACCAACACGTGCATGGTGTTCTCAAACAGCGGCTCTTCGGTGCCTTCAAAACGCAGCTCGGCAAAGCGACCATCCGCGTGGAAGACGGCGCGTGCGGTGCGCGAAGCCAGCGTTGTGGCCAACTGCTCCGGCGGCTGGATGGGCATGTTGGCCACGTCTGCCCGGGCGCGGTCCACGCGGGCAAAACGCAACGCCTGGCTGCCGTCTTCCTGGGGCTGCACCGTCAACAGGCCTTCCACTTCCACCACGCCCTGCATGGGCGCCTGCGCGCTCTCACCCGTGGGCGCCAGCCACAACTCGGTGCGCTCCTGGAGGCTGAACGTGTAGACGGCAGCGGCTTGCCGCGGCCACGTGACGTGGGCCGTGGTCCCATCACCCGCCGGCGCGGAAGGCGGCGTGCGGGAGAACAACAGCAGTGCGCCCAACAGCAGCGCACCCACGGTGACCAGCGCCAGGTTCCGGGCGGGCGTCATTGCGGCTCTCATGGGGCAACTCCACGAAGTTCCTGGTACTTCACCAGCGGCATCAGCGAGAACTGCGTGTCGGTGCTGAACAGCGACGTCTCAAACCGCAGCGGGGTGATTTCAAACAACGTCACCTCAAAAGACTCGCAGAAGATGAAACACACCTCCACAAACGCCAGCATGCGCCCGCGCAGCAACTCCAACACCAATGACAGACCATTTTTGACGTTGAGCTGCACGTCATTCGCGCCGGGCTGGAGGCTCACCTCCGTGGTCCAGGGGAAGGACAAGGCGGCCAGGGTGAGGATGATCTTGACGCCCACCTCCACCACCAGTGCGTCCACGCTGGCGCTGGCAAACGCCTGGATGCCGGCCACCGGTCCAAAGCTCACCTTCAACGCCTGGCTGCCGCTCTGACAATCCCGGTCCGGGGAACCCGCGGCCAACGTGCCTGCCGCCGCCAAAAAGCCCGCCAACCCCGCGCTGATGGTGACCGGCACCGGGCCCACCATGATGATGGCGGACGCTTCAAAAAACGTCTGCATCAACTGCTTGCTTCCCTCGGCCACCACGGAAAAACGCTCCGCCGACGGATAGGTGGAGCTCTTGTCATCCACCAGCTCCTCGCCAAACACCTCCACATACAGGCGTGGCTTGGGCTGGGAAGGGTCCAGGCCCACGTCTGCATTGGCCTTCATGAGGTTGAACCGCTCCCCCAACGCATACCCGCTCACGCGCATGTTGGCGGTGGCGTACGGCAGCACGCTGCACCAGTTGGGCTCCGTAAATGTGTCCGGGATGCCGGACATGTTCCACGCCGCTTCAAATTCGTATTCCACCGCAAACAGGTCCCGGTCTCCCAGGCCATCCGAATCAGACGCGCTTTGTCCAACGTTGACCCGCCCCGTCTCCGGGTCCACCAGCACATTGGCGCCCTTGAGGCTGTTGGTCACGCCGGCCAGGTAACGTTCGGTCTCCCGCAGCCAGTCTGCCCGGTTCTGGTCCACACATTTGAAGTAGCGCTCAAACTGGCTGACGCTGGAGTTGTACGCGCCGCCGTTGCACGGCTGGTTGTCCACGGTGGTGAGCTGGTTGATGCCTGGATAGTTCCCCGCGGCATCAAGCCGGACGCGGAACCGGTCCGCCGGGACGTTGGCCACGGGGCCAAAGCCGTTGGTGCGCGTGCGCTCCACGCACCATTTGAAGGAGGACTCCCGGTGGGGGAGGAAGATGCGGTTGAGGCGTTCGGCAAAACGCAGCGGGGACCAGTCACACGGTCCCGGCTGGATGCTCAGGCACCCGCGGGTGCGGCCGTAGTTCAGCAGGTCCTCCAGGCGCTGCTCGGCAATGGAGAGTTCACGCATCAGGCTGCGCACGGCCGCTTCCCCGGGCGCATCCGGCGTGGTGGTCAGGCCGTTGCCGGTGGAAGGACCAGACGGGCCCTGCGAGCCACGGATCAAAGCGCGGTTGCCACCACCCAGCGCAAAAGACTGGGATGGCGTCCCCATGCGGTTCTGCACATTCTGGCCAACATCAAGTTCAAAGCTGTCCAGCACCCGGGCTGGGGCCAGGGTCACACCCACAAACTCCAGGCGCTGCCGCTCCAGCACGTTCTGGATTTCCCAGATGTCCGTGGGATTTTGCTGGAACTCAAAGATGGACGGGTCAAACGGCACATTGTTGACCCACGTGGGCACATCCAGGAAGCCGCCGGGAAACAAGATGGCGCGAATCTGGTTGCGCAGGTCATGCACGCTCTGGACGGCCTGCGCCACCACATCGTTGAGGCTGTCCAACGCGTAGAGTTCGTCATCGGTGAAGTTGGCCAGATTGTTGGACATCTGCTGGTGCCAGGCCCACGTCTCCGGTGGGTGGACCCCGTTTTCAATGGCGGTGCGCATCACGGACGCCGGCAACGCGTAGGCGTTGAGTCCCACCGGGCGCACCAGGTCAAACGGGCCGTACATGGCACTGCCCACCTGGATGGTGTCCCCGTCCCGGACGAGTACGCCCTGGACCTCGTTCAAATTGTCCCCTCCATCCCCACTGATGAGGTCTTCCTCCCGCTTCACTTCAGGGAAGAACGGGCGGAACAGGCGCTGGCCGTTGAAGACGTCAATGCCGTTGGGGACGCCGTCCTTTTGCAGAAACGCCACACCACCCGCCGCGGCGCGCGCGCCCAACTGGTGGGGCAGTGGCGGGTTGGAGGCCGGCGGGCCATAGGCCACTTCATAGATGGCGCGATAATCAGCACCCTTCTTTCGGGCCAGGTCCTCAAAGACGCTCAGCGTGTAGAACTTTTCGTACACGTACTCATCACAGCTCTCCACCACCTGTTGATTGTCCGCCCAGTCCTGCCGCTTCTGGTCAAAAAACACCACGGACAGGGCCTTGTTCTTGGCCATCATGCGCGTGGAATCCGCCACACCGTTGGACCAATGGAAGGCTCCGTTGCCGCTGGTCCTGAGCCGCCCACGCGTCCCGTCAAACGCCATGACCGGCACCACCTGCCGCACCGCATTTTGCGCGGCCACGTTGACGTAACCGTATTCCAGCCCCGAGGTGACACCCAGGTCTCCGTCCCCAGGGAGCAACACCGTGGCGGTGGGGAAGGACGCAAACAGCTGCGTGTTGCCCTGTTGCCCCGTGGTCAATTGGGTGCGCACCTGGTTCACGCAGCGGGACGGGTGCGCGGGGCAGTTTCTCGGCTCGGTTCCGGAGCACGCGGCCACGGCGTTGTTCCCGCGCAGTTCCGCTTCAATGCGGCCACACAGCGTGTGGTTCCAGATGGGGTCCACGCAATCGTTGAGGGTAGGCGGCGTTGCGTTGCACGTGGCCAGGCAGGGAGATTCACCGGTCTGACGGTAACGCTGGGCCAAAAACTGACCACACGCCGAATCCGCAAAATCAATGTCCCGGCAATCACCCGTGGACGACAGGTCACAGTCCCAGGCCCCCATCACCCCCGCCTCGCGGAAGCCATCCTGCTGGAACGCACCCATCACGGCACTTTGCCGTTGGGCGGTGGGTGCCGTGGTGGGCGTGTGCTGCGCGGGTGCGCCATTGCCGGTGATCGTCCCGCGCGCCCCACTTTGTGATGGGCCGGCGCACAACATTCCCGCGGCCAACAAAACGTGGCGTTGCCATCTGGATTGCAGCATGTGCCGCCTGCCCATGTGTGTGAGGGAAACTAAAAAGACGAATGTTGTGGATAGCACTGTTTGTGGATGGTGCGGACCAGAAAAACAGCCTAGACATGCGGCACCATGAACCGTGCCTGGTTGTTGTTCGGCTCCACCCTGCTGTGGACCGTGGCAGGACCCGCGTTGGCGACGGAAACGTTGCCATTTGTGTTTGAGGAAAATGTTGGACAGGCCGGCCGCGGGGTGGACTGGCTTGGTGCCAGCGCCAGCGGCACTGTGACGCTGGACACGTTGGGGTTCAGCGTGATCCACGCGGGCCAGCACGCGCGTGACGTCAAACATGGCCGCATGTCCTGCCGCTTTGACGGCGCGCGGCAAGGCCCCGCGGCACGGGTGGTGGTGGATGAAGCGGCAGCGGTGCCGGTGCATGTGGTGGTGGGCGAAAAGACCTTCCACCCGCGCGCTGCATGGTCGGTGCGCATCCAGAACGCGTGGCCGGGCGTGGACGCCATCTTCCGCGCCACACCGTCCGGGCCGCGGGTGGATTTCCAGCTTGCCGCGGGCGTGGATTCCTCACGCATCCGGTTGCGGTGTGATGCGCCGCTGGTCTTGCAGGACGACGGGACGCTTCAGGGAGAGCAGGGACTTATGGTGGGACGGCCAAGCGCCACGCAGCGCGGTCAACCGTTGCGCGCGTCCCTGGTGAAACTGGGCGCAAACACCTGGGGCGTGAAGGTGCAGGGCGCGCGGCCACACGCACCGGTCCTGGTGGATCCCCTGCTGAGCTACGCAACGTATCTTGGGGACACCGCCTGGCAGCCGCTGCGGGTTGCGGCAGACCGCTCCGGCAATGCGGTGGTGGCACACACCGTGACCGGCCCCACCATGGATGATGACGTGGTGGTGACGCGCGTGGACCCGCGGCAGGTTGGTGCGGCGTCGCTGCTGTCCGTCACACGCCTGGGCGGGACGGGAGATGAGTTTCCCAACGCGGTGAGCGTGTCGGCGCTGGGTTACATTGCGGTGGCGGGCAAGGCGGCAGGCACGGGCATTCCGTTCCCGGGTGGCCCGGTACCTTCAGGGCTGGTGTTGCGCACCGCCGGTGCTTTTGTGGTGGTGCTGGATGATGCGTTGCGCAATGTGCGGTTTGGCGCGCGGCTGAGCACGCTGAACGCCGAGGCCACCAGCGTGGAGATGGTGGATGACCTGCTCTACGTCACCGGCGTCAATGACGGCGCACTGGTCCTCAAGAATTCCTACGCCACCACCGGGAGCGCGTTTTTCACCGTCCTCAACAGCCGCGCCACCGGCACCAACGCGCTGGTCTATTCCACTGCGTTTGGCACCAACGCCACGCCGCAGAACCTGGTAGTCCAGCGCGGGCTCCACACGCAGGACCCGTTGGTGGTCATTTTGGGAGACGGCACGGGTGCGGTGCTGCCGGTGCCCACACGCGCGTTGAGCACCACACCCAATGACCTGTGGCTGGTGACGTTTGACCCGGCACAACGCGGCGGCACCTCCCTCTACGCGGCCACCTACCTGCCGGGCAGCGCCGTGGAGACATTGAGCGGCGGCACCACGCTGTCCATGGTGGCGCTGCCTTCCACGCTGGTGTCCCGCACGGTGGTGGTTGCGGGGACCACCCGCAGCGCAGATGTGTTTGGTTCCTTCACGCCGCCCGCCGGCGTGGTTGGCCCCGCCTACACCACCGGCCAGGACGTGTTCCTCATGCGGCTGCCGGTGGACCTGGAGCGCGTGGTGGCCGGCACGTACGTGGGCGGTGCGGGCAACCAGACCACGTTTTCGCTGGCAACGGGCCCCGCGGGCCAGCTGTGGCTGGGCACCGTGTTGTCCCAGGGTGGCGTGTGGCCCACCACGGCGTGTTCGGAGACCAACATTCCCGCGGCATTGACGGTGGGCGCGGTGGCCAGCATCACGTCAGATTTCACCTCCATTTCTTTTGCCACGCGCCTGCCGGGCTTCATCAACCCCGGCAGCCTGGCCTACGGGCGGTCCTTGTTGATTGCGGCGCTGGCCACGCCCACCAACGTGCCGGCCACGCTGTTCCAGAACGGCTTTGACACCGACGGTGTGATGAACACCCCCGCGCTGCTCACGTTGGACACCGCACAGTGTGACGCGGCAGACCCGGCACTCAGCGCGCGCGGGCCGCTGTCGGCGCAGCTCAACGCCGGATTCTCCGTCAGATTTTCCGTGCGCAACGCGGGGGTGCTTCCTTCCACCGGCACGCGCGTGGGCTTCACGTTGCCCGCGGGCATCTCCGCCGCGGCGTTTGTCCCGGCCATCTGCAATGTTGTGGGAACCGGTGTCAGCTGCAACTTGGGCACGGTGGCGCCGCAGGCCACTGCCAGCGTGTCCTTTCCCATGCGCGGCACCACGCTGGGGCTCAAGACCATCAACGCCACGGTGAGCACCACCGCCACCGAACAGAACGCAAACAACAACACCACGGACCACGCTGTTGAGATTGTGCCGGTGGGCGGCGCATGCGGGAACGTGGCGGAGACCGGCGCATGCAACGGCACCGTGTTGTCTTTTTGCACGGCACCGGGGACCGCGGGAGAGACGTTGACCACGGTGGACTGCGCCACGCAGGTCTTCCCGCAGGACATCTCCGGCTCCTGCACGCTGATTGACGACGTGTACGGCTATGACTGCGCGGTGGCGCAGGGACAGGTGTGCCAGTTTCTGGACGAGAACAACCTGCCGGTGTTTGCGTATTGCCAAGGCACCACGCCGGGCTGTGTGGAGGACCTTGCCGCGGCCCGCATCCAATGCACCACGCTCGCCGCACCATGTGTTCCGGTGGCCACCGGGGATTACGTGCCCACGTGTGTGGGCAATGTGTTGACGTTGGATTGCCGCTCGGGCCAGCCGGTTGGCGTGGATTGTGCCTCAGGTGGCGGCGTGTGCCTGGATGGGCAATGCCAGCAGCTCCCGCAGGACCTCCCGTGCGGGGACCTCTTCACCTGTGCCGCGGGCAGCGTGTGCAACGCGCCCACGCAAACCTGCCAGCCGGTCAATGACATTTGTGACCCAACCACCTTTGTGCGCACGTGCAACAGCGCCGCGTTGACGTTGTGTGACTCCACCACCCTGTTGGCAACGGATGTGGACTGCGCGCAGGCCATCACCGGCGGCGCGTGCGGCACGCCGTACACCTGCGTGGGTACTGGCTGCGGAACACCGTTGGGGTGTTTTGCGGGCGGCGGCGCGGGCGCGGCGTGCTCCAGCACGGCGGGCGTGTTTTGTGGGCCGGGATTGGGTTGTGTATTCCGCTACGACGCCACCGGCGCCAATGAGACGTGCCGCAACGTGGGCAACTGTGGCGCAGATGCGGGGCACATTGGGTGCGTCAACAACATTGCCACCAGCTGTTTGTCCGGACCGGAGGCGTACGTGGTGGAGGCCGCGGGCCTGGACTGCACGTCCTGGGGCTCCACGTGCGTGTTGGACCAAGCTGGCCAACCGGTGTGCGTGGGCGCTGCGGGCGCGCGCTGCCTGGCGCAGGCGGGGAGCGCCGTGGGTTGTGAGACGGGGCTGGCGTGTATCACCACTGGCACTGCGTTTGGCACGTGCGGAACACCACCTCCGGATGGCGGTGTGTTGGGGGACGGTGGCACGGGTGAAGACGGTGGCGTGGTTTCTTCCAGCAGCGGTGGCGGCAGCAGCGGTGGCGGCAGCAGCGGTGGCACCGGTTCAAGCGGCGCGGTGTCCGGTGGTTCCAGCGGGACGGTGGCGTCGGGTTCATCCTCCTCTGGCGGGGACGTTCCGCCCGAGGAAGACCCGCCGGGTTGTGCGTGCCAGGGCAACGGGCAGGCGCCCACGCCGTGGATGCTGCTGGCAGGGTTGGTGCTTTGGGGTCTGCGCCCGCGGCGCAACAAGAATGTGAGGCGTATGAAGCAAGAGCCTTGAAAGGTGGCAGTTGATGGGTGGTGAGCCCGCACAGAGGCGGGCTCTACAGGCGAACGCGCTCGTGCACGGCCGCTTGTGTGCAGCGAAGAAAACTCAGGGCACCTGCAACGTGCTGAGCAACACCTGCCGGGAAAACACCACCGCGTTTTGCGCATTGCGTATTTCATGCGTCACCGACGGCGTTGCGCCATCCGGAGCAAAACGCAGCAACCCGTAATATTGGCTTCCGCCCAGGCAGGCAAAACGCACTTCCCCGGAACCCGCCGCGCCGCACGCCGTGGTGGCCTGCGCCAGCCCGGAGGAGACAAAGTCATACAGCGGGTAACCGCCAGGCACCGCGGTGGGAATCTGCCAGTCACCGGCTTTGTGGATGTCCCCGCCCAGGAAGATGACGCCGTTGACCCGGCTCTGGAAGATGGACTGGATGATGGACTCGCGCTCGGCGTTGTGTTCACCCCAGGAATCCGAATCCCCCGCCCCGGTGTGCCAGATGCTGCCGCTGGCCACGACCTTGAAGGCCGCGGTGGACGCCATCAATCCGGTGGTCAACCACGCCAACTGCTGCGCGCCCAACATGGTGCCGCCGGGTGCAGCGCGCCAGTAGCGGTTGTCCAGCATGAAGAACTCCACGTTCCCGTACGTGAACGAATGCCACACGCCGTTGGTGCCGCCGGTGCCATACGTGGGGTTGGCCCAGAACTCCTTGAACGCCTGCAACGCTGTGGCGCGGTCCACTGGATAATCCGCACCGGCAGTGTTGTTGCCCACAAAGTCATGGTCATCCCAGATGGCGTAGGTGGGCGTGGTGGAGACAACCTGCATGAACGGCGCGTAGGTGCGCGTCTTGCGGTAGTGCGCGCGAAGCTCCTCCAGCCACAGGGAACGGTCTGCCAGCAGGTTGGCGTTGGCGTAGTGGTTGTCTCCCAGCAAGAGCAGCAGGTCCGGGTTCTGCGCCGCCAGGTGGTTGAAGATGGGCATCTCGGCCCAGGCCGCGGTGTCATCCCGGTCATCCATGCAAGAACCAAATGCCGCCACAAAAGAGGATGGACCAGCGGGCGCGGTGGTGAACGTTGGATGTGGTGCACCATGGAACGGAACGCCATCCAGCACCACGCGGTAGTGGTAGGTGGTGCCGGCGGTGAGCCCGGCCAGCATCACGTGGACGTTGTAGTCCGCTCCTGCATCCGGCGTGGCGGCGGTACTCTGCTGGAAGGACGCAAACGTGGCGTCGGTGGAATACTCCACGTGGACCAATGTGGCGCCGGGTGCACGCACCCACAACTCAGATGAGGTTTGCGTGGTGTGCCCCACCAGCGCGCCATACAGACAAGACGCGCAGTTGACGTTGAGCGCGCTGTCTTCAAAGCGCACCAGCTCGCCGGTGCTGTTGCCAATGAGCAGGCCGGAGATTTCCCGGCAGTACAGGGGCTCTCCATCCAACACCACCTGCAAACACACCGGGCGCCATGCATCCGTGCCGGTGGTGGTCTCCAGGGCCACGTACGGGACGGAAGCCCGCGGCGTGTAGGGGATGGTGAAGGTATACGCCTCGGCCACGCGGTTCTGGCGGTCATTGATGTTGGCGTGGTTGAGGGACTGGCACTGCGTCCCCAGGCAGAACCGGATGGGGTCATCCGTTCCGGCGTTGGGCGTGTTCCCCGTACGCACCACCACGCCCAGGCGTGACTGCGTGGGCACCGCGCTGGAACTGGACCCCACGGGTCCGGAGGATGACGTCACAACCGCGCTGGTGCTGCTGTTGCCTGCCGTGCTGGAGGACGTGCCCGCCACAGAAGACGCGGTGCCGCTGGACACGTCCACGCTGGTGGATGACCCGGTCACGCCGGAGGACACCTGACTTGATGAGCCGCCCGGGGAGGAGGACGCGCTTGAACTGGACCGCGCCACCGACGCGCTGGAGCCGCCGCCGGACGATGACGACGATGACGACGATGATGATGACGATGCCGTGTTGCGCGGAACACATGAACCATCCGCACACGTCTGGTCCGTTGCGCAGTCCGCGTCCGCTGCACAGTCTGCCGCGGGTGACGGGCACCCCATCACCCCCAAGAACACCACGGCCGATGCCGCGGCAGACCAGCGCATCATGAAGACTCCCTTTGGTCACTTCACCAGGCGCATCCCAATGCCAACCGCCTCGTAGATGCGCTTACCGTCCACAAAGAGCGACGCATCCGCCCGCACGTACGGGCCGCGCGCATCCACGGCGCGTTCCTTGATGTCCGCGCAGATGGTGACGCGCTTGTTGGCCAGCACCACCTGACCCCGGTACTTCCAGATGTGTTCGGGGCCGGTCATCTCCACCGTCTCAATGCCCTGGAAGTGGCTGCCGGGGGCCTGGCGGTCCATGCCCCACTCCAACATGCCAAACTGCAGCAGCTGCATCATGGCTTCCAGGCCCAACGAACCGGGCTGCACGGGGTCCTGGAAGAAGTGCGCCTTCAAGAACCATTCGTTGGAGGTGACGTCCTTCTCAGACCGCAAGAAGCCCAGCCCCTTGCTGCCGCCGTTGGCGTCACACGCGGTGACCCGGTCAATCATGAGCAACTTGGAGGCCGGCAGCTTTGCCGTGCCCTGGAAGTGACGCGTGTTGTGGCGCGTGAGGTCCACGTTGAAGGAGCTGGGCAGGGCCAGCGCCTTTTTGTGTTCGTCCTTGCTGGGGAGCCCCGCCTGGTTGGCCAGCGCGTCCTTGGAGAAGAAACCAAACACGCTGGTCAATTCATAGATGGGCACGTTGTTGTGGCTGCAGGTGATCTTGAAGCTCTCAATGATCATGGAACCCACCTTGGAGATGTTGGTGATTTCCACGTTGGTCTTGATGGTCCCGGTGGTGGGGATGACGTCCACCAGCACGCGGCCCTTGCCATCCAGGTTGCGGAACGCCAGGTCCTCGTCGGTGGTCAGCGCGCTGCCAATGTAGCTGGCCAGCCAACCGCAGGGCTGCAGGGCCACTTCCAACAGCACGCTGTAGGGCATGACGCGCGCGCCGTTTTCCTGGAAGAACCAGGCGTCCTGCGGCACGTCATATTCAACCTCCACCTTGGTGCCCACCTTCATGCCGCCAATGGGCCCATCCAGATGCGTCACCCGGCTCATGAAGTGGTACGGCGGCCCCGGCAGGCGCGGTACGCGCCGCGGTCCATCAAAGCGGCTGTAGAACGGGCCAAACGCTTCTGACGGCCGGCCCCACGCGCAGGACAGCAGGGACTTGTAGTCGTACGGGAAGCCATCCACCGTGGCCACGGCCTTGGTCTCCACGTGGCCCGCCAGCAGCTTGGGCATGGAGGTCATGGGCCAGTCCTGCACCAGGCGCAGGCCCACGCGGCGCGCGTGGAAGGCCTTGAGGCCGTCCACGGTCACCAACAAATCCGCAAACACCGTCGGGGTGGGGCCGTCCTGCACTTCGCGAACAAACACTTCGTAGACCAGGTTCTTGTTCTTGGGGATGGCCTGGCCACGGCAGCGCAGCTTGTAACGTTCATTGGTGACGGGCTCAAAACGGTAGCCGTCATTGTCCAGCGTGAAGCCCATGCCGGTCATGTAGAACGCCAGCGTTTGCAGCGTGGCTTCAAACATCAACGTGCCGGGCATGCACGGGTCATTCTTGAAGTGGCCGTCAAAGAACCAGTCCCGCGGGTCCAGCCTGGTTTCCGCGCGAAGGTAACCACGGCCCCACGGCCCACCCTGCGTGTCAAAATGGGTGACGTGGTCAATGAACTTCATCTTGCCGCCGGACATGGCGGGCGTGCGGGTGTGCGTGTCCGCCAGTTCATACCCGGGACCAAAACACGCGTGGGTCTTTCCCTCGCTGAACGCCTTGACCTGGTCTGGCGTGAAGCTGTTGCGGGTGCACTTCAGGCGCGGCGGGTCCATGCGGCCCGGGCCGGCCTCGTCTTCCTCGGCGGACCACAGGATGCCCGCAGAGGCATCGAGCTCGGCGGTGGTGAAGAAGCCCGCCTGGCCCTGCCGCACGGACAACAACGGTTTGCCGTTGGCCACACAGTCGTAGTGGAAGAAGAAGAGACGAACGTCGCCGTGGTTGGCAAACCCGTCGCCGTGAATCTCGTAGGTGATCTGGTCCCCGCCCTTGGGCAGGCTGTCATGGAACGTGAGGTCACACCCCAGCAGGCGGTACTGGCGTTCACCCTTGTTGAGCAGGTCAATGCCCAACCAGGACACCAGCATGAGGTCCGCCTGGCCGCTCTCAATGAGGATGCCGGTGGGCATGCGTCCGGCGTGGAGGTACCAGGCGTCCTTGGCAATATCGCTCTGGGTCCACAGGCAACCCTTGCCCATGGAAAGTGGCTCGGCATCAATGCCCAGCACGCGGTCCGCCAACAACAGCGGCGGCTCCGGCATGCGCACCTGCACGTGGTACTTGTCCTGCTCGGCAAAACGCGGCCCGTAGACGTTGGAAATCTTGCCGGACGCAAACTCGCGCAGCTGTTCGTAGTTGAACGTGGGGCCCACCGGCGTGCCCATGTGCACATCAGACAGCGGGATGGGCGCATCCGCGCCGGCGGGTGACGGCAGCGCCTTGCGCTTGGGCAGCAGCGACGGAGAAGGAGACGGAGGCGGAGCAGCCATCACCGGCGCGCGCACCGGCGGCGGCGGCGGCGGGGGTGGCGGCGTGGGACGCGGCGCGGGCGCGGCCATCATGGGCGACGGCGCTGGCGGCGTCACGGCTGGCGCGGGCAACGCGGCGGCGGTCTTGGGCGGGTTGGGTGGATACACCTTGCCGTAGTTGGAGCCGTTGAGGGGCAACACCATCTTGGGCTTCTTTTTGGTGCGGCCATCCAGCGGCTTCACATATTCGTCCCACAACGCCACCGGGGAGAACCGCGCGCCCGCGGCGCACAAACGGGCCACGCCCTCGTGCAGCGCCGAGAAGCCGTCCTTGCCTTTGCGGTCCAGGTTGATGGCCGTGTGCGGCTTGCCTTCCAGGATGCGTCCCACCAGGCCGGTGAGGACGGAGCCGGGGCCCACTTCCACAAACACGCGGCAGCCGTTGTTGTGCATGGCTTCCACCATGGACAAGAACTGCACGCCTTCACCCAACTGCGCGCTCAACGTTTCCTTCATGCCGCGCGGGTCCGCCGGGTATGCCTCAGCCCGCGCGTTGCCAAACACCGGAATGGACGGTGCGTGGAAGGAAATCTTCTCCAGCGCATCACGCAACGGCCCCACCGCGCCCTTCACAATGGGGCTGTGGAACGCGGTGGCCACGTCAAGCCGCTTGAAGCGGATGTTCTTTTGCGTGAGCACCTCTTCCAGACGCGCAATGGAATCCACCGCGCCGGAGACCACCACCTCCTTGGGGCTGTTGTGGTTGGCCACAGACACGTCGCTGCGCGTTTCCGAGATTGCGGCCTTCACCGCACCAATGTCCGCCATCACCGCCGTCATGGTGCCGGGGTTGCGGGCGGCCGCGGCCATGAGCTCACCGCGGGTACGCGCCACCTTCATGGCGTCGGATTCGGTGAGCGCGCCACCGGCGCACAGCGCGGTGACCTCACCAAAACTGTGACCACCCACCGCGGCGGGCTTGAGGCCCGTCTTGTTGAGCACCGCCAACAGAGAAAGGCTGTGCGCGCCAATGCCAGGCTGCGCCCATTCGGTACGCGTCAGCCGCGCGGCGTGCGCGTTGCGTTCCTCGTCCGAGAAGACGGGACGCGGGAACACCACCTGGTGCAACGGGAGGTCCCCCATGGGGACATCCGCCGCGCGGTCCCACACGCCCACGGCCTCATCCAGCGCCATGGCCACGTCCTTGCCCATGCCCACGTACTGGCTGCCCTGGCCGGGGAACAAAAACGCCACGTCCCCAGACGCGCCCACGCCGTAGAATACGCCGGTGGGAATGCTGAACGCCTCGTTGGGCTTGCCGGCCACACGCTCGGCGGCCTGGTTCAGCTTTGCCGCCAGGTCCGCTTCACTGGTGGCCACCACCGCCAGGCGCGCACCGGCGCCCGCGTTGTAGGCCCCTTGCGTCTGATGGGCCACAAACTGCAACACGCCCTGCTGGCCGCCCAGTTCCGCCGCCATGGTGCGTGCCTGCTGCGCCAGCTCGCCGCCATTGGACGCGCACAACACCACCACTTCTTCAGCCTGCGTGCGGTACCGGCCCGCGCGTACGCCCTGGTTGACACGTTCCTCCAGGGTGAGATGGAAGTTGGACCCGCCAAAACCAAACGCGCTCACGCCCACGCGGCGCGGGTGTTTGCTGCCACGCACCCAGGGACGGGCCTCGGTGTTGAGGTAGAACGGGGTTTCCGGGAGTTTGAGGGACGGGTTGGGCGTCTTGACCTTGATGGTGGGCGGCAGCGTCTTGTGGTGCAGCGCCATGACGCCCTTGAAGAGCCCGGCAGCGCCGGCGGCGGCCTTGGTGTGACCAATCTGGGACTTCACGCTGCCCAGGCCGCACCACTGCCGGTCTTTGCGGCCACTCTCATTGAACACCATGGTCAGGCCGCCAAATTCGGCGGCGTCTCCGGCGCCCGTGCCGGTGCCGTGGGCTTCCACCAGCTCCACGGTGTCCGGGGCGTATCCGGCCTGCGCATAGCTGCGGCGCAACGCCTTGGCCTGGCCCTCACTCACCGGGGCATAGACGCTCTTGCTGCGCCCGTCGGACGAGGTGCCCACGCCACGCAACACGGCGTAGACGTGGTCACCGTCGCGTTCGGCGTCTTCCAGGCGCTTGAGCGCCACCATGCCCAGGCCTTCACCCAGCATGGTGCCGTCGGCGTCGGCGGAGAACGGCCGGCAGTCCCCGGACAGGGACAACGCGGGCGTCTTGGAGAAACACATGAACATGAAGATGTCATTCATGGTGTCCGCGCCACCGGTGATGACCAGGTCACTGTCACCCAGGCGAAGCTCGTTGACGGCCATGCTCACGGCGGAGAACGTGGAGGCACACGCAGCGTCGGTGATGCAGTTGGTGCCGCCCAGGTTGAGGCGGTTGGCAATGCGGCCGGCCACCACGTTGCCCAGCAGGCCGGGGAAGGTGCTCTCCTGCCAGGGGATGTAGTGGTTCTCAATGCGCTTGCAGGCATCTTCCACCTGCGCGGCGGGCAGGCCCATCTCTGTCAGGGCCTTCTTCCAGACGGGCCGCTGGAGGCGGGAGGCCATGGTGCCCATGAGTTCCTGGGCGCCGGTCACGCCCAGGATGACGCTGGTGCGGTCCCGGTCCACCTTGTCTGCAAAGCCCTGCGAGGCGTCTTCCAGGACCTGCTGGGCCACAATGAGCGCCAGCAGCTGGCAGGTGTCTGTGGCGGGGACAATGGACGGCGGAATACCCCAGTCCAACGGGTCAAACGCCGCGGCGTTGATGAACGCACCGCGCCGGGCATAGGTCTTGTCCGGGGCCCGGGGGTCGGCGTCGTAGTAGTCCGCAATCTTCCAATGGGACTCCGGGATGTCCGTCATCAGGTCTGTCCCCCGCAGGATGTCCTTCCAGAAGCCGGTGGCATCCAGGCTTCCGGGGAACAGGGCGGAAACGCCCACCACGGCAATGGGTTCATGACGGCGGTTCTGGGAGCTCATGAGGAAGACCTTTGGTCATGGAGCAACAACGTTGAGCGCGCGCCTGGCAGGGGCACCGGACGCGCGGGGGGGCTCCTATCACACGCAAAAGGGCCCGCGTCTACACGGCGTCACCGCGCAAGATGTGTGGCAGTGCGTAAGACCCGTGGCAGCGTGGACGCTGCCCGTTGGACCTGCGGAGTGTCGTCGGAGCGGAGGGTGCCGGCGGCCCCCTTCGGAGGGGGGGCGCGGCACGCCCGCACGGCAACGGGGCACAGGCTTGGACCTGGACCGGAAGGGCTGGTTTGCGGGAGGCGTTCCGCGGATCTGGCGGTCAGACCGGCTGGCGGGCCTTGGTGGGGGTGGAATGCCCCGCAGCGACGTGGCTGGACGTGCCCGGCGGGGCGGCCCGGCGCAGATCTGGCGCGCGGTGGCGAATTACCTTGTGATGTAACCAACCGCATGACACATGGTGCGCACGCAACGCAGCCAGTCCACAAGGGCCTAGCAGCGGGGCGTCACGCAGGACATTCAGTTCAGCGTGCACAAGGACCCCTACGAGGGGTTTCCAGAAAAGTGATAAGCACATGGCAATGGGTACCGTGAAGTGGTTCAACGACGCCAAGGGTTTCGGTTTTATCGCTCGCGAGAGCGGTGCGGACGTGTTCGTCCACTTCAGCGCGATCACCGGGAACGGTTTCAAGAGCCTGCAGGAAGGCATGCAGGTTGAATTTGACGTGGTCGACGGCAAGAAGGGCGACCAGGCCGCCAACGTCCGCGTGACGGGTGGCAACCAGTAATTTCCCCGGTTGGGGCTTGTAACAAGCGAAGCGTCCAGAGACCTCCGGGTTTTTGGGCGCTTCTCGCTTTTGGGGACGGTTTTCCGGAATCACGCCGCTGGCCAATTGTTCACAAGCGCGGAGGGCATGCGCCACCCCGGGAGCGCAGGCCTCCGGGCCTGCCTCTACCGCAGGACAAGGCGGCAGCGGCGGAACCTGTGGCCAAGGGACTCCCTGCCCAACGGACAATGGCGTTTGCGGCGGAACCTGTGGCCGCCGCATTGGGCGTAGTGCAGTTATGACGTCACGCCACCGGAACACCTACTGGACCAGCGTGCCCTTGCGGGTGGTGACCCGGTAACGCAGCGCCTTGCGGCCAAACGCGGCCACGTCCTGGGCAATCAACACGGTGTTGACGTCCTCCTTCACCGCGCCCGGGAGGTCCACGTCAAACGGCGCTTCAAAGTGTTGCCGCACCTCAAAGCGCACCGCGCGCGCACCGCCATTGACCAGGTCCAGCGCCAGGTCCTGGTGTTGGGTCCAGCCGGTGATGCGTCCCAACGCGTCTTTTTTCACCGCGGTGCGGCCCACATTTTTGACCTGCGCTTCACAGGTGACACCGGGCGTGGTGCCCAACGGGGTCTCATTGCGTTCTCCCATGGGCGTGTACGGGAACTCCCCCGCGCCTTCAAAAGCCAGCGCCGGTCCTTGCGCGCGGAACACCCGAAGCTTTCCTTCCGGCAGGGGTTGGGTTCCAAGTTTGTTGGCGGCGTCATTCATGAAGCTCACCACGCGTTGGGCAGCAATGAGCCCGGACGGCGACACGCAGCGGTAGACGTCCTTGACCGCAATGCCCGCCTGCTCAAACGCCACCATGGACCGCGCCCCGCCGTTGGGGACCGTTTCTGTCCCCGCAATGGCAAAGATGTGCAGCTCACTCAGGCTCTCCCGGGTGACCTCCTTGGGCCGCTCCTGTGCGCTCTTCTTCACCGGTTCCTCTTTGTTGCGGCCTCGCTTGCGCTCCGCCAGGTATTCGCCTTCTGGTTTCTCCAGCTGGCCTTCAATGGCGTCGTCCTCAAAATCAATGACCGTCTTGCGCGTGTACGTGACCACATCCGCGTGGAAGCGTGCAGCAATGGTCCGGATGTGTTCCGTAAGCCGGACCTGACCCACCACCAGACGGAACTGGGTGTCCTCCAGTTCCTCGCCCGAGCCATTGGCAATGGTAATGTGCGTTTTCAGGCTGGCGGTACCGCCCTCCCGCAGCTCCAGCGCATGGTCCGCGCGCCAGGTGACCCCCGCCATAAAGTACTGAATCCCCAACGCGCCCGCTGTTTGCCGGGTGGCGTCCAGCTTCCAGGACAGCGTGTCCTTTTCATCCAGGATGTACTGCGTGCCCATCTGTTTCACGCCGTCCGGCGGGAACAGCACAAAGGACGTGGGATCAATGAGCGTATTGGCCCATGAAAACCGCAATGCGTTGACGCCCTGGGAGAACACCACCGCGCGCGTGTCCCGCACCAGCGTCAGGTCCGCCGAATTGTACACCGTGGCGCGCTGCGACTGCCGTGGGGCCACCGTCACAAAACCCACAAACGCGGCCACCGGTGCGGCAACAGCACCCGCCAGGAGCAACGCGGTAGCCATTCGGGGTGACGCCATGCGCATGGCGCACACCGGTAGTGCACCCCGGTGTGGACCACAACGGCCTAGCGCTTTGCGGTGGTGGCCACCAAGGTGGCCGCAAGCTGCGCTTTGACGGCGGCATCCATCACCGGGCCCGCGCGCGCGGGCTCCACCACGCCGGACACCGCGTTGACCAGCAGCAACGGGATGGGAACATCCGGCGTGAACCACGCAAAGCGGTGCGGGTGGGCATCCAACAGCGCCTCTTCTGACGTGGAAATCACGCGCGGCGCCTCCCGGGGCACAGCCACCAGTTGCGTTCCATCCCAGCCCACCACCGCGGCAGTGCAGGCCTCCAGCACGCGTCCTTGCGCGTCCACCAACAGCGTGGCCTGGTTGTTGCGCCGCACGCCGTCATACGCACACGGGGGCGCGGGTTTCTCCACCGGGCCGTCCACCATGGGAGACACCGCCCTGCCCAGCGCAATGCCCTCCCGCAAATGGGGCCGGTCCCGCACGGTGACGTCCAGCTGGCCATCCAGCCACTGCACCACATAAATTCCTGGACGGGCCTGCAGCGAAAATGCATCAAACTCGGCGTGGGCGTGCGCGCCAAAACGGCGGCGGTGCCCAGCCCGCAGCACCACGCCTGCCTCCACCACGCGCAACACGGTGTAGTCCATCAAAGTGCCCGCAGTTTCATACGCAGCTCCTCCAGCTCGGTGGCGGCAACGGAGTTCCAGGTGATTCCCGCGCCCACACCATACGTCCAAGCCCCGGGCGCGTGGCGAAAAGCCGTCCGGATGAGCAACGCGTACCGCGCAAACCCACCGGCCACCACGCCCAACGTCCCGCAATACGCACCCCGCGGCCCGTCTTCCAGGCGCGCAATGAACTCCAACGCCGCAGGCCTGGGCGCACCGGTCACCGAGCCACCGGGATGCAGGTGCCTGACGACGTCATCCGCTGTCACGCCGGGGCGCAACACACCGGCCACGCGGCTCACCGCCTGCACCACGTACGGCAACTCCAGAAGCAACCGCTTGCGCAACACCGCCACCGACCCCGGCACACACAGCCCAAAAAGATCATCGCGCAACAGGTCGGTGATCATGGCCAGCTCTGCCTGGTCCTTGGTGCTCGCCAGCAGTTGCTGCCGCGCGCCCGCCGGTGCGGTGCCCTTCATGGGCTCCACGCGAATGGTTGGCCCGGAACAATCAAACAACATCTCCGGGCTGGCGGAGACCAGCTCCATGTCCCGGGTACGCACCCACGCCGCAAACCGTGGCACGCGCGTGCGGCACAACCGTGACAACAACTGGCTGCCGGTCTTGCACGTCACGGTGGCCGGACGGGTCACATTCACCTGGTACACATCACCCGCCGCAATGCCCGCGCGTACCTTTCCCACGGCCCGCAGAAAACCATCGCCGTCAAATTGAACGTGTGGTGCGGGTGGGTCGGCAACAAACCGGGGCCGCACGGGCTGCAACGCGCCGGACATGACGGTGGGCGGCCCGTCTTCAAACGGATGAAACGTCACCCGCGCACCACCGCGGCCCGGCGTGAGCAAGGTCCAACGTCCGGTGAAACCGGGACCCAGCAATGCAAACTCGGGGGTGTGTTCCAGGTCTTGCAGGGACACCACACGCGCGCGGCCCGTGGCGGGCAGGGAGCGGGGGACCGCAGCAACCTTTGGCGTGCGCATTTGACGACGGGAACCACGCAGCAATCCCACCGCGCGGAAGAACGCGTCCACCATGGCCCGGCCGGACGGGGTTGCATACGAATCCGGATGGAACTGCAGCCCCAGCACCGGCAGCGTTTCATGCTCCACCGCCATGACCGTGCCATCCAACAAAGACGCCACCACCCGCAGCGGCGCGCGCACGTGCGTGAGTGACAGGGAATGGTACCGCATCACGTCCAACGCACCGCGGATGCCGGGCATCCACCGGGACGGTTCAAACACACATCGCTCGACGACACCATGGGCTGGCGGAGACCTCTTCAACCGCGCACCCAGTGCCAGGCCAATGGCCTGGTGCCCCAGACATATCCCCAGAAGCGGCGTGCCCCGCTTCACCGCGCGCAGGGTGTCCTCCACCAGCCCCGCCCGACGGGGATCCTTGGGTCCGGGCCCAACCACCACGCCATCCGCCCGGGCCAGTTCCCGCGTGGCCTGGCGCGTGCCTCCTTGCACCACAAGGACGTCACCGGGCGGCACCGGGAGCACCTCCAGGACGTTCCTGGAGAACGAATCATGGTTCTCAACGTAGACCAGCCGCACCAGGCAGGGCGTTGCATTCACCACGTGGCCCTGTCAAACGCCGCTGCCGCAATGACCACGCCCGCACAGCCCAGTGATCCACAAAAACACACCGCGTCCACGGCGGGCGGGCCGTTTTCGTACACCGACGAGGGAGACGGCCCGGTGCTGTTGGGGGTGCATGGCCTGCCCGGCAGCGTGCGTGACTTCCGCTGGCTGGCCGCTGCGTTGCCGCCCGGAGTGCGGTTCATCCGCCTGGACCTGCCAGGATTTGGCGCCACGCCGCTGAAAACGGACCCCGCCACGCACGTGGATGCGCGCGGCGCGTTTGTGTTGCGTGCGCTGGAAGCGTTGAACATCAAGCGCGCGGTGGTGTTGGGACACTCCATGGGCGGGCCGGTGGCCATCTCGGCGGCGGTGCAGGACCCCGCGCGCATCACCGGATTGGCGTTGCTGGCCAGCGTGGGCGTGCGTCCCCACCACGTGTTGCGCCGCATGGTGGGGCGCGGTGTGCTGGCGCGCGGCGTGGACGTGCCGGTGCTGGGTGCGGTGTTGTCACGTGTCATGTTTCAAAGCCTGCGCGCCGTGGGATTCCCGCCCACCATGACGCTGCCCGAAGCGGCCCAGACGCTGCGTATTGTGGGGCGGTTGGACTTTGCCGCCTTGACGCACAACGTGCGCGCGCTCAACACCCCCACGCTGGCGGCGTATGCCAAGGATGACCCGTTCATTGAACCACCCATCACCCAGCAATTGTGGGAGCAACTTCCGGCGGGACCTCGGCTGTGGCTGGAGGACGGTGGGCACAACATCCAGAAGGGTCACGCCGTGGAACTGGGCCAGGCACTTGCCGCGTTTGTGGAGCAACACGCGAACGGAGCGCTGCGCTGAGCCTGCCCGCGCTGCGCCGCGGAGGCGGCGTTTGCTGGAACGTGAGGCCCCACCGTCGTTCTTTCGGTACACACCGTCGGTCAAAGAAGGTGCCCGTGGATGGGGAGGTTCAGGCTCCCGCCAAACCGGTGTCTCACGTGGATGCCACCCACCTGCCCGTTTCCACCGGTGCGGTGCAGCGTCGAAACCCGGCCGCAGCGCCGCAGCGAGGCACCGCCTCGATGGCGTCCGGGCACCCCACGTCTGCCGTCAGAGCACCGGACGGGTGCCGTAGGAGGACCGCACGGTGCCCGTGGGGGCAACGCACGGGCGTTTTCGAGGACCAGTTGGGTCCCGTGGGAGCACCGCACGGACGCCATGGGACCACCTGACGGGTCCCTTCCAGCACCGCACGGGCCCTGTGGGAGCACCACACGGGTCCTTTCAATCACCGCACGGGCGCCGTGGGAGCACCGCTCGTGTGAGTGCAGAGAAGGCGCTGACCCCACATGTCGCACCGTCGTTTTGCCGCGGTGCTCCAGAAATCGCGGGGATACAGCCAGTCCGTTGCCCGGACGACCCTGCGTCGGCGAGGATCCGTGTCACGCATCACACAATGCCAGGCCCAGGGGGGCCGGCGGGGAGACGGGAACATGGCTGACGTTGACATGCGATTGGCGGCAAAAGGGCGCGCGGAACCCATCGAAGCGCTGGCGCAGCAGGGACGTGTGAGCGGCGGAAATTGGGCAGCGCACAAGGACGCGCTCGCCGGCGCCGGGTTTGCGGACGCGGATGGGCCCAAGCTGACGGAACTTTCTGTGAGCCTGGAATCTGACGCGTCCAAGCGCGCCAACGCCGCCGGGGAATCCAAGCAGAGGACCAAAAGCGAACACTTGGCCGTCACCAACGCAAAGGCCTTCCGCCGGAAGTTGACCAACATTGTGGGCATTGCCCTTCGGAAGCTGCCCGTGGCGGGCGTGACCGAAGAGTCCTTCGACGCCGGAAAATCCCTGTCCCGCGTCACGCCGCGCATCAGCACGTACCTGGGCAACATCCACACCCACCTGGAGAAGGCCGATGCGGCCCTGAAGCCGTATTTCGGCGGCGCCTCCGCCGCGGCCCTGGCCAAGGAGCTGAAAGGCGCATTGGACGCCGCGGACACCGCCCAGGAAGTGGCCCTGGCCAACCTCCCGAAGGACACCCTCCAGGTCTATGAGACCAAAGGCCGGCTGTTGGAGCTGATTGAGGAACTCAACCGCGTGGCCAAGAACGCGTTTGAGGGGAATGCGGCCACGGCGGCGGTGTTCAACAAGGACATCCTCTTGCGCGCGCGCAAAAAGGGTGGCGGCGGTGGGGGCGGCAGCCCGGTCGTGTGACGGCGTTTCTGCACGTGTGTGGACAGAGTTCGGGTCCACCGCCGTTACATTCTTTGATGAGGCTATCGATCCGCACGATGACGCGCCCGTTCCTTCGAAGGGACCCAATGCTGTGCTTTCAGGTAGACCTCAACGGCGCCCGGTTCTGCACTGCAGGAATTGATTCGAAGTGCGTCCTCAGCGCGCACGTGACGTTCGTTGACGTTGTTAACCCCGGCTCCGCCCCGCGGCGGACGCTGGATCTCACTGTTGGCGGACTTGATACCGCCACGAAGCAGAGCATTCACTGGGGAAGAGCCGCGTTGGCTGTCGGTGACCGCATTGGATTTACCATCTTGAACGCCGACAGCGCGGACCCGCCATTGAGTATCGTCGAGCCTCTCAGTCCGCCGGATCTGGCGTCCGCCGGCCTCAAACACATTCGCGCGCGGCGCAAAGTGCTCTTGCAGGAACTCAAAAATCTGGACAAGGAAGAACGCCGCCATGTGCGGGAGCTGAAATCCACCAAGCGTGCGCGTTCGACGTCAGGACAGAAGAAGAAGAAGAAGAAGAAGTAGGCGATTCCATCTGCCTGAAAAGGGCCGCGTGCCGCGATGTAGCCTTAGGGGCTGGATCTTTTTAAGTTGGACACCTGCGACGGCATAGTGAGGACAAGACCGTGTAGTTGAGGTCTGAAAGGACGCGGGCATGGCAGATCCTCAGCGGGGAATTGAGTCTGGTGGA